>Ga0310695_10013714_pt1 | contig 11072 bp, 6 predicted proteins | sample RumenRJG_04DNA_FD_203882 | JGI IMG/M metagenome (GOLD analysis project Ga0310695, IMG submission 203882) | Bovine rumen microbial communities from Lethbridge, Alberta, Canada - RJG_04 (v2) (version 2) | ecosystem: Host-associated > Mammals > Digestive system > Stomach > Rumen | place: Canada... | reverse complement strand
GAGCGGCGCGCGCGCGTCTATCGGCTGGAGACCGTCGACCTCGCGGCGCTGGCGGAGGACTGCGTCGCCGCGCTCGCGCCGTCGTTCCCGCAGGGGCTGACGCTCGTCAACGCGGGGCCCGCGCCGGTGCGCGCGGACCGCGCGGCCGTGCGGCGGATCCTCGATGCGCTTCTGGAGAACGCGGCGAAATATGCGGCGGCGGCGGGGCCGGTCACGGTGACGGTCCGCGGCGCTTCCGCCGCGGTCGCCGACGTCGGCGCGGGGCTTGCCGCGTCCGAGGCGCGCCACGTCTTCGAGCGGTTCTGGCGCGCGGACAATTCGCTGACGCGCACGACGGGCGGCGCGGGGCTGGGGCTCGCGATCGCGCGCGAGCTCGCGGTCGGCATGGGCGGCGCGCTCACGGTCGCGCCGAACGCGCCGCACGGCTGCATCTTCACGCTCACGCTTCCGCCGGAGGAGGCCGCGCATGGCTGATATTCTCGTAGCCGACGACGACGCGTCGATCCGCGACGCGCTCGAGATGTTCCTCGCGGGCGAGCACCACGACGTGCGCCTCGCGGCCGACGGCGAGGAGGCGCTGGCGGCGTGGCGCGAGCGGCGGCCGCAGCTCGTCATCCTCGACGTGATGATGCCGAAGAAGTCGGGCTGGGACGTCTGCCGCGAAATCCGCGCGTCGGACCCCCTGCTGCCGATCATCCTCCTGACCGCGAAGGGTGCCGATCAGGACAAGGTCATCGGGCTCGGATCGGGCGCGGACGACTACATCGTCAAGCCGTTTTCGCTCGCCGAATTCCTCGCGCGCGTCAACGCGGCGCTGCGGCGCGGGAAGGCGATCGCGGGCGGCGGCGCGGCGGCGGGCGGCGTGGACACGGCGGCCGGCGAGCCGCGCATCGGCGTCTACACGGTGCGGCGCGACCGCCATGCGCTCGTTGCGCCGGACGGCAGCGAGACGGAGCTGACGCGGCTGGAGACGAAGCTCCTGTCGTACCTCGCGGCGCGCGCGGGCGAGACGGTCGCGAAGGAGGACATGTTCCTCGCCTGCTGGCCGGAGGGCCACCGCCCCGTCTCGCGCACGCTCGACGTCTTCATGAGCGCGCTGCGCCGGAAGATGCCGCTCGCGCCCGACGCGATCCGCACCGTGCGCGGCATCGGCTACCGCGTCGGCTGACAAGGGGTGCAAGCGAGAATGAGCGATCAGATGCAGACGGAGCGGTTTTCGGTCGTGCTGGTGCGGCCGGAAATCCCGCATAACACAGGGGCGATCGGCCGCCTACGAATGCTACCGACAGCTGGCGGCCACCGGGACGAAGGGGCGCAATCGGGCAGACGGGTGAACCCCGGCCGTCTGAGGTCTTGTCGCGCGCGCGGACAATGTGATATACTACGGACATTTAATTACGAGTCGGGGCGAAGCGCCACGAAGATCAACCCTGAAAGGATGTCCACGCGATGACGGTAAAACACATGTTCCTGCTGGCGGCGGTTTCTGTTTTGGCGATGTGCCGGTCTGTCTTGGCGTCGGCCGATGGGCAGGCCGGATCGACCGACGCGTCGTCCGGCCCCGCGACGTGTTCGTATACAATCGTTTTCCACCGTATGGACGCGAGCGACGAGAAGACCGCGGCCTGCGCGTTCCCCTACGGCGTGAAGACGCGCCTGCCGTCGCTCGCGAACGGCCTCGGCTGGGCGCGGCGCGGCTACGCGTTCAAGGGCTGGGCGACGAGCGCGGCGAACGCCGAGAGCGGCAAGGTCTGGAAGGGCGACTGGGCGTATGTCGCCACGCCGACGGCGAAGGGCAAGTCGCTCGACGCCTACGCCGTCTGGGCGCTGAAGCCGGGCTGCTACCAGATGCGCTTTGACCGGAACGACGGCTCCGGCAGGTGGCGCACGCTCGCCTTTCCGTACGGCGTGCGCACGCAGCTGCCGACCCTGGAGAAAGGCCTGGGCTGGGGGCGCGGCCAGGAATATGCGTTTCGCGGCTGGGCGACGAGCCTGGCGAACGAGAATGCCGGCCGGATCTGGAAGCGGGACGGCGCGTGGGTTTCCACCGCGGCCGCGGGCGGCGCAACGCTGTCCGCCTACGGCGTATGGATGCAGCGGCGCGGCCTTTCTGAAGGCGCTGCGGCCCGGTAACCGCGCGGGGGAGCGCGTGCCGCTGACTTTTTTGACTTTATCCTTGCATTGCGCAGAGATGATGTGATACAATGCTGTACGCTTGGCTGAGGGACGGGCGGGTCCGTTGCGCGGCCGGGCGTCGGTGGTATCTGTATTTTCCCCGCGCTGCTGCCGATCACAACAAGGCTGGGGACAGGAGATAGGCAATGAAGAGACTGATGGTCGCTTTGCTCGCGGCGGTTGCCGTGGGCTGCGCATGGGCAGACACGTGGACGGATGCGTCCGAAAACGTGTGGACGTACTCGATCGCGAACGACGTTGCGACGGTCAGCGCCGTTTCCTTCGAGACGACAAACCTGACGATACCCGAGCTGCTGGGCGGCAAGCCCGTGACCGGGTTCACGGCGGCGACGTTCAAGGGCCAGGCGCGCGCGGTTCGCGTGACCATACCCGACACCGTTACGGCTATCCCCGCCGAGGCGTTTCTTGACTGCGCCAACCTCAAGGCCGTCACGATCCAGGGCGAAGGGCTGACCACCATCGGCGCACAGGCCTTCATGGGGTGCAAGAATCTGGAGTCCTTCGTCATCCCGGATTCCGTGACCACGCTCGGCCAGGGCGTCTTCTCCGGATGCTCGGCGATGACAACGGTAACCTTGGGCGACGGGCTGACCAAGCTGACGGGGGTGCCATATACTGACGGATATGGTGGTTCCTCGCAATATAGTGATGATGTCGACAGCACCGGATTGTCGTACGCCTATGCTAACGGCCTCTTCTACGGTTGCTCGTCGCTCAAGACAATCAACTGGGGCAAGAACATCACGACCATTGGCAATGTTGCATTCTTGAACTGCTCGGCGTTGGAGTCGGTGACGATTCCTGACACCGTGACCACCATCGGCTACCATGCGTTTCTTGGTTGCTCCAACCTGAAGGTCGTTAAGATCGGAGCCAAAGTGACGACGATCGGCCGCATGGCGTTCCGTGCGTTGCCGAATCTCACCAAGTTGACTTTTGGCGCCAAAGTGCGCGACATCGAGCAACAGGCGTTCCAGGACTGCGTCAATCTCCAGAACTTCACCTTGCCGTCAACCATCCAATATCTCCGGTTCAAGTGCTTCGCCGGCTGCAATAAGGCAATGACGTCGGTGACGATTCCCACAAACAGCGACGAACTTACAACCGAGTTGGGGCAGGGCGTGTTTTCTGGCTGCTCAAAACTGGCCACGGTGACATTCGGCGATACTGTCAAGACGCTGACCGAAGTCGGATATACCGATGGCTACGGTGGCTCCACTAAATATAGCGACGACGTCGACAACTCCAGCCTGTCTTACGCTTACGATCGTGGCTTGTTCTACAACTGCACCTCGTTGAAGACAATCAACTGGGGTGCGGGAATCACGAAAATCGGCAACATCGCCTTCCTCAATTGCTCTGCGTTGGAGTCGGTGACGATTCCCGATACCGTGACCAGCATCGGCTACCATGCGTTTCTCGGCTGCTCCAGCCTGCAGACCGTAAAGATCGGCAACGGGGTGACGGTTGTCGGGCGGATGGCGTTTCGCGCCCTGCCGGACCTGACCACGGTTACCTTCGGCTCCAAGGTGAATGAAATCCAGCAGCAGGCTTTCCAGGATTGCGTCAATCTCAAGAACTTCACCCTTCCTTCTTCCTTGCAATATCTCCGCTTTAAATGCTTCGCCGGATGCAACAAGGCTATGACGGCCGTAACGATTCCCACCAACAAGGACGAATTGGAGACGGAACTCGGCCAGGGTGTGTTTTCCGGGTGCACAAAGTTGGCAAAGGTGACTTTTGGCAATACGGTCAAGAAGCTGACCGGCGTTGAATATACAGATGGCTACGGTGGATCCACCAAATATAGCGACGACGTCGACAACTCCAGCCTGTCTTACGCCTGCGACCGCGGTCTGTTCTACAACTGCACGTCGCTGAAGACGATCAACTGGGGCAACGGGATCAATACCATCGGTAATATCGCCTTCCTCAACTGCTCCGCTCTGGAAGCCGTGAATATTCCCGACACAGTGACTGGAATTGGCTATCACGCATTTCTCGGATGTTCCAATCTCACCACGGTGAAAATCGGCAATGGGGTAACGTATGTCGGACGCATGGCGTTCCGTGCGTTGCCCAACCTCACCACGGTTACCTTTGGTTCAAAGATCAGCGAGATCCAGCAGCAGGCGTTTCAGGATTGCGTGAATCTCAAGAACTTCACCCTGCCCGACACAATCCAGTATCTCCGCTTTAAATGCTTTGCCGGATGCAACAAGGCGTTGACCGCAGTGACGATTCCGACCAACAAGGACGATCTGGAGACCGTCTTGGGACAAGGTGTGTTCTCCGGTTGCACGAAGTTGGCGTCTGTGACGCTGGGCGACACCATCAAGACCTTGACCGGTGTCGAATTTACCGAAGGCTACGGCGGTTCTACCCGTTACAGCGACGAGGATCGCAACGCGTCGTTGTCTTATGCTTACGATCGTGGCCTCTTCTACAACTGCACGTCGCTGAAGACGATCAACTGGGGCAAGAACATCAAGACGATCGGCAATGTCGCGTTCCTCAACTGCACGTCGCTGACGGAAGTGACGCTTCCGGCGAACATCGCCAACATCGGCAACCACGCCTTCTATGGCTGCTCGTCGCTGAAGAAGGCGACGGTGAAGGGCAGTGTGGATTCGCTCGGACGCCGCGCGTTCGCCAACTGTCCGTCGCTCGTCTACGTCTGGTTCCAAGGCCCGGTGATGACATTCGAGCCCGGCTATCAGCCGTTCGCTTTCGATACAAACTTCAAAACCGTCTACGCCGCACCGGGCGCGACCGGTTACAAAGGCATTGCCGAAGTGGCGGGTCTGCCCGCCGACGGTCTGTGGTGCGGTGTTCCGATCAAGTACGGCGCACCCGCGACGTACACGATCAACTTCAGCCGCAACGATTCCAGCGCGCCGCTGACGGCCAGCAGGACGTTCGACTACGGCATCGCCGACCATCTGCCGTCGCTTTCGAGCCTCGGCTGGGCGCGCCGCGGGTTCACATTCAAGGGCTGGGCGGTGAGCCCGGCGAATGCCGCGGCCGGCAAGGTCTGGAAGACCGACTGGGCCTCTGTCACCACGGCCGTCGCCGCCGGGAAGACGCTCGATGTCTATGCCGTCTGGGCGATCGCCGCGGACAGCTATGCGATCCGGTTCATCCGCAACGACGGCGCGGGCACATGGCGCACGGTCGGCTTCAAGCACGGCGTGAAGACGCGCATGCCGTCTCTCGCGAACGGTCTCGGCTGGGGCCGCCGCGGCTACGACTTCAAGGGCTGGGCGCTCACGACCGCCGATGCAAACGCCGGAAAGGTCTGGAAGGGCGACTGGGCATACGTCTCCACGCCGGCGGCGAAGGGCAAGTCGCTCGACGTCTACGCCGTCTGGGCGCTTAAGCCTGGCTACTATCAGGTCCGCTTCAACAAGAACGACGGCACTGGCAAGTGGCGCACGCTCGGCTTCCAGCTCGACACCTCGACGAAGCTGTCGACGATCGCCGGACTCGGCTGGACGCGTGCGGGCTACACGTTCGTCGGCTGGGCCTCCAGCGCGTCCAACGCATCTGCCGGCAAGGTCTGGAAGACAGACGGCGAGTGGGTGAAGAATGTAGCGGCCGAAGGCAAGACGCTGAGCATATACGCCATCTGGAAGGCAACGTCCAAGAACAAGGTCAGCGCGTGCGTCGCCTACAATCCCGGTCTGGCTGTCCTGCCGAGCGCTTCTACGGCGACCTCCGTCGCCGACGAGGAGGGGGTGGTCTGCCTGTCGGGCGAACTCAAGGACGGGACGGGGCTGTACTGGCTGTGCCTCGAAGATGGCGCCGACGCGACGACCGGCTACCTGTGCGTCGTCACGGAAGAGGGCGAATCGTTCGCGGCGTGGTGCGATGTCGACAGGAGCGGCGAGACGCTGATTCTCTCGACGGAGGACGGCGAGATCATCGTCGTCGCGCCCGGCGGCACGGCGAGTCTGCTGTAGTTTTCCCGCCGAACGGCCGGTCTGCCCGGCGTTCTGCGTCTGCGCGCGGCAAATTTGCCGCGCGCAGCGCTTTTCGGCTGTGCTTTTCGTGCTTTTCGTGCGGCCCGGTAAACGCGCGGGGTGGTGGCGTTATGCGGTCGGATTTGATATAATTACCGTGTCTGTGCGACGTGACACGAAAAAATATATGAAAGGACATTCCATGACACGCTACAAGACATTTGCTGCAGTAGGCGCGCTCGCTCTGTCTGCCGTTCTGTTCTGTCTGCCGACCCTGGCGGCCACGCCCGCGCAGCTCTATTCGGCGATCGGCAGCCCCGCCGGCGTCACCGTTCTGAACACCAGCACATGGAATGTCGGAAGCGGCCTCTCGGTCACGGGGCTGGGCAGCCAGTATGCCGTATCTTCCAATGCCGGACAGCCTTCGTCGACCAGCACGCTGGATGTCAGCGTCGTGGGTGAAGGGTTCTTCGGCTTCACGTATTTTGTCAGCTCCGAAAAGAACTACGACAAACTGCAGCTTGTCGTTGACGGCAGCGTGGTCAGCGAGTTTTCCGGCACGGACATGACGGCGGTCGGCAACTATTCGCCTCTGTACCATGTGACCGGCAGCGGCACGCACAGTATCTCCTGGAAGTATTTCAAGGATAGCGGCTCAGACAAGGGCAATGACCTGGCGGCGATCGCTTCGGTGACCTGGAGCAGTGAAGCGGTTCTTGTCATCCCGGCGTCGACGACGTCGATTACGGCGTCTCAATACGCAGATCAGGTGATCAGCAAGGTCGTGTTCGAGGAGGGCTCCAAGTTGACGTCGGTCGGGAACAACGCCTTCAAGGGCTGCACGAATCTCAAGAGCATCGAGTTCCCCGAAGGCGTAAAGACGATCGGCGACGGCGTGTTCGACGGCTGCACGGCGCTCACCGAGATCGTCCTCCCGACGACGCTCGAGTCGCTGGGTTCGATCGACGTGTCGACGATTCCGGCCTTTGCCGACGCCATGGGCGACGGCTACTGGGTGCTGAACGACTGGGTGATCGGCTACAGCGGCAACTGCCCGGCCGAGATCCCCGAGGCGGACCGCATCCGCGGCTTCGCCAAGGGCGCGCTGAAGAACTGTCCGTCCATCCAGAGCTTCGTGCCCGGCACGCGCAATCTCACGGGGATCGGCGACCAGGCCTTCCGCTACTGTTTCAATCTGCAGTATGTCGAGCTTCCGACATCGCTCAAGAGGATCGGCAACTCTGCCTTTGAGGGCTGCACACAGCTTGCGGAGATCGCGATCCCCGGCAGCGTCGAGACGATCGGCGATTATGCGTTCCGCTACTGCTACGGGCTGGAGTACGCGGCCATCGCCTCGGGCGTCAAGTCGATCGGCGCGAACGCCTTCTTCGACGACTACCTCCTCATGGAGATCGACATTCCCGCCACCGTGGAGACGATCGGTTCGAACGCCTTCGGCGGCGACTCCTCGCTCATCCGCGTGGGCGTGCGCGGCGACATCAAGCTGCTCAGCGAAATCTTCTCCAATGTCGCGTATCTGCGCGAGGTGACGGTCAAGGACGGGCCGGGCACGCTGAAGACGGGCCTCTTCGCCGGCTGCACGGAACTTGAGAATGTCCGTTTCCTGGCGACCGCCGCGCCGAAACTCGAATCTTCGTCGGCCTCGCCGTTCGCGGCCGGTGTCCCGAAGTCGCTCACGGTCTACGTGCCGGCCGGTTCCACGGGCTGGGTCGGCCTCACGGGCGCGCCCGGCCTGCCGCAGGCGTGGCCGAACAACAACTCGGGCGAGCGCCGCGCGATCGCCTACTGGAACGTGCCGACGTATCTCGTCGAATTCGATTCGAACGGCGGCAGCCTCGGCGTGCAGCCGACCTACCAGAGGCCCGAGACGACGTTCCGGTTCCCGCCGCAGCCGACGCAGTCCGGCTACACGTTCGGCGGCTGGTGGACGAGCCCGGTCGAGGGTTGGCAGGTCACGGACGAGACGATCTTCCTCGAAGGCGTCTACACGAAGCTCTACGCGCACTGGATCCGGCCGCACCGGATCTTCCTCGACGCGAACGGCGGCACGGTGGCCAATTCGACCGTCACCTATGTCGAGCAGACGGTCTACGGCGTGCTGCCCGCGCCGCGGCGCACGGGATACGCCTTCGGCGGCTGGACGTACGAGGGGGAGACGGTCGTGCCGGAGACGGAGTTCATCACCGACGCGGACCACACGCTCACGGCGCAGTGGAAGGCGTACCGCTATTCCGTCCACTTCCTGCCGAACGGCGGCACCGGCTCGGAAACCGCGCAGGAATTCAAGTACGACACGCTGCAGTCGCTGGAGAAGTGCCCGTTCACCCGCGCGGGCTACACGTGCGTCGGCTGGGCGACGAGCGCATCCGGCGCGGTGGTCTACGAGGACGGCCAGATGGTCAAGAACCTGTCGGCGCTGCAGGGCGGCATCGTGCGGCTCTATGCGGTGTGGGCGCGCAACTACACCATCGTCTTCGACAAGGGCGACGGTTCGGGCGTGACGGCCTCGTACGCGTTCCCCTCCGGCTATTCGCGGCGTCTGCCGGCGATCCGGAACGGCCTGCACTGGGAGCGTACGGGTTTCATGTTCAAGGGCTGGGCGACGTCGGCCGCGAACGCCGCCGCCGGCACAGTCTGGAAGGCGGACTGGGCGCCGGTGGCGACCGCGGCCGCGGCGGGCGCGAGCCTGACCGTCTACGGCGTCTGGGAGGTCCAGTCTCCCTACTACGCGATCCGCTTCAACAAGTACGACGGTTCGGGCGCGTCCCGCACCTTCGGCTACCGCTACGGCGACCGGTCGCACATGGCGTCGGTCCGGTACGGTCTCGGGTGGGCGCGCAAGGGATTCGTCTTCGAGGGCTGGGCGCTGAGCGCGGCGAACGCGAACGCGGGCACGGTCTGGAAGGGCGACTGGGCGATCATCGCGACGGGCGTGCCGGCCGGGACGCAGCGCGACGTCTATGCCGTGTGGAAAGTCGACGAGAGCTCCAGCTACGCCATCAAGTTCATCAAGAACGACGGCGGCGCGGGCTGGCGCACGGTCGGTTTCACGCACGGCGAGTCGACGCATCTGCCGACCTGCAAGAACGGTCTCGGCTGGACGCGCGCCGGCTACACGTTCAAGGGCTGGGCGCTGAGCGCCGCGAACGCCGCCGCGGGCAAGGTTTGGAAGGCCGACTACGCGACGGTCAGCTCGCCCGTCGCCAAGGGCGCGACGCTGACCGTCTATGCGGTCTGGGAGCCGGCGGACTAACCCAAATGCAGGGATCCACGAGACCATAGGATGAAGGTGTTTGCATATTGCAGAAGCCTAATTGATGGGAAATCGGTATAATACAGCAGCAACTTGCAAAATCAGCGAAAGGAAAGTCAGACTATGACGAACGCTGTTCTACGGGGAAAGCCGGATGCAGGAAATCCGCACGTCCGGTTTGACGAGGGGGAAGTCGCATCGGCGACAACGCCGAAGCGCGGGTCTCTACTCTACACGAAGAAACTGATGATGATGGCAATGGCCTTCTCCGCAGCGAGTTCGCTCTTTGCCGCGGCGGAGACGGTGTACGGCATAACGTGGACGAATCGGGTGTCTGACGGCAAGGCGGAGATATACAACGGCAACTCCCCCGCCATCTCCAAGTTAACGACAGGCGAGATTACGATTCCGTCCACGCTCGGAGGCTATCCCGTTACGCGAATTGGGTCGTATGCATTCTACGGTTGCAGTGGTCTTACAAGTGTGACGATACCGAACAGTGTTACGAGCATCGGGAATTGTGCGTTCTTTTGCTGCTGGGGGCTTACGAGCGTGACGATACCGAGCAGCGTGACGATGCCAGAAGTGCTGCATTGAAGTCTATCACGGGACTTCATTTCCAACGGCTAGCCGCCGGGACGGCGGCTCTCTATATGGGGGGTTGAGGCTCTCCATATGGGGAGCCGCCATCTTGGCGGCGCTGCCCGACTTGGAAGGAAAAAACGGTGGGATATCCCAGGCCTCGCCGCCCTTGCAATTCGCAGTGGCGATTTGGTATAATTCGCGTGTCTTCGGGCGAGTGCCCAGAGGCGAGGTATGGTTCGGAACTGATTGGAAGCGTCAAGCCAGATGTGCATGCTGGACGAGATACGCGCGAAGCGTGACGAGATATACGCCATCGCGAGACGGCACAAAGTCGAGAAGCTTTGGGTCTTCGGTTCCTGCGCCCGCAAAAAGGAACCATGCTGCAAATACATCTTGGATGCAAAAAGTGCGACACTGTCGCACCGTTTTGCGACGGAAATGGGCGGCGGTCTCGTTTGGTTCTACGGCAGAGTTGCGGAGGCGGCATGAAAAAGGGTCTGGTTGTCGCAGCCACTTCCATTCCCAAGAATCGGCAATATCGGGAATGGGTAAAATCGCTAAAGGCGAAGATTCGCCGTGCGCAGGCAAAAGCTGCGGTCAGGGTGAATGTGGAACTCTTGCGCCTCTACTGGGAAATGGGCCGCGATATTGCCGAGAAGCGCATGGAGGCGGAATACGGAAGCGGATTCTTCGACAATTTGAGCAGAGATTTGAAGAATGAGTTTCCTGGCATGGAAGGATTCTCCGTCTCCAATCTGAAGTACATAAAGCGCTTTTATCTGTTTTATGCCGCGTTTGACAGATGCCGCAGGGAAAATGGCAAAGGAGATGATGCAAATCGTCAACAGCCTGTTGACGATTTGCAGGGGCTGTTCTTGGTCCCGTGGGGGCATAACATAGAGATATTCACCCATGCAAAATCCGTGGACGAGGCGTTGTTCTATGCAGCCAAGACCGCAGAGAACGGATGGAGCCGGAATGTCCTTATGAACATGATGGAAACCGATCTCTATCATGCCAAGGGGCGTGCGGTGACGAACTTCGCGGCGAAGTTG
>Ga0310695_10013710_pt1 | contig 11073 bp, 11 predicted proteins | sample RumenRJG_04DNA_FD_203882 | JGI IMG/M metagenome (GOLD analysis project Ga0310695, IMG submission 203882) | Bovine rumen microbial communities from Lethbridge, Alberta, Canada - RJG_04 (v2) (version 2) | ecosystem: Host-associated > Mammals > Digestive system > Stomach > Rumen | place: Canada... | reverse complement strand
TCATGGTCTTTTCTTCCAGACCCTCACGAATACCACCCTGACGACCATCAATCGTAGGGCGGATACCAATCTTCGGATAATTCTGTTTCATTGTTTTTTCTATTTTGATTAGTTTTATTATAAGACGAACACCTCTGCTGATTGTCACCAAAATCCACAGGTAAGACAAAATAATGGAAGAAAAAGTCGCGCCATTCACATTTTTTCCGTACCTTTGCGGAAAAGTTTAATTGCAAAGTTTGAAATGTACGTTGCAAAGTTTGCAATATACGTTGCAAAGTTCGCAATATAGATTGCAAAGTCTGAAATATAAAAATACAGGAATAGTATGGCAAATTATGTAATCAAGGAAATGCCCACAGGTATGGGCAACGGCAAAAAAGGAAGATTGTTCCCTAAGATGCAGGTTTATACGGAGTTCGACTACGACAAGGTCGTTGAGTTAATCCACACCAATTCGCCAGCCTTCAGTCAGGCTACCGTTCGTGGTGTGCTAGACACGCTGGCTGTCGTCATGAAGTCGTATCTCCCTTTAGGACACACGATGAAAATCGACAACCTGGGTGTATTCTCGTTGTCGCTGGAATTTGCTGATAACGAGACGGATAGCCCAGATTTACAGGTTATGCAGGAGTCATCGTCCAAAAAGAAATACCATCATGTAAGGGTCAAGGGCGTCAACTTCAAAGTCGATAAGAAACTGGTGGCTGACATCAACAAAGAGAATTCCTTCGAGCGCACAACTGCCAACCCCACTTCTCCCTCTCCTTATTCTCTCGAGGAGCGTCTGCAACGTGCCCTGACCCATATCGACAAGCACGGCTTCATCACCCTCCAGGAATACGCCAACCTCAACCACCTCAACTACAGCACAGCCTCCAGGGAACTCGCCAAACTCGTCCTTGACCCCAATTCAGGTATCAAGGCCAAAGGTGCCGCCTCCCATAAGGTCTGGGTACGTACTTAATTTCAGCTTTTCTTAGGTGATTTCAACCATCATTTACAAAAAAGAGCAGGAAAATTGCACTCATTCGAAATAAATTTTGTATATTTGCAACTGAAAATACATATTTATATGTTTAGTATCAAGGACATCTCAGAGTATATCGTAGCGCTTATAGCAGCCTTTGCCAGTCATTATTCGATGACAGAAGTTGAGGCATATCGTTACCTAAACCGTTATGGAGCTATCAAATTGGCTCACGACTTCTACGACGTGATGCATACTCAATCGTTCGATGATATGGTTCAAAGTATGGCTTCCTATTGCCGGAGAAAAGGAGGCTACTTATGATTAAACTTTATCATGGTTCAACTGTCGATATTGAGCATATTGACCTTTTGAAGTCTCGTCCCAATAAGGATTTCGGACGAGGTTTCTATCTTTCTGCTGATTATCAGCAAGCGTGGCGCATGGGAGAGTTTAAAGCTTTGACAGAAGGTGGGTCCCCTGTTATGAATACTTACCTCTTCAACGAACAGGTGCTTACCTCTGGCGAATTGCGAGTCCTCACATTTAAGGGATATACTCGTGAGTGGGCTGACTTCATCTTCTTAAATCGCAACAACAAAACCACTATTCCTGTACACGACTATGATATCGTATATGGGCCGATTGCCAATGATCGTGTAGGTGTACAAATTGGCAAGTATGAGGCAGGTGATATCACTCTCGGTCAGTTTCTTGAGAATCTGAAATATATGAAAGGTGTAACGTTCCAATATTATTTTGGAACAGAACGTGCTATTGCTAAATTGACGAAACTATGACACAACCCAACGTGACACCACAGGAGTTTAAGTATCTGAAGGAACAGGTGACAGCCCGTATGATTCAGATATTGACAGAAGAACAAGGCTACTCGTTGGAGGATGCCATTGAGCGTGTTTACACCTCACCCATCTACGAAAAACTATCTGATGCCTCCACTGGCCTATTCTGCCAATCTCCCCGCTACGTTTTGTCTTACCTTTGAAAACGATAGAGGTTTGTAACAGAAGAAGCGCTTCATTGTTATAAAAGCCACAGCACAGCCTCTAGGGAACTCGCTAAACTCGTCCTCGATCCTCATTCTGGCATCAAAGCGAAAGGTGCCGGTTCTCACAAGGTCTGGGTCAGGAGGTGATGTCACTTCTATTGGGTGATTTCAACCATCATTTACAAAAAAGAAGCAGAAAAGTGCAATTGTTCAAAATATATTTGTAACTTTGTAGCAGAAATACATATTAATTTGTTTAGCAGTAGCTATCTTTATCCCAAAATTGTAGATATTATGAAGAAGGTTTTTGTTTCACTTCTATTACTTTGCATAAGTATCATTGTGTTTGCTCAAAGCAAAAAGTCATTAGTTACACCACAGATGTCAAATAAGGTTGCTTATTATGTGAAAAATCATAGAGGTTTTTCCACTACCATCTTTTGTAATGTTAATCGTCTAAATGGTTTATATGAGCTTAACAAGGCATTGGAATCAATTGATAAGCATCCTGAATACATAGAAAATTTCATCATAGAGGTTTTCTGTCAATATGGCACTGGAGACCACGGCTATATTGCTTTCAAAGATTTTGGATATACAACACATGAGTATGATATAGCACTAAATATATATAAAAATTGGCGTAAAACTAAGCAGTTAGCAGCAGAAAAAGAGCAAAAGAAAGCTTCGGAAGAAGAACTAGCACAATATGACAAATGGGCAAAAGAAGGAATTCCAGATCATGCGAAAAAATCTAAAAACTTCAAATGCGCATCATTTAAAATGAACGCTGCAGCACTTGCTTCTTATATTGAGGAAAAGTTAGGCTTCAGAAATCAATTCATCAATAATGAATACAAAATAGAAATCGACAATAACGGAATGATGACAGTCACTCCCCAAGACATAATCTTAGAAAAAGTTAGATTTTCTTTGGAATCATCCTCTGGCTATGAATTTAAAAACTTGAAAAAGAAACTATGTGTACCATCAACGCATACCCTCAGAATTGTTGAAGAAAGAAAATTAGCATTTTCTAATAAGGAATTAAAGATTGAATGGAGCAAGAATGAGAATGCATGGGTATTTTCTAAGCCATCAGAATTAGAAAAAGAAATAGGCACAACAACCTATTATGCTGTTCGTAGTGGATTATCCATTGCTATAAACAATATGTCAGAACTACAAACAGACAAGAAAAAGCACATAGTGCTTGTTACTGCTTATATTAATGGAACTTTTAAATGCTATTTAGATGGGAAAGAGTCTGATGTATGTGTGCTACAGGATTATTACGATGTAAAGTTTGTGAAATGAAACACGAAAGTAATAGAAATCATTATTCTTCCCAAATGTTTTCCCATTTGTTTTCACATGTCTCTTTGATTGGATTTCCAAAATCCAGGGGAGTTTTGGGAGCAAATTCGGGCTTGCCTTCTAACCATGATACAGAAATGCCTGCTGGTGCTTTCTTTTCCTCATTTCCATTGTGTTTTTTATCATAGAAGACATGTGCTCGATAAATTAACTCTATAAATTGCTTTCTAGAAATAATGAAATAGCGAAAAGAGTAACCTTCGGTTTCCTGTTTTGCTACCACAAAGACATAAGGTCCTTTAACCATTTTCTCCAGATATTCCTTGTCAAGACTTTCGGCAATAGAAAAACCTGTTGGAATGTTACTCTGAACACTTGTCTTAACTTGGACAAGCGCAGTCTTGGGTTTCCACCAATGTTTGTCGCTTTCAGATATAGCACTATTAAGACATACTACGTCTATTGACTTATAATTCTTAATGTTGCAATTTGCGTTGAATGCGTCCCATCCTTTTTGCATAAGTTTGGCAACAACCATATTTTCTCCAATTGAACCGAGACGTGCCTTATCTGACTGATTGCTTCCGTAATCAAGTGCTTCCATATTGTACCTAACTTTATTTTTTTACCATAAACTACGGCTTCCGTTCCACCAAATCTTTGCCCTATCCAAATAGGAATTAAAATCCTCATCAGGATTATCATGCCAATGCTTGCGTTCTATCTTGTCAAGAATATCATCGTTCATCCATTTCTCATCAGAAAGTAACTGCCAATTCTCATGCAGATTATAATTTTTGTCATGTGATACACTCTTCTGTACATCCCGTTTTAATTCCGCAGATAATAGTCTGACAAGTTCATTTTTGTCGAGTCTCTTAATACGATTAACCAGGGGAATATCCTCAGAAGCGTGAAGTCTATTACCTGACATGAGTCTCAAAATATAATCCAATATGCAATGTTGAATCCGTTGACGCTTGTATTCTTCTTTTTCTTTTGCATACCGGTTGATGTTTTTTTTTAGATTACCACCTATCTGAACAAAACCTGCAAGCCGAACAAGTTTTTCCTCAATGGAAGTAGATTTCCATTCGTCAGCGAGATTATCCCAATATTCGCGTCTACCAATAAGACCCTCATATTCTTCTAAAGGCACATTAAAAGGAGTCAAGTAAATCATAAGCCAACTATTAATTGTATGAACTATGTAATTTGTTTGTACAAAGATACAGATTATTTTTGAATGAGCAAATAAAATATTGGAAAATGTTGTATCTTTGCCAATGTAAAAGCTATGGATAGGGCGACATTTGAAAGGCAGAAAGCATTTGCGGGTGAGAAGAAACCATCGATGCAACGACGCTGTGTGGATCATGACTACACGGGGCGAGGCTAGGAGGGTGCTTATAGATAAAAGGGGCAGGTTTGAAGCCTGGCCCCTTTGTATGTAGAAGTAAACGCGCTTATTTGGCGTAGAATTGCTCTATCAGCTTGCCCACTTTGGCAATGTCGAAGAACTCGTCTGGGTTCTCTAACTGATAGTCGGGCTTGATGCCTTCGTCAATGTTCTCGCCTTTCAGGTTGATGAGACGGGCACGGTGTGTTGAGTAACGATAGCCGTAACCCTCTGCCGATGGGTTGAACAATACACAGCACGAGCCACCGCCCGATTGCTGTCCGATGAGGGCTATGCCGTAGTCCTTCATCATGGCTGGGAACATATTGGCACACGAGAAACTATAGTTGCTGGTTACCACACCCACGTTCAGGTTGATCTTCACGTCCTTGTCCTTCTCGTCGAACTTACCGTCCAGGTTGCGGTCTACATCATACGAACACTTCATTTTCTGTCCTGTCAGCGTGTTTTCGTAATAAATATCGGGCTTGTTACAGAACAGAGACGAGAGGAATACCACCACGTCTGAAGAGCCTCCGCCATTCGTCGATATGTCGACGATGAAGTTCTTGACCTCTGGGTCGTTCTGTGCTTTCTCCAGGGCGTCAATGATGATGACCAGCCAGTCGTTGGGAAAGTCTTTGATGGTGGGTCTGGGACCTTCACCCTTGTAGAACGCACGCCATCCGGAATCATCGCAAAGGAAGCTGTCGAACTGACAATAGACCGTATTGCCTACCTTGACGTAATGTACGTCCTTTCCAAACTTCTCTTCGCGCTTGGTCCTCAGTTGTGCTCTCATTTTTATTCTGGCATCCCTGCGTTCTTTAACAGCTTGGTATTCAGGGCAATAGCCGTAGAACTCGTTTAATTTGGATTCTCTGATGGGCTTCAGCTTTTCCACAAAGTCAGCGTTGCCAGACATATCGCTGATGACCGTTACGTCGGTATAGGTATGACCTCCATCGTTGAGCAGACAACTCAGCGTAGCTGTACCAGAGATATAGTCGAACATATCCGTCGACTGCAACAGCTCACGAGTCATCTCACCAGCCTTGCCGTAATCCTTCAATGCCTGATCCATTCCCTTTTCCTTCATACTCTTTTCCAAGAGTGTACGACCAGGATAGCCGAAGAAGTGGGTCAAGGTGAAGCAAAGGTTCTTGTAGCTGAATGCTGCCAAGTCGGAAATACGCTTCTCCTGGAGAATGGGCGCAATGAAAAAATAAGGATAGCCGTCCATCAAGCTATAGGCACCATCGGGAGCCACCATCACCGTTTGTCCGTTGAAGGCTGCTAAGTGCATGTAGCCATCGGTATAAAGGTCGGCAATAGTTGCAAAGGGGAAGTACACGTTCTCGCCGTCATCTCTGATGTCGATACCGTATTTTCCATAGTCCAGCGTTACAGTTACCTGTGCTGGTGAAGCCTCCAGCGACTTCCAGCGGATGATGGGTAGTGCGTCGTAGGTGGTGTTTGGCATTCCAGGTTGCACCATACCCATCATGTTGGTAAACGCCTCGTAGTTGTCGCTCATAAACAGGTCTTGCTGGGTGTCCACCTTAGCCGTTCCACACGGACTGGTTAGTGTATATTTTCCATTGCCAAAGCTCTGCACCTGTATCGTAGTGCCAGGATACATGATTTCTTGGAAACGGCTAACGTTGATGTAAGCCACGTTGGGCATATCGTTGTAGAAGCGCAGCATTACCGTGCCTATGGTTTCTTCTGGGGTACTTACGGGTACCAATCGCTCTACATAGTTCTTGTCCTTGTCGCCACTACCTCCACCACCACTAGGGTTGTCTTGATTGTCAACACACGAGGTCAGCGTGAAGTTGCCTAAAAACATGATGGCTAGCAGGAGCCACATTGACTTAAACTGTTTCATACCTTATTTGAATAATTGATTAAAAGTGTCGAATTAGTTGCTCAAACTTTTTGAACCCTTCACCAGCATCGTGGCAAGGAAACCCGTGAGGAAGATGACCGAGGTGCCGAGGACGATAGCAAGGTAGGGATGCAGGTGGATGCCTGGAAGGTTCCAGATGGAAGCAAGGGATATCCAGGCGATGACCAGGATGCCTGCTACGCAACCGAGGAAAGCTGCCAAGCGATTAATTTTCTGAGGAATGCATCCTAAAAGGAACAAGCCCAGCATGCCTCCAGAGAAGATGCTGCTTAAAGTCCACCATGCGTCGATGATGCTTTCTACGGAAAGCATAGCGATGGCTACACAAGCGCCTAGGATGCCGACACCAAAACTGGAAAGGCGCACAATGGCCAGTTCTAACTTCTGATGCTTATGATGATCTTCTGGGTCGTGATGGCGCAAACGGTCAGTAACCTTGCGGGCCTTCAGGAAGAAGGGACGCACATAATCAGTCAGGATAATCGTAGCTGCAGAGGTGACGCTGGTTGATACGGTCGACATACCAGCTGCGAAAATCGAAGCGATGAGCAAGCCTCGCAGCCCTACAGGCAATCCATTGACGATGAAGTAGGGGAACACATAGTCGGGCTTGGCCTGAATCTCAGTAGGCAGAGGGGCTACACCAGCCTGATAATAGCTATACAAGGCACTACCGATGAGGAAAAAAAGGGCTGAAACGGGGATGAACAAGTAGCCTCCAAACAAGGCAGAGAACTTGGCATCCTTGTCCGTCTTAGCGGCATGATAGCGTTGCACGTAGTTCTGGTCGATACCATAGTTCTGCAGGTTGATGAAGATACCATAAATCAAGCAAACCCAGAACGTAGATGTAGTTAAATCGCTAGTAAACGCACCCAACGAGAACTTGTTGCCCATAGGTGAATTAGCTGCCAATTCAAAGGTCTGCATAGGTCCCTCAGGCATCGAGAACATCAATATCGCAAGGCACAATAGGGCTCCACCTATTAATATAATGCCCTGAATGGCATCAGCCCAGATGACTGCTTTCAAACCTCCCATCATGGAATAGATGATGATGCCGATGGAGGTAAGGATGATAACGGTAATCATATCCCAACCCATGAGGATGTACATGGGAACAGCCAACAGATAGAGTATCGAACCCATGCGTGCAATCTGCGTCAGAAGATAGCAGGCAGAAGCATACAAGCGAGCCCACGCGCCAAACTTTTCCTCTAAGAAAGTGTAGGCAGAAACAGAGCCACTATGGCGATAGAACGGCACGAAATACTTGGCTGCGAAATAGCTTGCAATGGGAATGGAAAGCGAGAAAACAAAGGCGTTCCAGTCGGCTGCAAAGGCCTTTCCTGGATAGCCGATGTAGCTGATACTGCTGACATACGTGGCGAATATCGACATGCCCACCACCCAGCCAGGAATGGAATGACCTGCCGAGGTGAACTCGTCGGCACTCGATCCTTTCTTGAAGAACGAACAGCCGAAGATGACGACACCCAGGGTGAAGGCGATGAAGACGATGAAATCAATTAAATGCATAATTTATAATGCATAAATCATAATTATATCTTCAGTTTTCCGTTCTCAATAGGTAACGCTTCAAGCGCTTTCTGGATTTTCAGACGCTCAGGAGCCTCGAACTTATAGAATGGAGAGGCTACGAAATCGTCGTTGATGATGCCCAGCATGGCAAGGGCGCATTTCAGTCCCTTAAGGTAGCTGGAACCGTGCTGGCCTACGGTATAGATGGTGGTGGAAATCTGCATAATCAGTTGCTGCAAATCGAGCACACGATTGATGTCGCGCGACGAAGCAGCCTCATACATAGCGACATACAGCTCTGGGAACATATTGGCACCACCATTGATACCACCCTGTGCACCTAATAGCACACACTCGCCCGTAATCTCCTCAGGACCTACCAACATGGCAAAATCCTTGCGATGCTGCACCTTATACATCACGCTCTGGAAATAAACGGCATTGGCACTGGAATCCTTGAAACCAACCACCTGCTTCATCTCAGCCAAGCGCTTCACGGTATCTGGGGCAAAGCTCACTTTTACGTGACTTGGCATATTGTAAAGGAATACGGGCAAAGGCAACTGAGGCACCAATTCCTCGTAGAACTGTGCCAACTCAGGCTGACCAGTGGCAAAGTAGTAGGGTGGGGCACTCACTACACCATCGGCACCATAGTCGGCAGCTTTCTTAGCCAAGCGCACACTCTCTTCTATTGAGGTGTCGGTGATGCAAGCCAAGAGGGGCAGACGACCGCGATTGATGCGACACGACTCCTTAATCATCTGCTTACGAACATCGTACGAAAGGCTCTGCTCTTCGCCTGTAGTGCCCAGTACAAAGAGTCCGTGAACACCACCTTCGATTAGGTGCTCGATCAATCTTTCCAATGACTCTACGTCCAGAGTCTCGTTATCTTTCAGGGGAGTAACCAGTGGTGGAATAATACCACTTAAGGGTGTTTTGAATGTTGTATTCATAATTTCTAAAAGCTTGTTTATTTTTAAAGACGAACGTCCATTTGTTTTGTCATCTTGTGTTCCAAGTAAAAAGCGGTTAGCTGTTCGTAGAACTAGCCAACCGCCCTCATATTTGGTAATGCTGAGATTACAACAAATTTGATGGAATCAATTCCTGCGCACGCTGGAAATCCTCTGGTGTGTCCAGTTCGTAGGAGAAATAGTCTGTGGTATCTACCACACGGAAAGTATAGCCCTGAGGAATCAGACGCTCGAAGGCACGCTCGTAGAAGATGTCAATGAGACCTTCCTGGGTAATCATCTGATCGAGCTCCTTGTAGATGGCCTCGCTGTATTCAGCAGTCATCTTCTCAATGCCCACCGATTCTCCAATGGCATCAGCAGGGTTGCAGGTCTTGTTAATCTCTGTGATGTGTCCGTCTGCATCTACGATGACCTTGATTTCCTCTTCGCCCAGCTCATGACGATTCAACGCCAAGGCAGGTTCCTGCATCTGTGCGATGCGAACCACAGCAGCCGGGTCGCAAAGAATATCGCTGTCCATCAGCAGAAAGTCCTTGCCACGAACAACCTCGCCAGCCATCCAGAGCGAATAGATGTTGTTGTTGTGCTCGTAGTCAGCGTTGTGGAGGAAGGTAAAGCTGGGTTTTTCTAGATGATCTAAATTGTCTAGATTTTCTAGAAAACTACGAATCATCTCTCCACGATAGCCTGTTACCACCACAAACTCTGTGATGCCAGCTTGTTGCATAGCACGAACGGTACGCTCCAAAAGGGTGCGATTACCCACTTTCAACAGACACTTAGGTTTCGTGTCTGTCAAGGGACGCAGGCGCTTGGCCATACCAGCTGCTAAGATAACTCCAATCATTGTAATTTACAAATTGACAATTTACTATTTACTTCTCGTTGTATACCTTGAGGATAGTATCTACAACCGTCTGAGTCTGTTCCTTACGACCCAATGTGATGCGTAGGCACTCCTCTAGACCTTTGTCGCCCATAAACTTAATCTTATAGTCCTGAATCTTCAGGGCTTCCATCAAGCGCTCCTTAATCTCAATAGGATACTTGATGAGGATGAAGTTGGCAACAGACTTGTATACCTTGAAGCCTGGCAGATTGCCCAGTTCCTTCTTGAAGAGGTCGCGTCCCCACTGCATATCGTCAGCCACTTGGCGATAGTGCTCGTTGCTATCGAGGGCAGCCAAGGCAACAGCCTCAGAGAAGCGGTTGTAGCCCAGATACTTGTTCACATAGCTCAGGAACTGATCGTGACCCTTGCCAATGAAACCAAAACCACAACGCAAGCCAGGAAGTCCGTAGAACTTACTGAGGGTACGAGAGATGATCAGGTTGCTATACTTGTTCACCAATGGAGCGATGTAAGCAGTATCCATAGAGATAAAGCTAGCATAAGCCTCATCGATAAGTACCATCGTATCAGAAGGAATGTTCTCCATGATGCGACCCGTCTCCTCTGGAGTCAGTCCATTACCAGTGGGGTTGTTGGGCGATGCCAACAGCAACATACGAGGATGAACGCGATTGGTGTATTCAATCACCTCGTCTACGTCATAGGCGAAGGTGTCTTCCTTCTCGTGCAAGGGGTACATCTCAAACGTGCCACCACACTCAGAGGCTACACGATTGTAATACCACCAAGAGAACTCAGGAATCAGAATCTTTGTATTGGGTTCGCTAGCGCCTTCCTGGCTATTGATAGAAAGGAAATAGTGGATGGCATTCTTCAGCATATCCTCGCCACCATAGGTCAACAGCACCTGCTCCTCAGGTACACCATAGATCTCGCTCAGGCGAACAGAGATAACACTCTTCTTGCCCTGGTCATAAATGCGGGTGTAGAAACAGAGTGTCTTAGGATCGAAATTCTTGATAGCCTCTACCACTTTCTGGCTGGGCTCAAAGTTAAACTCGTTTCTGTCGAGATAATTCATTTGTTTT
>Ga0310695_10013709_pt1 | contig 11074 bp, 3 predicted proteins | sample RumenRJG_04DNA_FD_203882 | JGI IMG/M metagenome (GOLD analysis project Ga0310695, IMG submission 203882) | Bovine rumen microbial communities from Lethbridge, Alberta, Canada - RJG_04 (v2) (version 2) | ecosystem: Host-associated > Mammals > Digestive system > Stomach > Rumen | place: Canada... | reverse complement strand
GTTGTCGAGGAGTTCACGGGAACATGGTGCGGATGGTGTCCTTTGGGATTCGACGGAATGGAGAAGGCTCATGAGACCTTTGGCGACAAGGCGGTGCTTATTGCAGTCCACAGTAGCGACCCGATGGAGACATCTGACTACGATCCCATAGCCAACAGAGCCTCAAGTTATCCCAGTTCATTGATTAACCGCTCAATAGATGCCTATCCGTCAGCATCGACCCTGAAGGCCGCAATCAACAACTGTATGGGCAATGTAACTGTCGGAGAGATAAAAGCCAAAGCAGTTTGGAGCGATGAGGCAAAGACGAAAATAATGATTAGTACGGATACGAAGTTTGCCTATTCAGAAGACAATGGGCAATACGGTGTTGCACTGGTTCTTATTGAGGACGGAATGAGCGGCACTGGCTCTAATTGGGCACAGGCTAACAACTTGAGTCAAAACAGCAGCTATGCCAGCTCGCTCCCATTCTGGTATAATGCCGCCCAAAGGGTTACAGGACTGGAGTTCAACCACGTTGCCGTAGCGGCATGGGATATTCAGAATGGTGCTGACGGCTCTGTAAAGTCAGCCTTTACTGCTGGTGAGACCATGAAATACAGCAAGGAAATCGACATCTCCTCGAAGAGTATCATTCAGGACAAGTCAAAGCTAAAGGTGGCTGTTCTCCTTATTGACCGCACAACAGGGAATATCGTTAATGCCTCTCAGACCGCTATTACAGCGGGAACTGAGGAGAGTTCTTTTGAATACCGTTACGAGGGCAAGGCCTTGGAAGACAATGCGACGGTAGAAATAAAGGCAGAAGAGGACAGCTGGGGCTTTGGCGAACTGAACTGTGAAACCAACCCCAGCAGCAATCCCAAGAACGGCCTTATTCTGGTTTCTAAAGATGGCAATCAGGAAGGAACTGCCAAGTTGGAAATCCTGAGCAACACGCTCAATCCCGGTATGATACAATGGTGTATGGGAGGTGAGTGCGTACAGATGAACAATAAGACAGAATTCGAGAAGACGTTCAAGACGGATTCTGAAGGTATTGCCCAAGTGCAATTCGATGCCACAAATATCAAGAGTGTAGGAACGCTTGAGGCTAGACTCACGACTACCATCAGCGGTGAGACAAAGGTCGTAAATATCAAGTTCATTTGTGACAGTACCGACGGAATAAGCATCATCTATTCGGGTGATGGCAACGCTGTATGGTACGACATGAATGGAAAGCGTCTTCATAAGGCTCCCACCCGCAAGGGTGTATATATCAAGAACGGAAAGAAAGTCGTCATAAAATAATCGATGACGCATCAGCAGTAGGAAAAAGTATCGCAAGCTGTTTTATGCTTGCGATACTTTTTTCAATCTGACATTACTACCACATAGATTAGTATCTTTGCATTGTCACAGACATCGATGATTCTGAAGAAGAGCCTCGACGAGAAGTTGTGATTTGCTGAAAAATTAGTATCTTTGCATTGTCACAGACATCGGCAGATGTGTTGCGTGACATAGACCCCGAGTTGTGATTTGCTGAAAAATTAGTATCTTTGCATTGTCACAGACATCGTGGAACAGAACATGAACCTGATCAAACGAGTTGTGATTTGCTGAAAAATTAGTATCTTTGCATTGTCACAGACATCGTGCGGAATATGGATTGAGTACTTCGACCGGTTGTGATTTGCTGAAAAATTAGTATCTTTGCATTGTCACAGACATCCGCCATCAAGACCCATCGGAACATTAACACGTTGTGATTTGCTGAAAAATTAGTATCTTTGCATTGTCACAGACATCTACCACCTGATTCATACCGCGCTTCTGACAGTTGTGATTTGCTGAAAAATTAGTATCTTTGCATTGTCACAGACATCTGTGCCCAGGAATACGACACGATATAACTAGTTGTGATTTGCTGAAAAATTAGTATCTTTGCATTGTCACAGACATCTGTTAAACCTGTGAAAATAACGATAGCGATGTTGTGATTTGCTGAAAAATTAGTATCTTTGCATTGTCACAGACATCTACGGACGCGAACAGAGTAGCCGAGAGCCTGTTGTGATTTGCTGAAAAATTAGTATCTTTGCATTGTCACAGACATCACGGGACTGACAGACTTAGACATTGAGTTAGTTGTGATTTGCTGAAAAATTAGTATCTTTGCATTGTCACAGACATCTCCAAATCCATAGAACGAGAAAACATATTAGTTGTGATTTGCTGAAAAATTAGTATCTTTGCATTGTCACAGACATCACAGCCATCAAAATACCATGGCAAGGTGCAGTTGTGATTTGCTGAAAAATTAGTATCTTTGCATTGTCACAGACATCTAAATAACAATTTTACATGGCAATTCGTTGGTTGTGATTTGCTGAAAAATTAGTATCTTTGCATTGTCACAGACATCAGCGCACCGGTCGCGGCGAGATTGTAACCTGTTGTGATTTGCTGAAAAATTAGTATCTTTGCATTGTCACAGACATCATATCTGAAATAATTTAATAAGACAAACTAGGTTGTGATTTGCTGAAAAATTAGTATCTTTGCATTGTCACAGACATCTCATATTAAAAGACCATTTATTATCTGAAGTTGTGATTTGCTGAAAAATTAGTATCTTTGCATTGTCACAGACATCTCGAAGATATGCACAACCGTCTTTTCCCCAGTTGTGATTTGCTGAAAAATTAGTATCTTTGCATTGTCACAGACATCTGTAACGACAAATCCTACCTCTCCCGGCTGGTTGTGATTTGCTGAAAAATTAGTATCTTTGCATTGTCACAGACATCACAAACTGGTTTCAACGCAACTTCAGACTTGTTGTGATTTGCTGAAAAATTAGTATCTTTGCATTGTCACAGACATCATGGCCCGTGTAGAGGACATTCAATCATCCGTTGTGATTTGCTGAAAAATTAGTATCTTTGCATTGTCACAGACATCTAGAAACTCTTAAACAAAAAACGCATGGAAGTTGTGATTTGCTGAAAAATTAGTATCTTTGCATTGTCACAGACATCACAGTCAGCTTAAGTATATTGTCTGCCATAGTTGTGATTTGCTGAAAAATTAGTATCTTTGCATTGTCACAGACATCCCATCAATTCGCAGGGTCAAAGTTTGCAGAGTTGTGATTTGCTGAAAAATTAGTATCTTTGCATTGTCACAGACATCACGTCGAACACGCTGAATGGCACGTGCCAGTTGTGATTTGCTGAAAAATTAGTATCTTTGCATTGTCACAGACATCTCACCCGCAACCGCAATGGCGTGCGCATCAAGTTGTGATTTGCTGAAAAATTAGTATCTTTGCATTGTCACAGACATCAAACTAGATTATATAAAAAATTGGATAACAGTTGTGATTTGCTGAAAAATTAGTATCTTTGCATTGTCACAGACATCTTTCTAAAGTTAAACCCTTTAAAACGGATAGTTGTGATTTGCTGAAAAATTAGTATCTTTGCATTGTCACAGACATCTTTGGCAATAATTCACTCATTAAGCCGTATGTTGTGATTTGCTGAAAAATTAGTATCTTTGCATTGTCACAGACATCTTACTGGTTCTTATATTTTCCATAATTGCGGTTGTGATTTGCTGAAAAATTAGTATCTTTGCATTGTCACAGACATCATGAGCATCATACAGTCGCTACAGACGCTCGTTGTGATTTGCTGAAAAATTAGTATCTTTGCATTGTCACAGACATCTTTGTTAATCATCATCTCCGTGATGCCACGTTGTGATTTGCTGAAAAATTAGTATCTTTGCATTGTCACAGACATCTTGCAGCCGTACTGATAATACACAATATAGTTGTGATTTGCTGAAAAATTAGTATCTTTGCATTGTCACAGACATCATTACGACATTTAAAAGACATACGATTATGGTTGTGATTTGCTGAAAAATTAGTATCTTTGCATTGTCACAGACATCCCTGCGTGAATAGCAACGGGTCGACGCTGAGTTGTGATTTGCTGAAAAATTAGTATCTTTGCATTGTCACAGACATCTAAGAGCTGAATACTTAACAGTAGCAGCTTGTTGTGATTTGCTGAAAAATTAGTATCTTTGCATTGTCACAGACATCGTGGGTACGAGATAGCGTGTCAGAACGGCTGTTGTGATTTGCTGAAAAATTAGTATCTTTGCATTGTCACAGACATCCTGGCTTTCGTAGTATATCAAGACGCTGCCGTTGTGATTTGCTGAAAAATTAGTATCTTTGCATTGTCACAGACATCCAGCAAGCCTGCTATATCCTTTGAAGAGAGGTTGTGATTTGCTGAAAAATTAGTATCTTTGCATTGTCACAGACATCCCATTTTTCATAGTCTCAAGCGTAGTAGCAGTTGTGATTTGCTGAAAAATTAGTATCTTTGCATTGTCACAGACATCTTGTTTGTACTTTTGTACTGGTTTGGTGTTGTTGTGATTTGCTGAAAAATTAGTATCTTTGCATTGTCACAGACATCTCGAACTATGTAAAGCTTTGACCTTTAGTAGTTTGCAAAGATAATTAGAAAAGAAAAAAAAGTGCAAAGGTTAAGGAGAGTTCCATTCTAGTGATGGAATTCTCCTATTTTAGAATAGCTCTAATTGCTGCCCTGGAGCATTCGGAAGTTGGGGTTTTGCACCAAAGAACAGTTCTATGTTCCCAAATTGTTTGTCAGTGATACACATAATGCCCACCTTTCCGAATTCCGGAAGGATAGCTTTCACTCTTTTGCGATGAACCTCTGCATTTTCCATGCTCGCACAATGACGGACATAGATAGAAAACTGGAACATGGTGAAGCCGTCTTGTATAAGTCGTTTACGGAACTTGGTGTATTCACGAACATCCTTCTTCGTCTCTGTCGGTAGATCGAACAAAACCATCAACCACATAACCCTGTACTGACTAAGTCGTTCTGCTTTCATGTCATCTCCGGATAAGCTATTTTTCGTAGTTCCCCACTGAAGCACTTGTATAAAGAGGCTGTCGTTTGTGCAACACCTACCATCAGAGGACTGCGCTTCCCCCCGATAACAATGTCTAGGCTAGGAATGGAAAGCAGTTCGGCCTTAATGTCTTTCGATAACTCTACATCCGTCCCATATTGCTCTGTAATGAAATACACAAGCCTGTCGACGTAAGGCCGATAGGGCTCCATGATATCGTCTGCCAGACAATAGGCATTATAACGGTTATGGTGATGAATACCCAATGTCGGCAACAGTCCGCTAGCCACGAGTGCACGGGCAACAACAGCCCGGAGGATAGCATAGCCATAGTTTAAAAGGTTGTTTGGCGATACCCCTTCTCGGTCTCTGATGAAAAGAGGTATATGACCGAATAGGCTTTTCCAATAATATACGGCTGCACGAGCCTCCAGATTGTCAGGGTCGCCACTGCGCACATCGTTAGCCCATACCTGCATACATTTTGTCTCTGCATCAGAGCACTCCTTCAGCACTGCCGTTTGATTACGAATCTTATATTGTATGGTCTGTTGCCATAGTTGTTTGCGAAGAGGCAGGGAGGCATCTAACTGGTCGCGGAACCGCTCATTCTGTGTGCTATTGCCCACCAAAGGCAACAATAGTCCAACAGGCATGTGGTTAGAGTCGCAGGTAATGACTGCGCAATTGTTTTCCAACAAAGCCTCTAGAGCCCCTGAGGTAATGGTAATCTGTTGATGGTCGAGCACCACCACCCCAAGGTCTTCTATAGGTCTCGTTACAACTGTAGCCTTTTTAAAGTCATCCGAGAGACTCTCTGCCTTTTCCACTTCCGGCAATTTGATGACAAGCTGTGCATTTCTTAACGAGAGATAGGCTGGGTTGCTGAAACAAAGCGTCTTCTTGATCATAGGCTTAAAGGCTATAACGGTTTACCATCTATTTCTATCACATTGCCTAATCTGTCAACTTTAATGGGAATGCAGGTTTCTTTAATCATTTCTCCTGTGGTGGCACGTTCCATCTTATTGGATGGAGTGTATTCCACTTTATTTACAATAGGTGAGGCAACGCAATATTTAATGCAAAAGCATTGTTTTTTATTGAAACTAACCGTCTTATAGACTCGATCCTTATTAATTTGTGTTATATTATGTTCTGATTCATTTGAAGATGGAACATAAACTAAACTATTGGGGGATAGAATGAATAATAGTTTAGCGTGTTCCGGGATATCTAATTTTTGATACTTTTGCAGTTTGATAGTGTTCGTTTTATCTCTCAGCCTTTCATCAAGAAGCCTAATCCAGTCATTTCCGCCATCTTTTTGACATTCCATGGCCAGTTGTAAAGAAATTGTAGCATAAACTCTCTTATTATTATCTTCTTCATATACAGCAAAGAACAGGTTTGTCCCATCATCTGCCTCCACAAACTTCTTTGTTTTATTCCCTGTTTGTCCAACTGCAAACTTATCTGCTTTCTCGTATACTCGAACTTTGAGGATAGGCTGGTGGAACTTGCCGTTGTTCAAAGTGGTGATGTTGCGGTTCATCTCCTCAATGCCGTCAGGCGAGAACGCTTGTTCAGGGTTGTTGTCCTTGGATGCTAGGTGTGCTATGAGAATCTTCTGTATGCCTGTGTCTGTGACGCTTTCTTTAATCTTCTTCTCATCAAAACTGGTGTCCAGCGATTTGCGAGTGGCAAAATAACGCTCTTTCGGTTCGCCATTTCTTTTCTTTTCGTCCTTGCTGAAATAGTAAATCTCAATCTTGGCAGGGTTAATGTCCGACCATATATCCTTGTTGTCCTCTATATACTTTTTTATGAATTTTGCATCTCGCCCATTGCTAAGCAGTTCCATGACTTTATTCTTGAAGTCTTTGTTGACAATGCTTTCTGGTTTTTTGATAGCCTCATTCAGGGAAACTGTCTTTTTGAGTCGAAGGTTCACTTCACCAAAGACGGTATCCTTGTGCATCGATTTGCGTACTGCCCAACTGTCGCCTTTCTCTTGCTTTTCGAATTCTTTCTTTCCGCCATCTCCGAAATGCTGATAGTGGTTAGTTGTTTTATTGATGATACGCAGATTCTGCTTGAAACTGACGATAATATTGTTCAGCACTTGCCAAGCATCGTTAGTGAATGTATCCCATGGCTTCAAAAACTCTTGAGCAATCTCTCGCTCTTTACCGTTAATAGTTATTGTAACAAACCGTCTTAACTTACGTTGTAATTGATAGCGGTTGGCATTATGCTTAGAATGGGCAGCCTCGTTATTCAGAAGATTTATATGGTCACGTGTAGCACAAGCAATCACAATAGCGTCCATAGCATGGTGGCGATGATCGATGCGCTTTTTGTTGAATCCTCTTTGTAATTCCAAAGGCATGTTTGGAATCTCGTGTCCCTCACGGTTGTATGTGGTAAAATAATCCCTACCGGTTATTGTGTTCAAACGCTTAAAGCGCGGAAGGACAATGTTGTTCCATACATCGTTCATGCCCCAGTCTTTTTTCAGACGATCAGTAATGGAACCAGAACAGGAAATGACATTCTTTGATACTGACTCCTGCTCATATTCTCCATTTTCTTGTTTCTCACGGACGATATTCGAGAGCAGCCCTTTCACCACCTTACTGATATATCTGCTGTCATTCATCTGGCGTTCAATGAAACCGTCAGGAATGTCGTCCATCAGCAGTTTCTTCATCTTTGTGCGATTATTGCTGTAATAATCTTTTACGAATTTCTCATAAGCTTCCACAGACAAAATCTTCACTGTCCCGCCTTGACTCAATTGGACTATCTCGCCGGCATGGCTTTTGATGAACTCAAAGCCAAGTTGACGGTCCTTAAGTTTGTTGACCTCTGCTTCGCAAATTACCTTGTTGCTAAACGAGTCGTCAAAGTAGCGAGATTGAGGTATCACATGTTCTATCTCGTATGCTGGGGTAAACAGTTTCGAGAGTGGTATCATCTTGCCTGTGTACGGAGACTGGTATTTCTGTTCCAACCAACATTTGTATCTTATAATGTCCGACTTGGAAGGCTGAGCCATCTTCGATATCTTGGACACGAAGTCGTAGTCTTTGTCTTCTTTGCTGAGGTTGTCAAGTGCATTCTCTTCGTAAATGCGGAGAATATCTTGCTGACTTGGTGAATAGGGACGAACATTCTCAACACCCATGTCGGGATTCATAAATTCCATCAACATTGCTTTAATGCGCAGATTGGTGTTCTCGTTTTGTTGAATGCGCTCTGTCATCTGCCTGCGTTTGTCGGCAGGATTCTTCATCTCGCGTCCAAGTTCCACATGAATCTCATCAATATGCCCCTCCTGTATCCAGATATCTCTTACGGTGCGGAGTGTCTCGGTAACAACTTGTTCAACAATTGGATTGCGCAACGAATGTTGCTTGAAGTTACTGAGATAATGATCTATATCTTCTGGCTTCTCCCATTTATCAATATCCTTGGCCTCAGAGTGGCGGTCATAGACAATATAGCAGGCAAGCCATACAGGCAATCCACTGAAGTGCCGAATATCTGTCAGGTTAATGGCCTTTTCCCTAACTCGGTTCTTAATAGTTTCGTCAAACTCTCCGGTTATGACTTTCTCAATGCGTTCACGAGTATTGGCATCTATTTGCTCTTCATCCCAATAGCTACCCATACGCATGAGTGGAAGCAGTTTTTTAATGGCCTTTTCCGAATACGAACCATAGTCTTTCTTGAATGGCTTCGTCTTGCTCAATATTTCTGCAAAAATCTCTTCAAGCTGATGTTTTTGGGCAAACTTTTTCAGTGCTTTATACAGCTCTGCCTTATCTTCAATGGAATAAAGGATATGCCATAAAGACATCTCGTTCTCATGGGTGAGGAAGTCTGCATTGATATTACATTTCGCAAGTCCGGCAAGGATGGTTGCTCTCGTTTCATTGCAAGGATATTCTTTGTCCTCTACATAGTTCCAACGATAGGGGAATTTGTCCTTGCCCTTTTCTTTCTTTACTTTGAAGTAGGAACTAAGAAGCGTGTCTTGCTTGATAGAGTTTCTGTCGTTAAGCCAGTTGAATAGTTTGACATAATCGTCCTCCGTTCGCAGAATCTCAGAGGTGACATCAACATCGGTTTGAAGTTTTCCAACTGGATTACTTGAGAACATGTCTAACTGCCCGTTTGTGATAGTCCTTTCACGCTGATATATCCGCAAGTTCTGCACGAATTGCCAAAGCCTGAACTCTTGAAATAATGGGTTTGACTTTGCAATACATTTAATAGGGTATTGCTTACCATCTTTGCTGACATGATATTCATAAGGACAATTGTCAATGAGCGATTTCTTGCTTTTCAGTGGACGCTGATAGAACAAAATGTCATTCACAAATAGATTAATGAAATCTGGTTTAGACAAAGACTTTTTGTGCGCATCGTTTGCTGCATATAATTCTTCAATACATCTCTTATAAAGGGCCTCGTCTTTCAGTTCTGGTATCAACTCCTGTTGTACTTCCAGTATCTTTATGAGTTCGTTCTTATAGAATTTTCTTTCTACGGTGCGAACAAGTTTACCAATTATTTTTTGGTTGGGATTATGCAATAAGCAATCATATATGTAGCTTCCTACGGTCTTGTGGCTATTCTCGATTTCCTTTTCTGTACGGAGTTTGATTTTTGCATACATCCTAGCCTTACGTTGTGCATCCATTCGGTCAATCTCTTCTGTGGATGGCAGGAAAGAAAGTTCATCTTTAGTACTGCCATTCTTGAGGGTTGTCCTTTTCAAAACGAAGTCTTTTGTCTCGCCTTTCCAACTTGCGACATTATTATAAAATGTCGCACGATAGGTCATTCCATTATCAAGAAGCATCTCGTACCAAAACTTTTCATACTTCTTGTCTTTTTCTTTCTTTTCAACGGACAGAATCTTTGCACTGATGATTTCAATCGTTTCATTTGTTTTTTCTTCTTCCTCTTCGCCACGGAGCTGATAGTAACCTCGTTTTTGGTTGAACTGCAGCAAGATCCAAGCAAGTTCCTCCTTAGTTATTCTTTTTGTTAGAGCCTTCTTGCGGAGATAGTAAATCGTCCAGTCGTATGGCACTTTCTTTCCATCTGCCAAAAGTTGCGGATGATATTCCTCGAAATCAGCTAACATCTCATGGAAGGAATCTTGGAATAAGAATTCCATCTTACCTTCTTCACTCTTATACCAAGGTAATTTGGGTTCACTGTTGTCTGTAAACTTGCCATATCGACTGACCTTAGTTCTATAGTGCTCTGGAAGGAAATCCAAAATCATAAGCACTCTAAGCAAACGTTCGCGACGCAAATGGTTGCGCTCAAGTAAGCGACGTATCATTCTGAGTCTGGTTCTTTCAGCTGTTTGCGAGATAGAATTTCCTTTGTCAAAATCTCCTAAGATGTCAGCCGACATAGGTATGATTCTACTACCGGCATGGCTGATACTGCAAGGCTTCAGATACGTAGTATCATTTTCGCGTGTGATTGTATCGGCGTTCACAACTGCCCATCCTATACTATTTGTTCCTAAATCTAAACCAAGAATCTTTTTCATATTAAGTAGTATTATAAGATACATTTTAAGATGATGCCACAAAAATACAATTTTCTTTTCAAATATTTGGTTCTTTCACGGAAAATCTTTATCTTTGCAACACTAATTTTTAGCAAATCACAATAAGGATTATTCCGTTGTGAAAACATTAGGTCCTTGTCCATCGTCCTTAACGGTGGACTTTTTGTTTAGTTCCAAGCGTCCTCTCTTCATCACACAGCCTCAACCCTTCCTACCTCGCACCTCTTAGTCAAATACCCGCACCAAAACGAACACATACTCACTAATAATGGGGAAGAAGGGATGCTGAAAACTCGCAATGTCATGTTTTTGCGACAGTTTTTCAGGCACTTTCCACTCCTTGTCGCAAAATGCGAAGACAGTCGCATGTAATCTTCGAAAAAAGAAAGAAAAAAGTTGGAAGCTGCCGTTCGCCTGCCTATCTTTGCAACAGAAACAACAAACGACAGGCAACCTGTCACAGTATGAACCCTTTTAAAAAAGTACAATTATGAAGACGATGTGTTTGACCCC
>Ga0310695_10013707_pt1 | contig 11075 bp, 10 predicted proteins | sample RumenRJG_04DNA_FD_203882 | JGI IMG/M metagenome (GOLD analysis project Ga0310695, IMG submission 203882) | Bovine rumen microbial communities from Lethbridge, Alberta, Canada - RJG_04 (v2) (version 2) | ecosystem: Host-associated > Mammals > Digestive system > Stomach > Rumen | place: Canada... | reverse complement strand
ATGACTACTGGAAGAAACTGAGCAGCAAACTTCTCTGATATATGCCTTTGATGTTTTATCCCGCTCAGGAGTATTGAAAGAATAATGGCAAAATACGAACACACTGTTACTGACGAAGAAAAGGGTCTGACTATCAATCAGATCCTAAGACAAAATTATAAGTTTTCTTCGAGATTCCGCACTAAGATGAAATATCAGTCTCTCGTGGATCTCAACGGATCTCCTGCTCCCGGCTATATCAGACCTGAGGCAGGAGATATTATTGGAGTGCGTCTGCCTGAGGAAACCAGTGACTTCCCTGCGGAAAACATACCACTCGATATCATTTATGAAGATGATGACCTTATTCTCATTAATAAACAGCCCGGTATAATAGTTCACCCTACCAAGGGGCATCCTGAGCATACCATAGCTAACGCCGTAATGTATTACATGCAGCAGTCCGGTCAGTCATTCAAGGTCAGATTTGCCAACAGGATCGATATGGATACCACAGGTATCATTATAGTTGCAAAAAATGCTAATGCGCAGAATGATCTTGCTCATCAGATGCGCTGCGGCACTGTTGTCAAAAGATATCTATCACTGGTTGAAGGAACAATTGAGGAAGATCACTTTACTGTAGATCTTCCTATCGGCAGGCCCGATGCTGTTTCTATCAGAAGAGTTGTTATGCCTGAAGGCGGTAAAAATGCAGTTACCGAAGTGCAGGTGCTCGAGCGTTTTGACTCTGATGTTTTCGGTGCGCATACTCTTATAGAAGTCGTACTGCATACAGGACGTACCCATCAGATAAGAGTGCACCTCTCACATATCGGTCATGTTATTGCCGGCGACGAGCTGTATGGAGGAAGAACAGAACTGATAGGACGGCAGGCACTGCATGCTTATCATATAGAATTCGATCATCCTGCTACCGGTGAACGTATGACATTTGAAACCGGAATACCTGATGATATGCAGCACGCAATAGATACCATAAAAAATGACGATGTATAATGTCTACATCGTCATTTTTATTATTGCTCATTTATTTTTTCAAGGGCTCTGAAAGCATCCTGCCCTGCATATCTGAATTCTGCAAATCCTTTGTTTATCATCAGTTCATAGAATACACATCTACCCATACTTACCAGTCCCATTACTATGAAGAGAGGCAGATCAAGAATGAGAGACACCAGTGTGAACGCCGGTTCGCCGAGACTGAGATCGGCAATAAATCCCGAAAGGAAAATCGCAGGTATATATGCCAATATTATGTATGGAATGTAATATATAAGCAATCGTACATAATTCATTTTATTGCCATACATCATCATCTTGCTCTCGGATAGTACTTCGGCTACTCCTTTGTCAGGATCATCCGCAAGTATAAAGAATGCCTGTGAAAAATTGAGTGAAGCGATTATACCTGGAATGATGAAGAGAAGCGACCAGAATGCGACAATGAGCATCTGAAGTACATATATGCCGAGTGTTTTCAGATAGTATGGAAGACTCTCCGTAAGTGCTCTGTAATCGACTTTCCTGTTTCTTATGTATGTAAGTGTATAAAGACACTCGCTGAGATTGAATACTCCTGTAAAAAAGAAAGAGTATATAAACACAACAAGAGAAGTCGCAGGAAGCTGCTTTATAAGTGCCGGATCAGCATCAGAATACGACATCAGGAGGTCAGCGTTAGTGACCGGTACAAAGATACTGAGTATCTGCGGCACCCAGCTTACAAACGCATAAAGCATGCAAAAGCCAACAAGGAAACTTGCGAGCGTCCCCTTAGAGTGGCTTTTGCATTTTGATATTATCCTTACAGGATGTTCTTTGACTATATAGTAGTGTTTGAGTCCTTCTTCTGGCATTATCTTAGTTCTGCTTTACACTTGTTGCTTAGGACTTTGATGATACCGGCCATCTTCTTATCGATCTGCTTTGATGTCATTGTTGAATCATCATTTCCGATCTTGAGAGTCAGCATAACTGACTTTTTACCTGCCGGTATCTGTTTGCCGCGGTATTCTTCTACGAATTTCAGATCTTTGACCATGAATTTGATGGCCTCTCTTATCTGTTCCCAAGTCATGCTCTCATCAACCATAAGCGACAGATCCTGCTGTACAAGCGGATACTGAGGCAGTGATTTGAATTCATTGGTCCTTGAAGGATAAGGCTTCAGTCCGTCAGTATCTATCTCAAATGCTGCTGCATTGGTAAGCTTGATGCCTGATTCAGAAAGAGCTGATACGGAAATCAATCCGATAGAGCCGATAACCTTCTTGCCAGACTTTATATTGAGCCAGACTTTTTCATCTGCCCATGATGGCTTTTCCTTCTGAACGAAACTGAGCGGTTCACAATGACAATATCCGGCGAGTCCTTCGATCACTCCTTTTACACTGTAGAACAGTACAGAAGCATCTTTGCCGACTATAGCACCTGAGAGCAGATTTCTGTGAACAGGAAGCACTTCTTCTTCTGTAGAAGGTCTGTATTCGCCTTTCTCAAATACCTGTGCAGCTTCAAAAATGCTGAAAGAATCGAAGTTCCTGTAGTTCTTATCAATAGTTTCAAGAATACCCGGGATAAGTGAGGATCTGAGTATACCAAGTTCAGGAGCCGGAGGTGTAGCAAGTCTTATAGACTTGTCTGTATCGATGCCGGCTGCCTTTATGAATCTTTCATCTATCCACGGATAAGTGAACATCTCATTGAAACCGCATCTGAAAGCCAGATATTCTCTGAGCTTTCTTGCAAGATCTGCCCTTACCTGATTGACAGAATGTTCAAAATTAACCTTAAGCGGCTGCTTTTTGAAGTATTCGTACCCAATGAGCCTTGCAATGTCGCCGAGGATATCATCATGGATAGAAACATCGCCCGTAGATCTCCATGTAGGAGCCTTACAATGATATGTACCGTTATCAAATTCAACTTCGTAGCCGAGTCTTAAAAGAATGTCTTCGATCTCTTCCTGTGCAAGAACTTCGCCGAGTCTTCTGTCGAGGAATTCCTGGGTGATATCGATAACAGCTTTCTCAGTTTTTACCGGATAGCAGTCAGTAAATGCAGTTATCCTGCATTCAGGATATATCTCTTTGAACAACTTAAGAGCAAGACTGACACCGAGAGATGCTCTCTGTGTATCTATGCCCTTCTCATATCTCAGAGCTGCATCGGTCTTTTCATTGAAATATGCTGTTGTACGCCTGATTCCAGGTGCAGTGAATATTGCGCATTCCAGGATTATAGAATCGGTGCTGTCAAGTACAGAATCATCCTTGCCGCCCTTTATACCGGCGAGATTAAGAGGCTTGACTGCATCGCATACAACCAGGTGATCGTGTGTAAGTTCAAGATCTTTTTCATCGAGAAGGAGAAGCTTTTCACCATCATCGGCAAGTCTTACTATGATCTCATCCCCCTCAACATGAGTGCTGTCGTAAGCATGTTGAGGTGATCCGACAGCAAGAAGGACGTAGTTTGTAATGTCTACAAGCGCATTGATCGGTCTCATTCCTGCATTGGTGATAAGAGTCTTCATCCAGACAGGAGATTCCTTTACATACACATTTTCAATCTTGGTTGCAGTAAATCTGTTGCATCTTTCCGGTTCTCTGATGGTTACCGGATATTCAGGAAGTCCTTCAGGCAGCTCGCTGCTGAGCTCTTTAAACGGCAATTTATAGATGGCAGCGAGTTCACGGGCAATTCCGTAATGACCCCAAAGATCCGGCCTGTTACTTAGAGATTTGTTATCAACTTCAAGGATAACATCATCGAGACCTGCAACCTCAGCGACACACTGTCCGACCTTACAGTCAACACCAAGGTCGGTAAAGTCTACGATCTCCCTCTCATCATGCGGAGGATAGATATCAGCAAGGTAAACTTCAGTTGCACCGCATATCATACCGTATGACTTTTCGCCTCTGAGTTTCGATTCTTTTATCAGGACCGGTTCACCCTCACCGTGCCATACAACTTCTGCGCCCGGCTTGGAAACACAGACTTTATGTCCTTCTGCAAGATTAGAGCCTCCGCATACGATCTGCTTGAGTTCATCTTCGCCGACATCAACAATACAAATCTTCAACGCATCAGCATTAGGATGCGCCTTTACCTCTTTGATCTCACCGACGACGATATCGTGGAATTTATCAGCAGTATTGATAATATCTTCAACCTCAACTGTTCTCATGGTGAGGTCATAAGCGATCTGCTCATATGTAAGATCTGCAGGCAGATCGACGAATTTCTTTAATAATCTGAGTGAAATGTTCATAGTTGACCTCCCTTCTCTACTTGAACTGCTTCAGGAATCTGAGATCAGCGCTGTGGAAGAGCCTGACATCATCGACGCCGTAACGCATCATTACCAGTCTGTCCAGTCCTATATTGGTGTAGAAACCGGTCCACTCATCCGGATCAAGATTTGCTGCTCTTAATACATTAGGATGGATGACTCCGCCCGGCATTACTTCGATCCAGCCGGCCTGGTTGCATGCTTTGCAGCCCTTGCCGCCGCAGAGAAGACATTCCATGTCGATCTCATAACCCGGTTCAGTAAACGGGAAGAAACCTTCTCTCATTCTGACATTGACTTTTCGGCCGAATACTTTCTCAAGTATCGTTTCTATCATGACACGTCCGGAGCTGAACGATACATCCCTGTCAACTATAAGTGCTTCATACTGGAAAAACGCTCTCTCATGACGGGCATCCGTTGTCTCGTTACGATATACTCTGCCGGGATAGACGAATCTGGCAGGAGCGCCGTGCTCAAGAAGATATCTGACGGAGCCGCCGGTGAGATGCGGTCTCAGGCAGAGCCTCTCATTGCCTCTTTTATTCTCTGTTCCTTCGAGCCAGTATGTATCCATCGATGCGCGTGCAGGATGGTCAGCTGCAAAATTCAGGTTGTCAAAAGCGAATTTTTCGCTGCTTATATCATCTTCACTGTATATTTCAAAGCCAAGGGATCTAAATGCGTCATTGAGGTCATAGCACATCTGTGTGATAGGATGAAGGGCTCCCTGCGGGACTTCAATTCCAGGGAGAGTCAGATCGAGTTCTCCTTCCAATACTGATGCATTAGCAATCAGTTCTTCTTCTTTTTCTTTGATCTTTTCTGCAAAGAAATTCTTAACTTCATTGGCTTTCATTCCAACGGATTTTCTGAGTTCCGGATCAAGACCGCCCAGACTTTTAAGTACTTCCTGCAGTGAGCTCTTTTTGCCGGTCAGTTCCTTGCGTATCATCTCAAGCTTTTCCATGTCGGAAGCTGAGGATATGCTCTCGAAACCTTCCTGTCTTATCTGTTCGAGCTTTTTCAACATTTTAGCTTTCCTCCTTTAACTGATAGATTCCTTAGCTTTTAATTTTGTACCGTACTATACTAACACTGCTTATTGTTGAAATTCAACAAAAAACACAGTGAATGTTGTTCTTTTTTATGAAATTATAAAGTGTTATGAATTAAATCCAATAGCAATTTCCGGGATGTCAAGACATCAGACCATACCTTTTCCGGTATAGATTTTTGGTGCTTCCTTTCCGCTGAGTACACGCAGCGCACCTGCGCACATCGCTTCCTGTTCAACTTCATTTTCATAGATATATACCGGTGCGATCCATCCGACATAATCTTTTATATAATCCATAAGTTCAGTGAATCTTGTATATCTGCCTGTGATCAGGATACCTTCGAGATTTCCTTTCAAAACAGTAGCCATTGAACCGATGTACTTCACGATGTTGTAACCGAGAGCTTCCCATACAATAGCAGCCTCTTTGTCACCTGATTTTGCTCTTGAAAATATTTCATCTGCATTGGATGTACCGAAGTGTGAGACGAATCCTCCGGTGCCGGTACACAGATGACGCATCTCATTTACAGTGTGCGTTTTGAAATAATCAAGGACTTCCATCAGTGGAAGCGATCCGGTCCTTGTTGCAGTAAAAGGACCTTCTCCTCCGGCTCCCTGATTACAGTCTACCTGCCTTCCGCGGTCAAATGCTGCGATAGTTATTCCTCCATCTACATGAGCGACTACCAGATTTGTATTTTTGAAATCGATCCCATGCTGCTTACAATGTTTCATTGCAGTACCTCTCAGGTTAAGCGCATGGGATTCTGCTTTTCTTGTAAGACCTTTTACGCCGGTTACCCTTGCAACGTCAGTATATTCATCAACACAGATCGGATCGACCATAAAGAGCCGGCCTCCGTATTTTCTCTGCATCTCATACGCAAGCTGTACTCCGAGGATGGAAGGATGTATAGTTCGGCCAACGTTGTTTCGGATATCATGTATAAGAAGAGCATTGACTTCATAAGTCCCTGAAGGAACCGGATAACATCCGCCTCCTCTTCCTACGAAAGCATCTACATCAGTAAGATCTATCTTGTTTTCTCTTATGAAATCTGTAATAAAGCCCATTCTGTACTCAAGCTGATCATTGCATGTTGGAAATGAATTCAGCACTGAAGCGTCATGAGTAACAGTGGTTTCAAGCACTTTGTTATGATCCTCAAAAAGAGCTAACTTAGTGGATGTTGAACCGGGATTGATAACAAAGATTTTGTAAGTATAGTCTTTCATGATTCTCCCCTTTTATTGAAAAAGCGGCTCTCTGAAAGGAGCCGCTTTGTAATCCTATATATACCGGTGCATGCTCCTTCAGAATTTACTAGAACAAAAATCCTCCTACACTGGTAAAGACAGGAAGGAATACGACCGAGAATACTGTTATCATCCTTATAACAGATGAAAGTGACTGGATAGCGGTATTCTCAAGATATCTGCCTGAGTTATTGGATGCATTTACGATAAAACTTCCCGTTACAATTATTGCTGCAAGGAAACCCGCCAGACTTGCCGGACCGAAAAACAGACCGACTATAGTAGGAAGCAGAACTGCAATTACTGCAGGAAAGAGAGAGCCTCTCAGGGAACTTGTCGATCCTGTTTCATCATCACTTCTGCCCATATCACGTAAGGCTACTCTGCCGGTAATATTTACAGAGCCTATCAGCATCCCGGTAAGAACAAACGCGCTGCATGCACCTACGATCATGCCGCAGAAAACTCTTACAGCCATTATGTTGATGGATTCTATTCCGGTATTGACAGCAAACACGCAGAATACTGCCAGGGCTGACATGAAACCTGATACTGCTCTGTATGTATTGGACATGTTGAGATTTCTGACTGAGACACCTGCAAGTGCATCAGACATTTTTTCCTTATCTTCTTCACCCTCTCCGCTGATCCTGGATGAAATGATATCGGAAGTCTGTGCAGTCAGTGTTGAAAGTCCTGCCAAAGCAGATACAGTTGCAAGGATAGAGCAAAGACCTGCTGTACATAGTGCAAAACCATAAAATCCCGACATACTGTTCGAAACGATTATAGCGATAAGAATGATCACAGCTGATATAGCTGTCGTGATCATTCCGCTGCCTGCATTGAAAACGACAACTGAATGCTTACCCAGGTTCTTTCCGGTATTGATATAAATCCTGCTGTCATTTGCAAAGAATCTGTTAAGCTCAGTAAGTATAATACCTGCGGCGATACCTGTTCCAACAGCAAAAGCATATAATATGGACTCCATCATACTGATGCTGAAATATACAGTAATTGCAACTGTAACGATTCCGGCTGCAATGCATCCGATGTCAGCTCCTTTAGTGAGGTCGTTTCCAATTCCCGAATGTTGCATAAACACTCCGAAAACGCATCCGATGATGCCTGCAGCATATACTGCTATTACAAATTTTGCAGCTGTACCGGCTGTGAAAGTGGAAGTAACTCCCGACGTAGCAACTCCGACATCTGCAAGCATGATAGTTGCAGATGCAGCAAGTACATATGAACCCGTAAGATCCGACCCGGCACCTACGAAAAATCCTGTCCGGTCTGTGAAGTCCTTTGAAGAAACCGCCAGTGAATATGCGGATGAATATACATCTCCTCCTGTATGGAGCAACACAGCGACCAGAGAAGTTCCGAGAGCAAACGGTCCTGTCAGGTCAATAGCAGTCTGCGATTTCATTGATATAAAAGCTATCAGAAAACATGCTGTTATTACAGCAGATAAAACAAAGCCGAGAACTGCACCTGTGCGGTAAGAAGCCTTTATAGAAGTACGGGCATCTCCGTTTTCTGCTTCATTGTATGAAGCAGATGACCCGGGAACAAAAGCCATTGAACTTGAATACAGTAACGCAAAAGAGACCGCCGCTCCTATCAGGCAGGCGGCAGCCTGACTCCAGCCGATTCCTGCTCCTACTGCTGCAGATACAATAAGAACTGCAGCCAGTACGGAAATATTATGGAATGACCAGAAGTTAGCATTTCTGCTTTTAATTATTCCATATAGTCTTGCAGCTTCTTCTCCGGTCCCTCGCCTGCTTCTGATCCATGATAATAAGAATGCTGTGACCAGAGCAGCTACAAGAATACATACCAGTGTAAATATCTTATACATCGTTAAACAACCCCGGATAATGATATTGTGCCGGGCATCAGTTAAAAATAGCTACTATAGCAAGTGAAACAACAATGTAGATAATGGCAGCTACAGTTGTGATCTTAGCAAGAAGTGAATCATATCCTCTGCTCTTTTTCTTACCGAAGAGCTGCTCAGCTCCTCCGGCAATAGATCCGGAAAGTCCGTCGCTGTTGCTTGACTGCAGCAGAATGCTGACGATAAGAATGATACTTGAAATAAGTAGAATTATCATTAAAGCTGTATGCATAGCTTCCTCCAAATACGTTAATACAGAATTAAAGTGTTCGACTCTGTAATCCGCAAAATCGAACACTTTATAATAACACTCTGATATTAGCGTGTCAATGACGCCTGTTTAATAATTAGCCTGACTATTTAAGCTTAGCTGCTGCATCAATGATAGCCGAGAAATCATCGATCTTAAGGCTGGCTCCGCCGATAAGTCCTCCGTTGATATCTGGCTTTGCAAGAAGATCTGCAGCATTGGAAGCTTTCATGCTGCCTCCGTAGAGAATAAGCATCTGATCAGCAAGATCATTATCATACAGACCGCCGATAACCCCTCTGATGAATGCACACATTTCTTCAGCCTGCTCAGGTGTAGCTGTTTTGCCTGTTCCTATAGCCCAGATAGGTTCATATGCGATGACAACTTTGCCTGCACCCTCGCGTGTCAGCCCGTTGAAATCTGCAACAAGCTGTCCTGCAACGAATGTCTGCTCACCCTGAGCTTCTCTTACTTCAAGAGATTCTCCTACGCAGAGGATCGGTGTGATGCCTGCTTCGATAAGAGCTTTGAGCTTGGCATTGACAGTCTCATCAGTCTCACCGAAGTACTCACGTCTTTCGGAGTGACCGACTATGCAATAATCAACGCCTATCTCTTCGAGCATAGGTACGGAAATCTCGCCTGTAAAAGCTCCGGATTTTTCAAAGTGAACATTCTGTGCACCGAATCCGATACCGCTGCCGCAGAGGCCTTCACCTACTGCAGTAAGCTGTGTGAACGGTACAAGAACAGCCACTTCATCAGCATTAGAAAAGTTCTTAGCCTTAAGCTCTTTTGCGAAAGCAGCAGCTTCAGCTGTAAGTTTGTTCATTTTCCAGTTACCGGCAATAAGAAATTTTTTCATTTGTTCCCCCTTTTTATTTATCTTCAATAATTGCAATACCAGGCAATTCTCTTCCTTCAAGGAATTCGAGACTTGCTCCGCCGCCTGTGCTTATATGTGTCATCTTGTCTTCAAGTCCGAACTGAGCTACAGCAGCTGCACTGTCTCCTCCGCCGATTACTGTTGTAGCATCGCTTTCAGCAAGGCATTCAGCTATAGCTTTTGTTCCTACAGCAAAATTCTCCATCTCGAATACGCCCATCGGTCCGTTCCAGACAATTGTCTTTGCTCTTGAAAGAGCTTCTTTATAGAGAGCAATTGTCTTCGGCCCGATATCGAGACCCATTCTGTCATCAGGAATTGAATCTATGTCATACACGTCATAAGGTGAATCGTTAGAAAACTCATCTGCACATACGACATCGACAGGAAGCAAAAATTCAACACCCTTTTCTTTTGCCAGCTTAAGAATATCTCCGGCAAGACCGAGACCTTCTTCATCGAGAAGGGATTTTCCGATCGAATAGCCCTGAGATTTGAAGAAAGTATATGCCATTCCTCCGCCTATAATAAGGATATCGACTTTATCAAGCAGATTGGTGATTACCGGGATCTTGTCTTTTACCTTGGCACCGCCCATAATAGCTGCAAACGGTCTCACAGGATTGTCCACAGCACTGCCGAGGAATTTCAGTTCCTTCTCAATAAGGAATCCTGAAACAGCCGGAATATAGTTAGCTATTCCTGTGGTAGATGCATGAGCTCTGTGTGATGTTCCGAAGGCTTCCTGTACGAATATATCACCGAGTTCAGATAGTTCTCCGGCAAAATCAGGGTCGTTCTTTTCTTCTTCTGCGCGGAATCTGACATTCTCGATGAGCATTACATCGCCCGGTTTCAGTTCAGATGCAGCCTTTTTAACGTTCTCATCTACAACTATATCTGAAGGAACGAACTTGACTTCTTTACCGAGATACTCACTTAGTCTCTTAGCTACAGGAGCAAGACTCATTTCCGGATTAGGCTTGCCCTTTGGGCGGCCAAGGTGGGACATGATCACGATCCTTGCACCGTTTTCGATGAGATAATTGATGGAAGAGCGGCTCTTATTCTGGTGTCATCAGTGATCTCACCGTCCTTGAGAGGAACATTGAAGTCGCATCTCATAACAGCGGTCTTTCCTTCCCAGTTTACATCTTTTATTGTCTTTTTCATTTCAGTCCAATCTCCTTTTCTTTGCACTGATATTATACTGGGTGTGACACTGAACACGATTGTCGGTGTCACACCCTTTATGGCCTTTTATAGAGCGGTCATATGATATGCACGGAAGATCAGTTTAGTCTTCGATCGGGAAGTTGCTGTTGTCTACCTCATACATATGTCTGACCATTCTGAGCATGTTGGAAGTATAACCATACTCATTATCATAGTATCCGACTACCTTGA
>Ga0310695_10013704_pt1 | contig 11076 bp, 2 predicted proteins | sample RumenRJG_04DNA_FD_203882 | JGI IMG/M metagenome (GOLD analysis project Ga0310695, IMG submission 203882) | Bovine rumen microbial communities from Lethbridge, Alberta, Canada - RJG_04 (v2) (version 2) | ecosystem: Host-associated > Mammals > Digestive system > Stomach > Rumen | place: Canada... | reverse complement strand
GATTAAAAATCTTGAATTTTTAATTTTTATTTTTTTTTCAGTATTATTAAAACCTTTTGATTCATTTAAATTTAAATAAAAAATACTATATTTAATAATACTATCAATATAAATTTCAATATATTCACTATCCTCGAAAATATAATTGTTCATTTCTGTATTTATTTTTTGAGTAAATGAAAAAATCAAAAATAAAATATCATTTAATTGACAATTATATAAAATAAAATCATCAGAATTATTTCCATAAATTTTTATTTGATATTCATTTTTAATTAATTCTTGATAATCTTTATCTAACTTTAAAAAATAATCAGTATTTTGTTTTAAATGATATATTTCCATATTTAGTAATTCATCAAAATTGTGAAGACAAAAATTTTCTTTTATACAAGTTTGATTTCCAATTATATTATATTTTAACATTTTTAGATCAATTGCTGAAAAATAGATAAAAAATAAGATAATTTTTGTATTATTAAAGATAATATTTTGATAAAGATAATTTTCAATTATTTGAATTTTATTTTTTATTAAATTATTATTGATAATTATTAATATGATTGTTAATATTGTAAAAATCAAACATATTATTTTTATTATTGTTATTAAATTTGGAACAATATTATTAAATAATTTAAGTCTCATATCTTGGAAATAAATATAATTATTTGATTTCTTTGACTTATTTGATTTTTTACTTATAGTTAAAGGTTCTTTCTCTTCAATTTTATAACTTTCACTATTTTGCTCATCCTTATTATGATTTTTTAATTCTTGTAATAATATTTTTTTATTTTCTTCATTTAATTTCAATTCATTATCTATTGTTTGAATCCTAATTGAAAAATTTTGATTTTGGATTAAATTACTTTTTTCTTGCATTTCAAATTCAGAAAAAATATCACGATTAATATATATTCTATAATAAATATACTTATTGTTTAAAAAGATATGTTTTGTAATTTTATATGAAATATGATAAAAAAGATTATTACAATTTCTATTATATTCATTAATCAAATCAATATAATTTTTATTATCATTTTTATCTTTAATTAAATGTTGATCATTAATATTTTTTGGTGATGAATGTTTTTTTTCTAATTTATTTTTTTTTTTATTATTTTCTTTAAGAAAATTAATATAAGAATTTATTTTTTTTTCAAAATAATATACTTGATTAGAAATTGGATATAAAAGTCCTTTAAAATCAATATTAACTTTTTTAATATACAAATTATCAGAATCAATTTTAATTAATTTTAATATATTAGGAATAATAATAGAAATATTATATCCAATTATATGATGATTTAAACCAAATGGATAATTTTCTCTATTATAAATATTATTATTTAATTCATAAGAATAAAATGGAATTGTCATTGAATCAATTTTTAATTCTTTATCTAATAATATTAAAAGGTCTTTATCTTTAATTTTTTGTAATAATCCAATATAAATTGCTCCTATCGATAAATCTGGTAATAATTTAAAAAAACCTTTTATATTATATAATTCATTATTTTTACCTTTTAATAATATATCTTTTTCTTTCTTAAAAATTCTTCTTAAATCAGAATATTTTAATCCTTCATCATATATTTCTTGATGAAAAATAGATATACAATTTGGTATTAAATCATTTATATTTAAATTAATAATATCCCTTGAAAGGTAATTATATAAATTTATAAAATTTGAAGTCACATAAATTATTTTTCCTTTAATTGAATAACCATCTATTAAAATTATTGAAGAGATTTCATAATCAAATAATGTATAATAAATTCTATCTATTTGATATAATTTCATATTTTTTAATCTTAATAATTTTACTTCTTCTTTATGATATAAATCACCATCTTGAATTATATTAGTTAAATATAAATTATAATCATTTATTATTTCCTCATTAAATGGATTCAATGAAATTAAATGATCCCAAATTGATAAAATATCATTTTTTAAATTTAAAATTGTATTCCCTATTCTAAAAAATTCTGGTACAACATTTTTTAAAATATTATTTCTTAAAATATCAAAATAATCAATTTGATTATATGCAGCATCATAAATTTTTAATTTTAAATCCTCAATTAATTTATAATATAAAATTACATTTCCAATTTCAATTTTATTAATATTATCTAAATTTGATTCTTCTAATTTTTTTAAAATTAATGTTTTTGAATCTTCAATTAAAGAATACTTAATAAAATTATTATAAAGTCCTTTAAGTTTATGTTTTGAACAATAATACATTGCGAGATTATAATTTTTTAATTTTTTAATTAGAAAAGCACATAAAATCAAAACAGAATCATATTTTATTTTATCTATCATTGAATGTAATAATGTATAAATAATACTATAAATTTCAAAAATTATTTTTTCATGTTTATATTTTTGAACCAAATATTTATTATTTGAAAATTGTTCATAAATTTCATTTAAAGTTAAATCATAATTAAAATATTCTTTGAAAGAATTAACAATTCCTGTTAATAAAATGTTATTTTTTTCATTTTCATGATTTAATAGTTTATAAATATTATCATTAAACATTTCAACATCTTTTAAACAAGAAGAATGTAATATATGTAAATTTGTTAATGAATTTTCTTTTTGAGATTTTAAATTTAAATAAATAATTGTCCCTAAAAGAAACCAACCAATCATAATAAAAAAAAAAAGTTGTTTAAAACCTAAAACTTCCTTTATAAATAATGATAATGTAAACCACATTGAAAAAATCCATCCACATAAAATTATCATATTCATTATATCATTATAAAAATATACTTTTTTAAGATAATAAAATAATATAATAAAGCAATCAATAATAATATTAATTCTTCCTACAAGTCTAATAGTCATATTATTTTCCCCATATTCAAAAACAAAAAAACCAATTATATTACTTATAACACAAAATATATTTGAATAAAAATAATAATTTGAATTAATTGTTGAATATATATTCATTGAACTGATATTTGCAATTGTTCCTGTATATTTAGTTAGAAAGAATAAATAAACTGTTGAAATTACAAAAAAAATAAAACCAATAATTATTAAAAGTATATGTTTTATTTGATAACAGTTAATTTCAATAAATTTCATTATAGAATTTTTACAATATGTAATTGATAACATTGCATTTATATGAAAAATATAAAAATAATTTATATAAAAAAGATTCATGTAGTTGAAAAATTTTATTAAAGTGATATTTGGTTTTTTTTTATTTTTAATTATTATAAGAATTAATATAAAAATTATAATAATATAGACAAAACATACAACCAAAGATAAAATATATTGAGTTTTATTTAAAATCATGTCATGATAATAAATATATGATTTAATATTATTCATTATATTTATAAATTTATCTATATGAACTATTTTTAAAGGAATCCAAGTTATTGATATAAAAAAATATTGGGTAAAATAAACAATTTTACAAACAAATTCTAATATAATATAATTTGGTTGATGTTGATTTATTATATAAAAAAATTCATATAAATTATAGATAAATTTATTTGAATAAACATCTAAAAGGTCTGATGATTCTTTTAAATTTATTAAAGAAATTAAATTTGAATCTATCATATTAAATTATAATAATTAATACAAAAATTAATGAATAATTAAAAAATTATTGAAAAGATATAAAGAATATAAATATTTTGTAAAATATTTGTTTTAATTTATATATTATGTAATAATAAGATTTTTAATTATCTTATTATTTTATTATTTTAGATTTTATATAATAGTATTAGAATAATGAATAAAATTTATAAATTTGGTTTAGGATTGTTTTTTAGTTTTTTATTCTGACATTTTTTGACGAAGATTTTATTATCTTGAATTATTGTACTATAAACTATTTTAAATTATAATTTTATTTAATCAATTAGTTAATATGATTTTCATATTTATTAAAACAAAAATGTTTAATAAATTGAATTTATAATTTATAAACAAATTTTTAAATATAATTAATATTAAATTATTTATTTGAATAAACTAATTAAAAAAATTTATAAATATAAATAAATTATAAATAATAATTTATAATATTCTTATTATTTTTATGAAAATAATAAATTTAAATAAAAAATAAATATTTTATATAAAATGAATTTCAAAAATTCCAAAAACCTTTAAAAAGAGGTATTTATTATGAAACATTATAAATATTTAAATGTTTATTTTAATTATTTATTTTTTTTCTTTCTTAACTTATTGAATTTATAATTATTTAAGAGACATTAGTAAATATTAATAAAATATTTAAATTAATTGTATATATTTTGTTTTAAAGTAAATAAAAAATAATCAAATCAATCAATCATTATAAGTTTTTTTTTGAAACTCCAATTTATTAAAAGCTATAAATATGTTTATTAGGATTTGGAATTTTTTTCCTCATTTAATTACTTTGTATTATCAGGTAGAAATTGGATAATGTTCAAATTTTGAAGGACAATTTCAATAATTTTTTCTTCTTTTAACTTATTTTATATTTCTTTTGATTTTTTATTGAAAGTAAATCTTAATATATATTATTCAAAAAAAAAGTTAAAGATATTTTAATTGAGAATTTAAGAAATATTAATTTTCCATAATTTAACTTTTATAGATTAAGATAATCAAGAAAACTATTTTAAATGATAGAATATTTTGTGTAATTGGAACTAATAATGAATCATTTAATGATTTTTATTTCAATAATTATATTTCAAAATATTTTTTTTATCATTGGGAATATGAAACTTGTAATAAATTAAAGATAATATTTTTGAAAAAGAATTTAATCTTAGTTTGTGGATTACAAATATTATAATAAAGAAAAAAATAAAATAAAATAAAATAAAATAATTAAATTTAATGAAATAATTTCTCTTATAATAAGTGAATTTTCTAATCAAAAAATGAATATTTTAAAAAATATATTTTTCAAACATAAATAACATAATTAATAATAATAAATTTAATAATTCTTTTTGTAATATGATAATAAAATTTCTAAAAATTTCAAATTTTTTCTTAATATAAAAGATGAAAAACGTATCATTTTATTTTTAAAAGGAAAAATATAAATATTTAATAAAATATTATTATTAAGAAAAAATATTTTAAGTGAAGAAAGGTTATTAAAAAATTATTCAAATATTAAAATAAAGAATAACAAAATTATTTGATTTACATATTAAATCTAATAATCAAAGTTTTTATAATATGAATAATAATTAATTTTTAAAAATAGTAAGTCACTTTTTAATTATATTTTTTATTAATTATTATTTAAATTTCATTTTTAGAATTAACATATTTAACAATTAAGTTATTATAAAAATTTTTAATAATTAATTTATATATATATTGAATTAATTTAAAAAAATCAAATTTCTATGTAATATCTATTGATTATTCAATTTGATTTTTAAAAAATTTTTGAACTATTATTTATATGAAAAAAAGATATTAATTATTAATTTCAGTGTCTAAAAGAATTTGATTATATTTGAATAACAGTAAATATATAATTAATGATGAATTTTTTAAAATTATCATATTCTTTCAGACATAATCAAAAATTATAAAAATCTATTTTATTTATTAAAATAAAATTTGTAACATATATTATATTTTTCTTAGAATATATTTTTTATAATTTATCCTTTTATTAAATTTAATAACTTTCTATCATAAGTAATGATATCAAAACTTAAATTTATTCCTCCAAAAATAAAATTAATATTAGTATTATTTCTGATATTAAAATTAGTTAAATCTAAAAATTGTAAAGAAGTACAATTAAAAAACATAGCTGACATATTATTAACATTATTTGTAATAAAATTAGATAAATTTAAATATTCTAAAGAATAACAATTAGCAAACATGCCTTTCATATTTATAACATTATTAGTATTAAAATTAGCTAAATTTAATTTAATTAATGACGAACAATAAGAAAACATATCTTCCATATTTATTACATTAATTGTATTGAGATTTGTTAAATCAATAGAATTTAAAGAAGAACAATGTGAAAACATATCTTCCATATTTGTTACATTAATTGTATTGAAATTAGATAAATCTAGAAATGATAATGAAGAACATTTTAAAAACATTCCAAACATATTTTTAACATTTTTTGTAATTAAAGTTGATAAATTTAATGAAGATAAGGAAGAACAATATGAAAACATTTTATTCATATCAGTTACTTCATTTGTATTAAAATTACATAAATCTAAAAATATTAAATTTTTACATGATGAAAACATAAAACTTGTATTTGTCAATAATTTATTAAAAATAAATTTAAAAGTATATTCTCCTTTTTTTTCAAATTTATATTTAAAATTAAATTTTATTTTATGATTATTTAAAAATAATTCACATGAATCTTCAATTTCTTTTTTGTTCAATTCACAACAATTTAAAATTTGTATTTCTTTGTTTATATCATCTGATTTAATTGAATATGATGCAATTATATAATTTTTATTTATATTATTATTATTTTGATATTTAATTACTTTTTGATAATCATTTTGTATTTTTTTTATATTTATATTTAACTCATTAATTTCTTCATTCAATTTTCCATTCATATCTTTGAGAATTTGTTCTTTAATAACTAAATCATTTATTCTCTCTTGATTATTTTTATCATTTTCTTCAAAATTATTTAATTTTATTTTTAAATTCTGTATATTTATTTTTAATTCATTTATTTCATTTGTTAATTTTTCTATAATTAAAGAAAGTTCATTTATTTTTGATTCATAATTTATTTTCTTTTTCATTAATTCATTAAACTCATTTTGCAATTTTAAATATTTATCATTTATATTTAATTTTTCCTTTTTATTTTCATAATATTCAATTAAAATTTCATCATATTTTTTTTTTGTTTCATTTTCAATATTTTTATAACTATTAAATTCATTATTTAAATTATTGTAATTATTTTTTAATAATAGATATTTATCTTCTAATTCTTTTTTATTTTTTTGAAATTGTGTTAAAACCCTTCTTTTAATTTTAAAATTATTATCCATTTATATCATTTTTATTTTATAATTTTATATAATAACAAAAATTTAAATATATGATAAATTTAAATAATAAAAATAAATAAAAAATATAATTTTCTAAATTCAAAAAATTAAATTATTGTTTTTTTAATAAAATTCTATAAGGTCTAATTTCATCAGTATACTTTTTAGCATTTTGACTTCCAATAGGATCTCCAGATACAATCCAATAAGGAGGAAATCCTTTATTAGCAAACCTAACTTTATATGGATTAATCCTACACATAAAAACAAAATAATAAGAATTACCCCCAAAATTAATTCCTTGACTATAACCTTGAGCTTCACCAATAACAGGAGTAACATAAACACCTTCACCACAAATTGGTTTATTTCCATTACTCAAAGGATTCATATTATTTGAATTTTTGTAACGCTGTCCACTTCCACTTTGAAATCCTTTTTCAATAATATTTTTTACAACAAACGAATCACCAGTTCCATGATAAGCAATATACCATTCACCTTCAACATTAGAATATCCTAACCAAGTATTATCACCATTATCATATTTTCCATAAACTCTTAATCCATATCCATTCCATCCTAAAGGAGGATAATATTTTTGTAAATGATGTGGTGGACCTCTTGACTCTCCTTCTCCCCATCCACTACTTCTATCTCCTTGTGGATCAAACATATATGGAGATATTAAACATCCTTCTAATAATGCTTTAAAATCTATATGAGTTACTGATTTATCTTTTGCTATTTTTGTTAATTGTTCATCACTTAATTCATGATTGTTTATTATTACATCTGAATTTAATGAACCAAATCTTATGTTTGTTATTTCAATATCTTCTATTGGAATATTTAATGAAAGGGATAATTCTTTTTTTTTCGTTGTTATAAAATTTTCTCTTTCATTTTTATCTATTATTATTTTTGCATTTTGTTTTTCTCCATAATCATATGTTATATTTAATACTTTTTTAAATGCTTCTCCACTTGATAATAATTGAAGCATTGTTAATGATAAATCTTCATTATTTGTTTCTTTTTCTATTGATACTCTTATTTTATTATTTACTAAAGCTTTTGCTAAAATTCCTTCTATAAATAATGTTTCTTTCATATCAGAATTTTCAGTTTCTTTTAATGGAATATATTTATCTGGTTGATTAAATACTTCGTATAGTATTTTGTTTTTTAAATTTGTACCTAATGTTGTTATTTCTTTTAAATATTCTTTTTGTGTTAATTGACTTTTCATTATTGAATTACATGATGTATCTATATTATTATTTATTTTTGTATAATTTTCCTTATTGTTAATTTGAGCTTCTATTAATTCTTTTTCAGTTATTTTAATATTTGTTAATGTATTCATTTCATTTAATGTATCTGAATCAAGATTTTTTATAAAATTTTTACTTTCTTCATAATTTTCAATCAATTCTTTTTCTCTTTTTTCTAACTCATTTTTTATATTCATTATTTGATTTTCAATTTCATTATTTTCATTTTTTAGTTCATTTGATTCTTTTTCTAATGTTTGTATTTCTTTTTGTTTATTTTTATTTTCATTTTCGATAATAGTATATTGTTTTTTTAATTCCTCCAATTCTTTTTCTTTCTCTTTTTGTGCATTTTGTAATTCATTTAATTTTTTTTTTTTTTTTTCATATTTTATGATTTCATTATTATATTCTTTATTTATTTTTAAAAAAAGTTCGAACAGATTCTCAATTTGTTCTTTTTGCATTTTTTTGTAATATTTTTGTTATTTATTTGACTATTTAATCTAAAAATAATAATAAAAAACAATTAATAAAAAAATGAATATCCCATTAAATCATTTTATATTTATTAATATAAAAAATATAAATATTTATAGTTAATAATGATATTTCTTTATTAATTAAAAAATTCTTATCAAAAATAGTTATTTAAATTATTTTCTTTAAATTTAATAATTTTTTTAGAAATTAAAAAAGTTTGTTTTATAATTATTTTTTTTGTGATTTGTTGTTGTTTTCAGTTTTATTCTTGATTTTTAAGTAAATTTTTTTATTAAGATTTTTTCTAACTGATTTTTAAGACATGGTAATTTTTTTTATATATTTTTTACAAAAAAATCAAAGATTATTATTTTTTTAAATATAAATAATAAATTAAATTTTAATTAGATATTTTTTATTAAATTATTTATTTTCTATTATTTAAAAAATGTTATAATATTTTTCAATTTTAATTTATATCTCTGATTTATCATTTTGATTTTTTTTAATTTAAATTTAATTGATATCAATATCAATTAAAACAATTACAAAATTAATTTTGAAATATTAATAGTTATATTACTTGATTATATCAATAAAATTCTGAAAATATTTAAATTATTATTAAAATATATTTTTTAATTTTTTCATAAATTAATATTTTATCTTATAATAGGTTTAAATATTTATATTTCTATTGTTATAAGATAAGAATTAAAATGTCTCCATCTTTACTTACATTAAATAAATAAATTAAATATTTTTTTTTTTATTTGAATTTTATATATCTTTTCAAAAAAAATGATTTTAAACTCATGAAATTATATAATAAATAATTAATTATTTAATTTATTTTTGTTCGAATAAATAAATTTTTTTAGAAATTTAATATAAGTTTAAAAAAAAAAACAAATTTATTTATTTAATGTACGTGGATATGAGATATTTAATTTTTCAATAAAATAAGAAAAATTATAAAAAAAGATTTATAGAGTATAAATAAAGAGATTATTTTATATTTTATGTAATATTGAAATTAAATAAAAGAAAAAATCCTAATTTTATTATATCTCTCATAATATTATTAAAATATTTTCTTTTATTAATCTAGATTTCTTAATATAAATTATAAAATCAAAAATTTAATTAAAAAAATTGTTTATAATAAAATATAAATTTATGATTTCTAACTTATATATTTTCATTAGATGTAATTTATTATTTTTATTAAATAAATTAGATGAAAAGAAATATTAAAACTTACATAATTCTAATTTTCAATTTTAGTAAATATATAAAATTATCTCATAAAATAATATTTATTATTTCCCTTTACCATAATAAATTACCTAATTTAAAGCAAAATAAATATTTAAAAATATATTTCATTATTTTAATATTCAAAAAAACCTAAAAAATTTTAAAAGAAAAATACCTTAATCTTATTTAAATAATTAATGAATAATAATTTACAATAAAAAATTCAATATTCCTTTTATTTATGATATGATGTAAAATATTTATTAAATTAAAACCCTTTTTAAGAACCAATAAATTTTTATAATTAATTTCAAATATTTCAATTCCAATTTTATCAGAAATTTTATTTTTTAACAGTTAGAAAATTATTACTAATATTTTATTCCATTTAAAATTCATATTTCAAATTATTCATATTCATATTGTTAAGTAACAGGAATTGAATAAAAAAATAAATAAAAAAATAATTTATTATAATTTTAATAAAATAAAATACTAATAAATTTTATTCTGATATTTAATAAAATAAATTCTAAATTTGGAATTTTTTTTTTCAAATTGGTATAAAACCAAATAAGAAAAAAAAATCTAAATCAATAAATGAAATCTACATTAATTTTAATCATTTCTTTATTCAAAATAACAATATCAAATCAACAAAAAGAAAACCTAAGAATCCTTCAATCAAGTACAAACAATTACAGCTATTCCTCAATATCAGCAACTCAAAGTATAACAACAACAGGTCAAACAATAAGTTCAGATTTAACAGCAAGTGCTGCAGATACAAGTGTAGTATATGTATCAAGTTCAGGTAGTGTAACAATAGGTTCAAATACAATGTCAAAAACAGGTGGTGCTTCAAGTAATACTGAAAATTCTGAATTTTATGGTGTTAATGCTGCAATATTAGTTAATGGTGGTTCTGCTACTTTAACTGGGACTACAGTCACTACTGC
>Ga0310695_10013703_pt1 | contig 11076 bp, 9 predicted proteins | sample RumenRJG_04DNA_FD_203882 | JGI IMG/M metagenome (GOLD analysis project Ga0310695, IMG submission 203882) | Bovine rumen microbial communities from Lethbridge, Alberta, Canada - RJG_04 (v2) (version 2) | ecosystem: Host-associated > Mammals > Digestive system > Stomach > Rumen | place: Canada... | reverse complement strand
GCTTTCAGCGTGAGCAGGCCAGCCCAGAGGTCAAGGCCTCAACGTAAATCCAAATACCAGGTAGGCTTTTTGTGAACACGGGTTGCCGACTATCTGTCCAAATACAGGTATCGAGAACGAATCCGTGATCTTGATATCCTTCGTGGCCTTCAGCGACAGGTTGGTCACGGCGAATCCTGTAGTGCCATAACCTGCGCTTTCAGAAACGACGGCACCAGCCGTGGCTGCCCATTCGACTTGAGCAAGTTTGAACGGAACGCCTACTTCCACATAACTACTGTAGGCACGCTTGCCGTTCACCTTATAGTCATTGCCGGCAAAGTTGGTGAACCACTGTAACGAAGCGAAGCCGAAGTCATAGCCTACGTTGGCCTCAAAGACATGGTTCGTACCGTGGGCATCGTACTTGAAATAGCGGCCTTCCGGGTCGAGACCACCCCTGTCAAACCAGTAGTCTGAAATGCCGACATTGAATCCACCGATGGTGTAAGCCAGCGTCAGGTCAAACTCCTTTGCATCGTTGGTATCTACAAGTCCGTAGTTGCCCCATGCCGACAGCGAGAGTCCCTTATAGGCTATGCCCAACGTAGGCTGAACGGCAGCACTTCCCAAGTCCTGGCCACGCCAGATATAACTACTTACGATATCTGCACTTACCGTTGTCTCAATCTCATCCTGTGCAAAGGTGGTCATGCTCATGACCAGACCCATTGCTAATAAAACGATCCTTTTCATAACTCTTAATTTTTAACTCTTAATCGCCAAAGGCGACCGCTCTTAATTCTTAACTCTTAATTCTAAAATCAGTTATAGCACAACTCTCCATGTTCGTAAACATCGAGACCTTCCTCTTCTATACGTTTATCAACGCGCAAACCGTGAATATATTTTATTCCGTAGAACAAAATGAATCCGCAGGCAGCAGCCCAGAGGTCGATGACCAGTACGCCGAAGCACTCAGCACCGAAGAATCCCCAGCCACCTCCGTAGAAAGCACCGTTCGAGGTAGAGAGCAGACCCGTCATCAAAGTACCCAGGATACCGCAGACGCCATGTACGGAAGAAGCACCAACAGGATCGTCGATATGCAATTTGTGGTCGATAAACTCGATTGCAAACACCAACACGGTACCACAGACGAGACCGATAATCACAGCACCTACAGGCGACACGAGGTCACAACCAGCCGTGATACCCACCAATCCTGCAAGCACACCGTTCAATGTCAGAGAGAGCGACGGTTTGCCATATTTGAACCAAGTGAGGAACATCGTAGCCACACCACCAGCAGCGGCAGCAAGGTTCGTGGTCAGGAACACATGAGAGATGGCAATGCGGTTCACCTCGCCAGAGGCTGCCAACTGCGATCCAGGGTTGAAGCCAAACCATCCCAGCCAGAGGATGAAGACACCCAGAGCGGCCATGGCCAGGTTGTGACCAGGGATAGCGTTGCTCTTCTTGTTCTTACCATACTTTCCAATACGGGGACCCAGGGCCAGGGCACCTATCAGGGCCAGCACACCACCAACACTATGCACGATGGCAGAACCTGCAAAGTCATGGAAGACATCGCCAAACACGGTCATCATGAATCCGTCGGCAGCATCGTTGCACAGCCAGCCGCCACCCCATGTCCAGTGACCTTCGATGGGATAGATAAGCAGTGAGATGACTGCACTATAGATAAGGTACATCGAGAACTTAGTACGCTCAGCCATAGCACCGCTGACGATGGTGGCTGCAGTAGCACAGAAGACGGTCTCGAAAATCAAGAAACCCTCTACAGGCAGATCACTCTCATAGAAAGAGAGGTCGCCCCAGTTGGGCATACCTATAAAACCACCCAAGGTATCGGCACCAAACATAAAGCCGAAGCCGAGGAAGAAGAACAGCAACGAGCCGAACATGAAGTCGACAAAGTTCTTCATCAGGATGTTCGCCGTGTTTTTACTACGCGTAAAACCTGCCTCACACAGCGCAAAGCCCGGCTGCATCCAGAAAACCAACATGGCTGCCAATAGCATCCATACGGTATCGAGTGAAAATCCTATTTCGTTCATAACTTTTCTTGAATTTAGATTTTAGATTTTAGAATTTAGAGTTATTCTCGCTTCGCTGCGATTAAAAATTAGGAGTTTAGAATTATTGTTATGCATGATAATTCTTAATTGTTAATTCCTAATCGCTGTAAGCGACAACTCTTAATTCTTAACTCTTAATTCTTAATTTATTATTTCTTATCTCTCAATACGGTGTCACCGTTCTCGCCAGTGCGGATGCTCCAGGTGTCGATTACGTCGCTCACGAAGATACGACCGTCGCCGATCTCACCCGTATGGGCTACCTTCAGAATCACCTTCACTGTTGGATCGAGGAAGATGTCACGACACACGATGGTGATGGCGACACGCTCGATGACATCGGTAGAATACTGGACGCCACGGTAGATCCTTTCCTGACGGCTCTGGCCGATGCCATGCACGTCGTGGTACTCAAACCAGTCGATGTCGGATGAGAGCAAAGCCGCTTTCACCTCTTCGAACTTCGTCTTGCGGATGATTGCTTCAATCTTTTTCATACCTTTTTACCTTATTAAATTAATACTACACCCTCTTATAAGGGTTACACTTTGTCGTTTTCTCGATGCAAAGGTACGACATTCTGCAATACAACAAAGCAAAATACTGCCGTTTTGTTTGTTAAAAACATACTCATCTAACAAAGTGTAAACCACGAAGGATAAGAGGATGCCTAATTGTTATCACTTTGCCTCGCAAACCTGCCTTTTCATAGCAAAGTGTCAGAAGCGACAAGAATGTGCACGGACACACATATTCTTGTAATAACAAAAATAACGCGAAACCCCTATCAGGTTCCGCGTTATGCTATTCAGTAATCACTTTCAGCCCTTACTCCAAGCCTTGATACGCTGCAAGGCCTCTTCCGTCTTCTCGCGACTGCCAAAAGCGGTGAAGCGGACATAGCCCTCACCCGAAGGACCGAAGCCGACACCTGGGGTGCAGACGACATTGGCACCATAGAGCAAGGCTTCGAAGAACTGCCACGAGCCCATGCCGTCGGGGGTACGCATCCAGACGTAAGGAGCATTCTCGCCACCATAGCACTCATAGCCGAGACTCCTTAAAACGGTGAGCATCTGCTTGGCATTCTGCATGTAGTAGTCGATGGTGGCCTTCACCTGAGCCTTGCCTTCAGGCGAGTAGATGGCCTCGGCAGCACGCTGGGAGATATAACTACAGCCATTGAACTTCGTACACTGGCGACGCAGCCATAGGTGGTTGAGCGATATACGCTCACCCTCGAAGGTACTGACGGTGACCTCTTTCGGCACAATGGTATAACCGCAGCGAACGCCAGTAAAGCCTGCCGTCTTGGAATACGAGCGGAACTCGACGGCGCACTTGCGGGCGCCACGAATCTCATAGATGGAGTGAGGAATCTTCGAATCCTGGATGTATGCTTGATAGGCGGCATCGTAGAGAATCAGAGCATCGTTCTTCAAGGCATAGTTCACCCACTTACGCAGTTCCTGCTTCGTGATGACCGTACCCGTGGGGTTATTGGGGTAGCACATATAGATGACATCCACGGGGCGACCCTTGGGAAGATCGGGCACGAAACCATTCTCGGCCGTGGTGGGCAGATAGCGCACGTTGGTCCAGCGACCATCGCGATAGGAACCACAGCGGCCAATCATCACATTGGAGTCGATATAGACGGGATAGATAGGATCGGTGACGCCGATGAAGTTATCCCAATGGAGCAACTCCTGGAAGTTGCCCGTATCTGACTTTGCACCGTCATTAACGAAAACCTCGTCAATATCGAGATGGATGCCACGCGGCAGGAAGTCGTTCTTCAGTATGGCCTCGCGCAGGAAGTCGTAGCCCTGTTCTGGTCCGTAGCCACGGAAGCCCTCGGCAGTAGCCATCTCGTCGACAGCCTTGTGCATGGCCTCAGTAACGGCAGGACACAACGGCTGGGTGACGTCGCCAATGCCGAGACTGATGACATCGGCACCTGGGTGCATCACCTTGAAAGCGTTGACCTTCTTGGCGATGTCGGCGAACAGGTAGTTGTTCTGGAGGTTCAGGAAATGAATGTTTACTAATGCCATATTATAATCGTTATTTCGTTATCACGTTAATTTCGATATATCGATATTTCGTCATATCGTTATATCGAGTCAATTTCTCCATCGAAGACGAATGCGGCAGGCCCAGTCATATAGACATGATTCTTTTTGAAGAAGCAGCCATCGTCCAAGCGGTCACTCTCGCACCACTCGATGCTCAGGGGGCCGCCGTCCATGATGATCTGCGACCGCCTACCGGCACATCCTGTAAAGGCTGCTGCCACAGCCGTGGCACAAGCACCCGTGCCACAAGCCTGAGTGATGCCGCTGCCACGTTCCCAGACGCGCGTTCTTATTATAGTAGCGTGGTCAGCGGCTTCTCCGCTGACTACCTGCGCAAATTCTATATTACACCTCTGTGGGAAGGCAGGATGGCACTCAAGTTTTGGGCCCACTTCTCCCACCTGGTCTACATTATCCGTGAAGATCACATAATGGGGATTACCCATCGACACGAACATGGCGGTCTCTCCCCCATCCCCTTTGCTGGCGGCGAGGGGCGTATTCAGGCCTTTGGCGATGCGCGGGTTGAACAGCGACTCATTCTCAAGGACAGGCTCGCCCATGTCAACAGTAACGCTCTCCACCACACGTTTGCAACCGCTCCCATCACCCTCTTGAGAGGGGTCGTGGGTGGGGTTGCCTACGTGTAGGAAGAGCGTCTTGATGCCCGACTTTGTCAGTAACCGAATTTGTGTTTGTGTTGTCAGGGCTTTATCGTAGAGATATTTTCCTATGCATCGTGATGCATTGCCGCACATCATCGCTTCAGAACCGTCAGCATTGAAGATGCGCATGGTATAGTCGGCCTCTGGAATAGGCGACTTACCAATCAGCACCAGTCCGTCAGAGCCAATGCCTTTGTGGCGATCGCTCCAAACGATGGCTACCTCCTGCGGATTCGGCACTTCTTGCTCCATCATATTGACATAGATGTAGTCGTTGCCGCAACCATGCATCTTCGTAAACTTAACTTTTCGTGCCATTTTGTTCACCTTTTCTTGATTCTGCTATCCTTTTGCATTCTAAACCGGTGCAAAGATAGTCAAAATGCTATAATCCACCAAGGATTATGACGACTTTGTATCAATAAAAAACAAAATGGCTGACATTTTGTAAAGTAGCAACGGACCTTTCCAGCCGTTTTTATAACACTTTGCACCAAAACCAGCCGTTTCTTTTGCAAAGTGTCAGATAGTCTTCACAAATACGTCTACATCATGCATTTTCAAGCAGAAAACGCTGAAACTCACTCTCAAAATTCGGCGTCAGCACCCCCTGCCCTATCGCCTCCCGAATCTCCGTCATCGTCCAGAACCGGCCTCCGTCGAGTTCGTCCTTCGAGGGCTGTATCTCACCCTCGTAGGTCGTGCGGTGTACATAAACCAGTTCGCACTCTCGCTGGCTCTCAAACACATATTTGCCGATGACGACTGGCGTGAAGTCGGTGATGCCCAACTCTTCGCGCACCTCGCGATGCAGGGCTTCCTCTGGTGTCTCACCATAGTCAATATGTCCGCCTACCGCCGTGTCCCACCTGCCCGGCTGAATATCCTTCCACTCAGGCCGCTTCTGCAGATACAGGTCGCCCTGCTTGTTAAACACATGCAGATGCACCACAGGATGCAACAGGTGCGAACCACTATGGCACTCGCCACGCGTAGCCTTACCGATGACCACTCCCTGTTCATCCACGACAGGAAAAATCTCTTGCTGATTATCTTTCATTGCTTACATTTCTTTTAAGAGCGCCTCACAACCTTCCAACACATCACGCCACGTAGCCTCGAAATCACCCGTGTACCAAGGGTCAGCCACATCGCCTGGCCGTCTGGTGAAGTCCATCAGCAGACAGACCTTTCCTTCGGGATCATCACCACAGATACGACGCATATTACGCAGGTTCCACTGGTCCATACCGATAATCAGGTCAAAACGTTGGTAGTCGCTGCGCGTCATCTGACGGGCGGTCTTGCCTGCACAGCCTATGCCGTGCTCAGCCAACTTCCGCCGTGCAGGGGGATAGACGGGATTTTCTATCTCCTCTGTGGAGGTGGCTGCCGATTCTATATAAAATTCATCCTCACGACCAGCCTTGGCCACGAGGTCCTTCATCACAAACTCTGCCATCGGACTCCTACAGATATTTCCGTGACAAACAAACAGTATCTTTTTCATTTCTTCCAGCAACGTCATCAACAGCACAACCACAATCAGTCATATATGGTATCTATGACTGCACGCTTACATCTATTCTAAGGCCTTTCTTCAACTTCACGATCTCCTGCTCTCCGTTCATGAGCAGCATCACGGTGCAGGGCTGCTGGGCAGTGAGGGTCAGATGGGTGACCCGCCTGTTTTCCCACGTCATATCAACGGTGATGCCACCACGGGCCCGGATGCCGCTGACGGAACCATCTTTCCAATGATCCGGCAAGGCGGGGAGGAGTTCGATGGTAGTGAGGGGGGAACCCTCACACACCGTATAATCGCTCTGCATGAGCATCTCGATGATGCCGGCACATCCACCGAAGTTACCGTCAATCTGGAAGGGCGAATGGGCATCGAGCAGGTTGGGATAGGTGCCACCGCCACGACGGGCATCAGGACCGCGATAGCCGTCGGGACTGACGTAACTGAGCAGTTTGCGATAGATATGATAGGCATTCCTGGCATCGTGCAGTCGCGCATAGAGATTCACGCGCCAGCCCGTGCTCCAGCCAGTTGTCTTGTCGCCTTTCAGTTCGAGGGTGCGCGAGGCAGCACGATGGAGAGCCTCTTTGGTGTTCGTGCCATCATCGAGGTGATGGCCTGGGTAGATGCCGAAGAGGTGGCTCTGATGGCGGTGGTGCGGGTCTTCGTCTTCCCAATCGTAGAACCACTCCTGGAGGTTGCCCTTATGCCCAATCTTATAAGGGTGCAGGCGAGAGAGGGCGGCGTTGATCTCGGCGACGAAGGAGGACTCGGCGACGAAATCGCCGAGCACACTACTAGAATCGCTGAGCACAAGGGCGGCATCGCGGGCATCGCTGAGGCATTCGCGAATCATGGCGATATCGGCAAAGCCACCATAGCAGGTGCGACCGTGATAGCCATCGGGAGTGACAAAGGAATTCTCGGGCGAGGTGGCAGGGGCGGTGATGAGATAGTCAATGTCTGAGGGCTGAGGGCTGATGTTTGAGGGCTGAGGGGCGAAGTCGGAGAGGGGCACCAGCCATGCCAGACAGAACTCGGCGGCACCTTTCAATACTGGGAAGTACTCGCGTAAAAAATCCTTGTCGAGCGTGAAGGTGTAGTGCTCCCAGATATGCGTGGCGAGCCAGGCACCACCCATATTCCAGTTGGCCCACATGGGGTCGCCCGTGTGCAGACCGACGGGACAGGTCATCGCCCAGATGTCGGTATTATGTGCCAGACACCAACCGCGATTGACACCATAATACGCTTTAGCCGTGAGTTCACCTGAGCCCTGTAGTTCTTTCATAAAGGTGAAGAGCGACTGGTGCATCTCGGGTAGTGCAGCCGTCTCGGCCGCCCAATAGTTCTCCTCCACGTTGATATTGCTGGTATAGTTGCACGACCAGGGCGGCAGGATGCTCTCGTTCCAGAGACCCTGCAGGTTGGCAGGCACATTGGGCGTGCGCGAACAACTGATAAGCAGGTAGCGACCGTACTGGAAATAGAGGGCCTCGAGATCGGGGTTGAAGAGCGACTCATCGACGTAGGCACGGAGTTGGGCGTCGGTCGAAGCCGCGACAGAGTCGTGGCGTACGGAACGGCCAAGCGAGAGTTTTACACGGTTGTAGAGCGACTGGTAGTCCTCGACGTGGCGCTGTCTGATTTTCCTGTAGGGGATATTAGCAAGATGACGCAGACGCGCGTCGGCCAGTTGCTGATACGGCTTTCCTTCTTTCACGGGGTCTTTGTCATAGCCATTGAACGAGGTGGCATCGACGATGAAGAGCGTTACCTCCTTGGCGCCATCCACAAGGAGCGCATCCCCTTCGGCTTTGACATTCTTGGCGCTTACCTGAACCTTGGTGCGGAAGTGGATGCCGCGCTGAGGATCGTAGGCGAACTTCTCCTTGGCGTCGTAATAACTGGGCAGCGAGGCATAGCCGGCATAGCCGTCGGTGACGAGGGTATTTCCTTCTTCTGTGCTGCTATGGTGACGCAGTTGGCAAGACAAGGAGAAGCGAGCACGGATGCCATGAGGATGGTCGGTAGTGATGCGCACCACCAGTCCTGAGTCAGGATTAGTAGCGAAATACTCTGTGGTATAGCGATAGCCGCCACGGCGATAGGTGGTGTGACACGTCGCATCGCCAATATCCAGCCAGCGGCGATAGTCGGTGACGACCTCCGTGGTGTCGAGATACTCGATGGTAAGTTGTCCCAGCGGCTGATAGTTCTGCGAGAAATGTCCCTGCACGTCGCGCTGCAGACTATCGGCCTCACGGTAGTCGCCCTTACGCAAGGCCTCGCGGATGGCGGGGATGGTCTTGTGGGCGTCGGGTGAATAGACTTTCATATTACACGGCTCACCCGTCCATAATGTGATATCGTTGAGCGAGATCTTGTCGGTCTGAGTACCGCCATAAACGATGCCGCCCATGGTGCCATTGCCAATGACGAGTGCCTCCTCGAAGAACGTGGCCGGGCGGTCGTAGTGCAGGGTCTGCGCCATGCTTTCCGTCACTGTGGCGAGGAAGAGCGCTAGCCACCAAAGTATACCTTGTCGAATCTTTGCCATTGCTTCTTGTCGTTAATCGTTGGCAAAGATACGAATAAGTGAGCGAAAAACCAAATGTATTTGAGTTTTTCCGAGCGGGAGTATCTTCGACGAAGTCAAAGGTACAAAAAATTCCCTGATATCACGAAGGAATCAGGGATTATTTATAGAGAGATGGTTGATTGTCAACGCTGAAGATAGGCATCTACCTTTGCGGCTGTCTGTTTACCGCTGGCCATCGCGCGAACCACGAGGGAGGCACCATTGGCAGCATCGCCACAAACAAAGACGTTCTTCGGATACTCGGGGTGCTCAGGCTTCAAGAAGCCCATGGCCAACAGAACCAGTTCGGCCTTAATAATCTCGGGCTTTCCCTTCTCAACCATGATGGGGCGTCCGCCTTCTGGGTTGGGCTTCCAGTCTATCTCCTGTACTTTTACGCCAGTCAGCTTGCCGTTTTCGCCCAAGAACTCGAGCGTGTTGATGTTCCAACGGCGCGTGCAACCCTCCTCATGACTAGATGTAGTCTTGAGAGTGCGAGGCCACTCAGGCCATGGGTTCTGTGGGTCTTCGGGGCCCTCAACGGGCTTAGGCATGATCTCAATCTGAGTGACGCTCTTACATCCCTGACGATGGGCTGTTCCGATACAGTCAGAACCAGTATCGCCACCACCGATAACGAGCACATCCTTGCCCTTGGCAGTTACGCGTTCATCCTTAGAGAACTCCATACCTGCCAGCACGCGGTTCTGCTGCGACAGCATTTCGAGGGCGAAGTGTACACCTTTGAGTTCTCGGCCAGGGGCCTTCAGATCGCGGGCGGTGGGGGTGCCGGTTGATATCACCACGGCGTCGAACTCGGTGGCGAGTTGCGATGAAATCGCATCAGAAGAAACGGGACAGCCGTACTTGAACTCGATGCCTTCCTGCTCCAGCAGGGCGATGCGTCGATTGATGACGGCCTTATTGAGTTTGAAGTTGGGGATACCGTAGCGCAGCAATCCGCCAGCGGCTTCGTTTTTCTCAAACACGGTAACGGAATATCCCATGTGGTTCAGGTCGTTGGCGGCAGCAAGGCCGGCAGGGCCAGCACCAATCACAGCAACACGGACGGGGGTGTCGACGGGTGAACCGTCGACCACCCGGCGGCGCGTGATGCGCTTGATATCGGTACGGGGCACGATAAAGCCCTCCTGGAAGGCCATCTCTGTGATAGCAGCCTCGTCCTCTCGGTTGGTGGTTGGCTCGTGGTTGAAACGGTTCAGTACGCAGGCCTTTTCGCAGAGCGCAGGACAGATACGACCTGTGAACTCGGGGAAGGGGTTGGTGCTATTCAGCAGGCGATAAGCCAGTTCATAGTCGCCTTTGTACAGGGCATCGTTCCACTCGGGTGCTTTATTGCCCAGCGGACAGGCCCAGTGGCAGAAGGGCACGCCGCAATCCATACAGCGGCTGGCCTGCAGTTTGCGTTCGCGAGTGTTGAGCGTCTGCTCTACCTCGCCAAAATCGTGGATTCTATCGTGAATCGGACGGTAACCCGCCTCTTGGCGGTGTATCTCTAAATATGCTTTTGGATTTCCCATCGTGTAAAATTTAAAAATTTAAGAATTTAAAAATTTAAAAATGAAATGCGACAACTTTTACATTATTACATTTTCTCGCTCGGCTTTGCCGCTTAGCTCGTCTAAGAATTTTTACATTTTACTAATAGTCTCTTTGAATGTCGGCAATCTTCTCGTGCAGTTTCTTCATTTTCTCCTCTTCGAGCACGCGTTTGTACTCGATAGGCACTACCTGGATGAAGTCCTCGATGTAGCGGTGCCAGTCGTCGAGCATGCGTCCTGCGAGGGCTGAACCCGTGTGCAGATAGTGCTGACGGATGAACTCGAGCAGTTCCTTGCGAGAGACGCTGTCTTCAACCAGCGAGAGTTCCACCATGTCCATATTGCAGAAGTAGTCGAAGGTGTGATCGGGGTCGTAGACGTAGGCCACACCACCACTCATACCAGCGGCAAAGTTACGGCCTGTCTTACCCAGTACTACCACACGTCCGCCAGTCATGTACTCGCAGCAGTGGTCGCCGGCACCTTCAATCACAGCGATGGCACCCGAGTTACGCACTCCGAAGCGCTCGCCTACCTTACCATTTATATAGAGTTCGCCCGATGTAGCACCGTAAAGTCCGGTG
>Ga0310695_10013699_pt1 | contig 11081 bp, 5 predicted proteins | sample RumenRJG_04DNA_FD_203882 | JGI IMG/M metagenome (GOLD analysis project Ga0310695, IMG submission 203882) | Bovine rumen microbial communities from Lethbridge, Alberta, Canada - RJG_04 (v2) (version 2) | ecosystem: Host-associated > Mammals > Digestive system > Stomach > Rumen | place: Canada... | reverse complement strand
GATGTTCAACAGAGCCACCCCAGAGGTGTTAAGGGCAAAGGTTATTTACGGTAGGCTGAAATGGGAGCGGAATCACCACCTAAATTGACGCAGAACCAAGAAAAACGGCATAAACTCTACACTCTACACCGACAAGCGCCTAAAGTTCTGAGAAACAATCAATTGAAACGGTGTAGAGTTTCACATAACTCTACATCAACTATACACCCTATACACCATTTCAAAGAATACGAGAAAAAGTCCCAAAGATGTAGAGTGTGTAGAGTTGGTGTAGAGTTAAAGCGCACTCTACACCCGCATAACTCCCTATGTCTCTTGCTGTTACACGCCATTTGGTGTAGAGTGTAGAGTTGTTTACATTTTTCTCTTTTTTTCTTTACGCTTTCGCTCTCAATACCCCACAAAACCGCTAAAAACGGGAATACAGGAAACGGATTAAAAGCGAATTTGAAACGGACTTGCAACGGAATTACATGGGAGGAGCATCACCTTATCTTAAAACACGAACATCCTTGACTTGGTGTTCTGTTGTTTCTGTCGCAAATCTTCTTCCATGTGCCTGATGGCTATGTCAAGGAAGAAATGGGTGAGGTGTTCGTCAGTACCTTCTGTGCGAATCTGCTTCAAGGCTGCAATATACTGCTGACGCTCTTCAAGATAGATGACGAGTTGCGGATGCCCCTTGCGCATAAGGATATAGTTGCTCAACAAACGGCCTGTACGTCCATTGCCATCACGGAAAGGATGCAAATACTCGTAATATCCATAAAAACGTGATGCCACAATCATAGGATGAACATCTGACTGGCAAGCACGCTCATACAATTGAAAATTGACAATTGATAATTGAAAATTATTATCAGCATATTCTCCAGCCACAGCATCTGGAGCATGATAGTTTATGGTATGCTCGGTAAGCAGAAAATTGATATGCTTGAGGAAAGCCTCATCAAGAGGATGGTCAAGATTCTGCATCACGTATTCGTATGCCCTGAGATGGTCTGCCATCTCTATACACTCCAATAGCTTTCTACCATGTGGCACCATACCAAGACCGAGTTCCTTCAAGGCACGAGTATCATCTACCGTAAAACTGTTGCCCTCTATGGCACACGAATGAGTAGAGAACAATATTTCGGAATATTCCTCATATTGCTCCTTCGACATACGATGGCATATCTTTTCCTGATATTCCTTTCGTATAGCCTCATAACGTGATATTTTTTCCTCGGTAGTCATATATAGTGAAAGGGTAAAGTAGAAAGAGTAAAGAGTAATGTAGATAGTATAAAAGGGTAAAGAGTAAAGTAAGAAGTATAATGAATAAAGAGTAATGTAGATAGCAATTCATACTAACTACATTACTCTTTAAACTTTATTCTTTAATCTTTCAGCAATTACTTCTTATCGCCTACGATGCGGAACTTCTTCCAATAGTCAGCTACCTGATATGCCTTTACAACAGATGCAGGTACGTGAAGGTCACGATATACTGCGAAGGTCATGTTGTCAATAGCAGGAGGAGTCTGTGAAAGAATCTTTACAGATGCAACACTGTTACAGCCATCAAAAGCATAGCTCATGATACTGGTGTTGGCACCGTTGATCGTTACGGAAGAGAGAGATGAGCAAAGCATGAATGCTCCTCTACCGATGGTAATTACAGACTCTGGGATTGTTATTGAAGAGAGACCGTAGCAAAGAGCAAAGGCGTTATTACCGATAGTCCTAACAGAATTAGGTATGGTGATATTTGTCATACTCTGACATCCATAGAATGCACATGGAGCGATACCAGAAACCGTGTTAGGAATGATTGTACCCTTACAACCTGCAACAAGCATATTGTTGGCAATCATAATGATGGCATTACATCCGCTACGACTGTCGTATATTGAGTTGTCCTTATCTACGATAATTGATGCAAGGGCATTGCAAGATGCGAAAGCTCCCATGCCAATGTGCTCAACAGATCCAGGAATGTTGATTGAAGTAAGAGCATCACAGCCAGAGAAAGCACCCTCGCCGATAGAAGTCACGGAATTAGGAATCGCGACAGAAGTAAGTGCACTACATCCATAGAAAGCCTTGTCACCAATGCTCTTGATGGAATTTGGAATAGTGATAGACGTAAGACCACGGTTTTCCAGGAATGCCTCCTCACCGATAGATGTCACGGAGTATTCCTTTCCTTCGTATGTTACAACCTGTGGTATGGTAACTGCTCCAGAATAAGAGTAAGAAGCAGTAGGAGCACTTTCATTGTAGGTTACCTGTGCTTGATTTTTGTTACCGTCAAGATTGTAATAGACACCATTGATCTTAGTCTCGGCAAATGAAGCCATAGACATCATAAACGCTACTGAGAGCATCACGATCTTTGAGTAAGTTTTTTCCATTTCGTCTGTTTTAAGAAACAACATTATGTGTAATTATGTTTAGGGTTTAGTGACTACTATCCCATTAACTATAATATATATTAAACAAATGATTTCCTCTTTTATTGTATAATAATCATGCGAAATTGCTATTTTAATCTTTTTTCAGAATTGCGCACGACTATTAACAATTCGAAACAAATTCATATTGCATTCCAGTCCTTCACCTACCCCACGTCATACCCTCCCTGATGGGAGAGAGGGTCACTTAGTTAACGTGAGTTCGACGAAATAATAGTTTCTTTGTTTCCACTGTGTGGAGCTACGAAAATTACCGTGAATTGAACGTGAATTTTCCATAAATCTTTTTTCTTTCATTGAAAATTTACGATAATTTACGATTAATTCACGGATAATTCGTGTAGCCAAGCGCAGCATTTTAATTCGTCGAATTCACGTTAGTTACTGTGGAGGGGGTGCTATAAAGTTTTCCGTTGGAATCAACTCCTACAGCTGACACCCTGACGCGAGTCTGTCGGGAATTATTATAGAACGTTACCGTGAACTTACCATCTGCATCTGGCTTGGCGTTAGGATTCCAATAGAGAGTACGACGATAGTCAGCTGGGGTGTTAGGTGATAGTTGATGGGTGTTGGAATAGTCTGGACTATAGAATTCCTCTGCGTATGTAATGCCAGGGAAGACATAACGGCGGTCACGATACGTATATCGTGTTCCGTCATTCGCAATAGGAACAAAATCAAGCACCACGGCAGCCTCATTCTCTTCCGCTACATATCCAGAGTCTGTTCGAAGTTCATAATCGGTATATATACGTACTTCCTTCATCCTTTTAAGACGCAGACGGTCAAACATATAGGTTGTCGCCATGTTTTTATCATACTCACTCGTACTCTTGACATAGTTACGATAGAAAGTTGTCCTTTCCATAGTTGCACGCATATTAGGCTGTTTCATCAATCCCATATTTCCGAAGAGACAATTGGTAATCTGTCCAGGGAATTTCATGAAGTTTAGCACACCAGGCGACAATCCATAATCGGTAACATCATTGTAAATATCATAAATATCACGCACAAGGGCAGGTTTAGACATATCCCATGAACGCTTGCCACGACGACGCGCCTTGACTATGACTGTCTGAAGCGTATGATTGCCTGCAAGCTTACTTGTCTGTGGTATATTCCCATCTTCCTCTTCATCCACGAAAAACAGCTCAGGAGAGTTTATCTGATACCAAGAATATGGATTTGTAAAGACTGGGAAGAACATATCCCTCTTGACATAATAGTCAGGGAAGGCGCGCTCGTCAAGCCATTTCTTATCCTTGAGTCCTTCCATGCTTCGCTTCACAGAGTCCTTCACATTATAAGCCTTGATGAAGAGTATTCCCTTGCCATAGTATGGAGGAATCTTGAAAGAGAACTTACCTCCGGCTGTAGTCTGTGCAACTACACCATAACTCTTGCCGTCAAACTCCACCTCACCCTCTACAAGCACTTCCTTCTTCAAAGGCTTGCCATTATGGAAATCATCCATAGGCTCAGAGAACACGCTATTCTCCTGCTGAAGCTCAGTCTCTATCTCAGGAGCCTCAGTAACAGCATCCCCCGTATCTGGATTACCATTAAGCATTGAAAAGTCAGCTGCATTATTGGTCTTATTTTTCATAGTTGCATCAAGGTCCTCAAGTTCGAGAATATCAGCCGTACTCGGAATCTTATATACGCTACCCTCAAACGTGGTTGTCACCTCTGGTAGGTATCGAGCCTGCTTTACACGCTTATACCTACGCCATCCCTGTATCATCATAAGCTGATCAAGGCGCGATGTATGCTCTTCATCATCTGAGGCAAAGTAATAGGCTGGATATGCCACGAAACCACGCAACTCACTACTGAGAAGCATATCGGTCAAGATATTACCGTCATCATATCCCTTGTCATCGGTTCTGGCATCACGGATTGCTATTGAGTAGGTGTTGGGTGATAAGTGTTGGGTGTTGGATGATAGCGTTAAATCCACTTTCTGATATGGGTTAAGGGTTGTCTTCTCCCCTACCTCACCTGCATCCGTCGTCATCTTGACATCAATATTAGCACCCATATCGTGATTATTGATGAAGAAGAGGCGGGAAGCAAGCGGGGTGGCATCAGCATCATATATCACGAGATCATTAACGCCAGTCGGAAGCTGAACATCATTTAGCAAGATTGTACTCTCACCATTCAGACGCTGGAACTTCTGCAATCTACCACGGCACAACACTCCGTATGCTGCAGCCTTAACACCCACAGCATTTACCGTTGCCGTACGAGTTAGATGGTCATAATGAAGGGAAACGCCCTCCTTTACACTTTTCGGAAGCTTGAATGTATATTCCTTGCCTTCCCATGTGAAGGTTATCTTCTGTTGACTGTTAGAAGGTGTATATGCGAAAACACCACGCCCCATATAGTCGGTCTTGACTATTGTCCCGTCATCAAGTTTTCCCTCAACATCCATAGCCTGACCATCTTGATCGGTAACTTCAAAGGCAATGTTATTCTTAACGCCTTCCACGCAGTTACCACCCTCTGGCAGAAACTTCACAAGAAGCTTGTGAGTGGCTTTAAGCACATGCTGCTTTGGACGGCGCGACATATAACGCTCATCGTATGCACCATTCCTGACCTTGTTATATACCGGAACTACACGTGAATACAATCCAGGATATTCACGGAAAAAATCGGCACACATCTGTTTGTTATAGAACCTACGCTCGTCAATAAACGAGTACTTACGATGCGTCACGTTAAAGTTAAGCTGCCACTTGGTATATGCCCTTATCTCATAATACCCTGAATAGAGGCTATCTTGAAGTGTAAACTGTCCGCATGTCAATCCCTTGTCCGACACGATAACGTGTTGTCTATCCACCACGAAACCGTCCGAGTTGAGCAGTTCCACATACAGCAGTTTTGAAAGGTTCGTAGGATGCAGGTCATCCGCCGTCACCACATACGCCTTATACCAGATAGTATCTCCAATGAAATAGCAGTTATTGTCAAGATGCAGATATATCTTCTCCTGAATCTGCGGTTTGTCACGAAGCACCGTCTCAAGCGAGTCTATGGCATCTGCATGGGCAGAGAGAGAAGGGAAGAGAAATATCAAAGATAATAATATAGATATTATCTTATCACCCCCGAAAGGAGCATAATCTTTCAGTTTTACAATCAGTTTTTTCATACGTTTCTTTAGTTGACTATAATAGTATTTGGGTTTCTGTTGCAAAATTAGCAAATTTCGTGGAGAAAAGCAAGAAAACAGTAGAAAAAAAACAAAGGAAAAGTAAATATTTTTACAGAAAGCAAGTTATCAATAAATTTCAGTTCCCGTCCTAAGCAGTTCGTTGCTCAGTTTTTATTTCTTCAAACGCAAAGACGCAGAGACGCGGAGGTTTATTTCTTGAACACGGAAAGCGCAGAACAAACGGAAAATAAAAGGGAAGCAGATTTATATTATTTATCTGATAGCTAGCGCAATACACATTCCGAATGGTTCAGATAAATCAGAAAAATCTGTTTCCCTTTTTTCAAACGCAGAGGCGCAAAGACGTAGAGTTTTATTTTTTTGAACACGGAAACCTTTGCGTCTCGGCGTCTTTGCGTTAAAAAAAATTAATGCGGTATTAATGTGGCATTAACGGACATTATATGTCTCACTCCGTGAGTAAAACATTAATTTCCACGAATAACACATTAATATCGCATTAATTTCTTAATATCACGTGAGTTCGACGAATTTGCAACTACTCATCACCCCTTAATTTTTGCCTTGGGCGAACGTAAATGCCCGTGAATTATCCGTGAATTAATCGTAAATTCTTTTATTCTCATGTCAACAATAATAAATTTTCGGATAATTTATGGTTAATTCGCGATTAATTCATGTAGCCAAGCGCAGCGTTTATTTTCGTCGAACTCACGTTAATATCAAACTAATCTATTAATCTCGAATTAGTTGTCGTCGTCCTCATCCTCGAAGCCGCCTTCCTGCCAGTCCAAACCAAGACCGCTGTTAGTATCAAGACCTCTGACTGCCTGAGGATTAGCACTTGCATTCTGCAACAAATTGCCTTTGTGTCTCAACTCTACCGGCTTCATCACCGGCACTTCATATATTTTCTTTTTCATAACTAATTTTTTAAAAAACCTCCCCCCCGCCCCACGGCCCCTCACCCGCCCTGCGGGCACCCTCTCCCCAAGGGGCGAGGTTCGAGTTACCTATTATCGCTCATGAGCAATACCCATAAGGTTTCATTAGTAACTTCCCCCTCGCCCCTTGGGGAGAGGGTGCCCGTAGGGCAGGTGAGGGGCTGAAGGGTCGGGGTTAGGGGCTTTTTATTTCACAATCTTCTTTCCATTCACTACATACACACCCTTCTGTGTTGGCTCGCCCTGAACCTTTCTTCCATCGATGGAATAAACGCTCTTGCTCTTGCCATCGCCATTCTCGCCATCTGCCTCCACGAGGTTGATGCTCGTCGTCACGCCGTCGCCAAGGTCAAGGTTGATAACGCGGGCACCTGCGCTGAAGCCGTTAGGCTGAACCCAGAAATGAGCACGGAACGACTTCAACTGGCGAGGGTTCTTAGAGTAGCCAATCTTATTGCCACTACCGATGAACAGAATCTCGTTGATGTTATCATTATCAATAGCGAAAGGAGAATACTGACCAACGAACTTCACCTTACCGTCCGTGCTCTCTGTCTCCACGAGAGAAGCATTGCTGATGGTAACGCCATGGAACAAAGGATTCACTATGTTCTCGCCCTTGGTCTCCCATTTCACTATGTAAGCCTTGCCAGCCTCTATGCTCTGAGCATTCTTGAAGTTCAGGGTCAGCAGACCGTCATTTGAAAGGCTTGTAGAGCTATCCATCTCCTTGATAACGGCATCAGCCAGAGGTGAGTCCTCAATCTGTTCTGCGCTAAGGCTGAAAGGCAAGCAGAGTGTGTTCCATGTGCCGTCCTTAGTAAGCGTGCGGTCGTTGAGAATCACGGTAGAGTTCTTGCCGTTGTTAGTGCTTATGGCGCTGCTGTTGCTGGCATTGTCAGCCAGGGTGACAATGTTGAAGCAGCGGCGCAGCGTCTTGCCCGCAATGGCGTCAATCTGTGCTCGCGTCAGCGTGCCGCTGTAGATGGCGGTGCCGTCGGTCAGCGTCTGGCCGTCAGCGATGCGGATAGAACCTCTGGTGGAGTCGTATCTGTTGGCGGTGATGTAGTCGTTGGCATTGCGCAGGCCGAGGGTGATGTTTCCATAGTAGGCTCGGATGCCATAGTCGCCCGTGGCGCTGACCTGTCCGCCGTGGATGGCGATGTTGCCACCGGCGTAGATGCCAGAAATATTATTGCTCGTACTACCACCAGTAGCTGTAATTTTACCACCGCAGATGGTGATGTTAAAATTGGAGCTGATGGCAGTTTTGTCGGAAGAAGTGGCTTCAAGCTGCCCCATACTGTTGCCTGTGCTCTGGGCATAGACGGTCAGGCTACCGTGTGCCATTGTCATTGCTTGACCTTGGGTTGGCTCGATAGTCATCTTGGCATTGTCGCAGAGGATGAGGTGAATGTCACCAGATTCGCAATAGAAATCGCTGCTGTAGCTGACATTGCTTTCTACCACATACCAGCCAGCACTAAGGTTGCTGATGTTGGTAGCGTTGGTCAGCACGGTGTAGTCGCTGCGGGTCTGCCTGTTGCCGTCGGCATCAATATAGTGGATGTCAGGCGTGTATTCAGCGGTGAGTGTCACGTCGCCGTCAGTACTATTCACGGTGTATGTGTTGCCGTCAAGGTTTATGCCGTTAACCTTATAAACTATGTGATAGCCTGATTTTTCGCTGAGATTGGTGGTGAGCGTCAGCGTGAGCTTCTCGCGATAGTAGCGCTCATTGTTATATACAAAGCCATTGTCCATACTGTTAGCATCGGAGCTTACGCTGCCTATGCCGCTGCCGAGGGTCACCTTGCGGGCGCGGCAGACGGTTGATATGTTCGCACCACCTCCGGCAGCTATGTTACAGTTGCCGCCATAGAAATAGAGGTTTTGTAAATAGCTATTATTATCAAATGAACCAATGATGGCACCTTTTTGGCCACCGATTCCCTCAATAGTTGGGGTAATGACCACACAGTTCTTAACTGTGGAAGAGTGGGCTATGGCGACAAGTGCGCAATATAAATATTGAGGATCCACATTACCCACATTGACTGAAGGGCTGACCAGGCGGACATTCTTCACCGTGCCATTTTCGACTTGTCCGAAGAGTCCGTATTTTCCATAATCATCTGACTTGCTGATTTGGAGACCACTGATGGTATAATCACCGCCGTCGTAGGTGCCGCTGAAGAATTTATTTAGAGCTTTGCAAATATTGCCAATAGGTATAAAGCCTGTGTTGCCGAGGGTGATGTTTGCGGTCTGGCGGAAGGTGTCGCCGCTGGCAGTATTGCCTGCTTTGACGGCATCAGAGAGATTGCGCAGGTCAGTCTCATTGGTGATAGCGTAGGCTGCGGTGCCTCCCTCGTCGGTAGCCGTGAAGAGGTAGCCGCCGAAGGCTACGCGCAACTTTCCAACAGAGGCGCTCCAGTTCGCGGCGGTCTTATACTGCACGGCGAGGGCGGGCGTAGGAACGACGATATACTGGAGGGCGGTGCCGTTCAAGCCGCTACTGCCGAGGGTGACGAGGGCGTCACTCTTCTGAATGTTAAGGCGCGTCAGCCCCACGCAGTTCTTGAAGGCACCGGCGTTGAGTGTGCTCACGCTGGCGGGCAGGGTGACCTCGGTGAGGGCATCGCAATGGTCGAAGGTGTTGGTGCCGATGGTCTGTACGCCTGTGCCGATGGTGAGCGAGGACAGCTGCTGGCAGCCGATGAAGGCATAGTCGCCGATGCTGGTGATATTGTTGCCGATGGTGACGCTCTTCAGGTCGTAGCCCCATGGGGCATCGGTGCGCCAGAGGTCGTCCACGGTGGTGTAGCCGTAGTTGTCGATGGCACCGCTGCCGCCGATGGTCAGCGCGGTGTATTTCCCATTCTGCTTGGCGAGGTTCCATGTGGCATTGGTGCCGCACTTGCCGCTGATGTAGCCGTAGGTCACCTCGAAACCATTGAAATAAGTATTCGCGGCGAGGGTGACCGTGTATGTCGTGCCAGACTCAGAGTGGCTGGAAATGGACAAGTTAGAATTGCCTTGCTTGAACTTCACGTCGGTAATGGCGATGTTGTCGGGAGCAGTAAAAGTAAACGTAGTGCTTGCAATGGTCAAGCTCTGGTTTTGATTAACAGTTACGGCAACATCGGTATTAATGGTCATATCGTTTGCAAGCTCGTGACTAACACCAGCTCTCCAGTTGCTTAAGCTGGTGTTAGCACTCCAAGAGGTGGTTTTGCCTCCACCGCGGATAGTGATATAGGGGCTACCACCCGTCACCGTGTAAACGACAGGAGCCTCTGTCTTTAATGCCCACGCAGTTGCCGAGGTGAGCAGCATCACGAGCAGCGTTATCGCCGTTCGGAAAGATAAAGTCGGATTGTTTTTCCTTTTCATAAATTTGTTTGTTTATATTTTGAATGATTTTTACGTTTACGATTTAGTTAGGTAGCACCATCATTATGGAGATAATGAAAGTGAAGTACCCGTCTCATGTATGTTCGTGTCACAAAATTACCGTCATTTGCTAACACTTTGCAAAAGTAGTTAAAAATTCTTATATTTGCAAAAAAATGAGCAAAAAAAAAGCAGAGAAGCCCCCCAGCCCCCCAAGGGGGAGAGATTTTTATAGTTTTGACGGTAAAAGCGAGTTTCAGAACGCAGAGGGATTCTATTTTGAACACGGAAAGCCCGAAAAAGACGAAACATTTTCGCTAAGCTCAACAAGCTACGCAAGTCCGTTTCTTTCGTGTATTCCGTGTTCGAGAAAAAAACTTTGCGCCTCTGCGTCTTTGCGTTAAAAAAAATTAATGCGGTATTAATGTGGCATTAACGGACATTATATGTCTCACTCTGTGAGTAAACATTAATTTCCACGAATAACACATTAATATCGCATTAATTTCTTAATATCACGTGAGTTCGACGAAAAGCGCCGAAGGTGCGACACCTAAAAGGGCAGTCCGTAAGGGCTGTTATTCGGTAGATGCATGATTAAAGGAGCGCTGTAAGTGCGACACCTAATAAATACAATAGGTGTCGGTCCTTCAGACCTCATTCCCTAAAACTGTCTGTATGACAGCCCTAACGGACTGCCCTTTTAGGTGCCGCTCTTTCAGAGCTTCTTCAACCACGTGTTTTTCAATAACATACAAGCTGATAAAATTCGTCGAGATTTGTCGCAGACCCACTGACCACAGGGAAGTAACTGACGTTAATCTATTAATCTCGAATTAGTTGTCGTCGTCCTCATCCTCGAAGCCGCCTTCCTGCCAGTCCAAACCAAGACCGCTGTTAGTATCAAGACCTCTGACTGCCTGAGGATTAGCACTTGCATTCTGCAACAAATTGCCTTTGTGTCTCAACTCTACCGGCTTCATCACCGGCACTTCATATATTTTCTTTTTCATAACTAATTTTTTTAAAAACCTCACCCCCGCCCCACGGCCCCTCACCCGCCCTGCGGGCACCCACTCCCCAAGG
>Ga0310695_10013698_pt1 | contig 11082 bp, 11 predicted proteins | sample RumenRJG_04DNA_FD_203882 | JGI IMG/M metagenome (GOLD analysis project Ga0310695, IMG submission 203882) | Bovine rumen microbial communities from Lethbridge, Alberta, Canada - RJG_04 (v2) (version 2) | ecosystem: Host-associated > Mammals > Digestive system > Stomach > Rumen | place: Canada... | reverse complement strand
TATGCGATAAATTTAATTCTCAATATAACTATGATATAATCGAAAAATCTGATATATCTTATAGAAAACCTAATACAGATAAACTAAAATCAATCTATAGTATAAAATACTCGATTGATGATGTAATTAAAAACTTATAGGAGATTCCAATGGAAATTGGTACTGAAAATAAAACCGATAGTCTCGATGATCTGTTCGCTGATCTTGATTCAAATCCAAAAACTGAGACTCCAAAAACAGCTGAACCATCTCAAGAGGCTCAAAATGATCGAGAGCTTGCTGAGAATGTCGTTAAAGTTGTCGAAAAAAATATCGAACCATCTAAGCAAGATATGATTATTGATTTTGCCGTTCGATACTTAGAGCTTCAAAGACAGAAAAAAGTTATTGATGTTGATATAAAAGCACTAAAACAAGAGTACGCTGAACAAGGCATTGCTTATCAAAATACCTTAAAGGCATTAACATCTCTTCAGAAACATAAAAAGATGTCTGACAATGTAAGATTTGAGGTCGAAGCTATCGAAAGTACTTTAGAGCAATCTAAAAAGGTTCAAGATGCTTTGGAGTCTTTATCTAAAGTAGAATAAAACCTTAATAAAACCCACTCGATGAGTGGGTTTAATCTTTTCTTATTATATATTATAGTTATGTATTATTCACCTGATGATTCATCATCTAATGAGCCTTGATCGATGATAAATGAATCTGCATCCTCATCAAATACAATACCTGCAACCTCTAAGATTGCAAATACAGTTGCTGGGGTTGTAAACTTATCAGTAACTGGGTTAGCAGGATCAAGATCTGCTGAAGTAGCAGTTGCAAAGTTATCAACATTGCCTAAACCAACATCTGACTTAGTTAGCTGAACAACGCCAGTGTAGCCGTTAACGGATAGAACAGCATTTGAAGCGGTTAACTCTACCCATCCACTAGCTGATCTAATGAAAGTCTGAGCTGAGATAGGATTACCATCGCCGTCTGACTCGTTCTCATTGGTTACGATAACGAAGTCACCCTCTTGAACGTTGGTTAGAGCGTCACGAGCAGTTACATCAGCAACAGTCTGTACAGAGGTAATTGCTAAAGGTGGTAACTGTGAGGTTGGGATTAAGCCATTTGAATCAAGAGTTGCTACACCTACAGTAGTAACCTCTTCACCAGGCTCACCAGTAGTGGTGGTTGCTACACCTAGCTGAGTCTTTAGAACATAGTTATTTAAAGACTGAGAGATAGTCTCTAACTCATTGCCAACAGCAGTGTCCCAATCGGTGATGTCAGCGTGGGTTAGTACAACGTCACCTGAACGACCAGCAACAGTGTTAACAACACCTTCGCCACCAATAGCAGTTGAGATTGCGGTTGAGATTGCGGTGTTGATAGCAGTAGTATTTGGTAACTCAAAACCACCAGCGGTTACACCATCATGTAGTCTTAAAGCCTTTTTGGTTAAGTCAACGGTTAATGAACCTTCTTTACCAGTGAAGGCATCATTCTGTGCGGTAGTACCGCGTCTGAACTGAATTTGAATAGTCTTATTATCAGCCATTTTATACTCCCTTAATTTTCAGATATCTGAATTCATTCATTTATTTTTATTTATAAAAAATTGAAACTATTTTTTAAAAATTCAAAATAAATAAAGATAAAAGAGGGATTAAAAATGTCCGATGTATTTAAAGAACACCATTTAAATTTACTTGATGCTGTATATAGACAAGATAATGAAATTATTGTTAAGTTAAGCGAAAACCTTAAAATTGATTTTAATAACTTAACCGAAGATGACATTAATAAATTACGTAGTTTTGAAACAAAAAATCAACAATATCTTATTAATAAGATACGATTGAATGACGTTCATGAAAAGCATCGAATGCGATTAGATTGGTTTATTCTAGGATTCGCTTTCATTTATCTTCCTTCAATAACCTTCATTCCGTTGACGGAAACCGGATACCGAGTAGCAGATACAATTTTAGGCGTAGTGGTTGGAGTCTTAATTGGATCGGTTTTAGGATATTGGTACGATGGAGTAGCTCATAAAAAAGAAGATTAAATGCTAGATACTATACATAAACTCTCGGATTAAATATTTTTCACGGTTGTATGACGTTTCAAGACGATGTTCATATGACCGATAAAATACTCCAGATTTTACTTTTCTTAGTCCTGTACAATCTACAATATCAAAAACGTTAAATCTAGTTTTATCCTTGGATAATCTTAAACCACGACCGATTGATTGAGTAATTGAATTATATGACTTCATAGGGGATGCAAAAATCATATTATGTAAACGTTTGATATTAACTCCTGTTGATAAGATTGCGTAATTTGATACCAATATTTGCGGTACTTCGTTTATAATAATTTCATTGGTTATTTCATCGTCAAATCTTAAACCTTTATCAGTTTTGAATAATTTATGTTCTAAGATTTTTCTAGTACATTCGCGAGTCTTTGAATCATCCGATCCACTTAAAAAATAAACTCCGTACTGTTTTTGAAATTCGAACGAATGTTTACCTGTAATATCTTTATTTTCAATCTCTGCAACATCAGGATATAATTTTCTCATAATACTAAGATACATATCTTTCATATGATTAATATGTTGACCTAACACTAGAGTATTTCCTTTTAATTTACATGATAGATCGGTAATGAATTTTAACCGATTTTGATGCTCTTTTATCATTTGAAGCATCGTTTGATAATTTCCTGAGTTACGTAACAGAACTTTAAAATCTCTTGAGTAATCTAAAAATATGGTATTGATTTGAGCATTAGTAGCCAATCCTCGATCAATCAATTGTCTTGCCGTTATATGAAATGTAGGATATGTAAATAATCCAATGATAGTCATCTTGGCACACATATCCTCTGGCAAGGTTCCGGTAAAACCGTAACGTATTTGTATATCTTTGGCTTCTTTTATAATTGATGATGAAACATCACCACTGATTCGATGTACCTCGTCACATACAATGTAGCTGAACCGACTTAATTCATTCAAATGTTTTACCATAGACTGCCATGTAGTGATTAATAAATCACAATCGGCGATCTCTTGAACCCCATCTCCAAGAGTTTCTGTGCGATCATACAAAGCGTTCAAATTATACGATTTAATATCAGATTTAAATTGCGTTAATAAGTTAATATTAGGTACGATTAATAATCCCTTTAACCCATGCACTCTATAAAAATCGCAGATTAATGAAATTGTCAGTGATTTGCCAGATCCTGTACACATTACGTTTAATTTTCTGACGTCTAAGATCGATTCTTTAAAGGCTTTAATCTGATAATCATATGGTTTGAATGGTAATGATAAAGACTTTAGATATTGTTCTAAATCATTATCAGTATATTTTGAAGTGTATTTTATACTAGGAACATTAAATTTTTTAAGTAAAGACAACGTACCGTTATAAACGAGAAGCACAGTACGATCTGTGTTCCAAGTTGCAAAGTAGTCGAAAGGAGATTTCAAGCCTCTTTGCACCAAGGGATCGTGCTGTGCATTCTGTCTTCGAATCTTTAGAAAGTCATAAATTTGCATAAGTTCAAACTGCTGACCTTGTAAAAGACTGTAACTTTCATCAAGTTTAACAACAGTTATCATTAGTCTCTCACAAATTCACTGAACTGTTTAACCTCACGACAGATCTCCCAGTTCCTTTCGCCGAATCTATCAACGTCTTTATTATATACCATATACCCACAATCTAAAAGTAGTTTTTTGAATCTTTCCTTGTTTTTGACGTATATTATAGGATAAATGTCTTGGAGATTTTTTTCATTACATTTAATCATATCGTTTAAGACTTCAATATCGTCAACATTTGCTCGGTCGTACATAATAATCTGCGATATCTTGATCCTAATATCATCTTTTGTAATTAACCCTAAAGATAATTCTTTAAAAATTTTATAAAATTTACATTTTTTTATAAATTTTTTATCTTTTAGGTAATTTTTTAGCAATTCTTTTCTTAATTCTATCGAAAAATTAGGTTTTTCTTGTACCGAGTACAATTGAGCATCAACATCGGCGAGATTCTCAAGTTTCAGCTCTTTAAGCATCTCATAATTGTTTTGTAAATTAATGTACTGATCTACGGTGCTATCGATGTTATTATGTTTGTCGTCCAACATTTGTTGATGATATATATTTAATATATTGTGATCAAATTTATCCTCAATAACGGCTGGGTTATTTAAGAAATGGTATTTAGCCATAAACATAAAACCAGATAAATGATTGTATTCAAGTATATTGTTAAAACAATCGATTTTAATGCACTTCTCACCGATCTTTGATAATCTAGGTTCTCCGTAAGCGTTAATTTCAAAAAGATAATTAGTTTCGGAAGCTTTACCAACCTCGTACAAATATTTATCTCTTAAGTCATCAAATTCAGTCCTTACGTACTTAATTTTTTCGGCTATGTACATATGGATCTCTTTGGCTTTTCGAGTACGTTTGATCATTTGAATACTTGAAATTACATTAGCCGAAGATGAACTATCATAATGAAAATGATAATAAGTATTATTTAAATTTGAAACTCCGACCGTCAACGTAGGGGAGTAAATTAACACGTCCCATTTATCATTATTAGATTGTTCAAATAATTTGTAGATCAGATCTTTCTCATGTTCAGAAGTCTCGGCAGTTAGCATGATCGTTCTGAGGTTATTTTTTTCAAAAAGTTTTTGCAATGACTTTGCAAAACTTATTGAAGTAACCGAAACAGTAATTTGATGTTTTCTTGCCTTTGACAGCATTTGCACTAAAAAATAATTTTTATCTTTATAAAGATATAATGGAGTCGGATCTCGGTAACGATTGTCTAGTAACCACAAATTACTAGTTTTTTCGTCTAACAAAAAGTTTTCGTACCCTGTCAAAAACGCATCCGCGATCACGAGTTTTTTATTGAAAGCCATAAAAAATTTCGAAATATTAAATGCGTTTGAATTAATCGCTGTACGTGAGTGAGTCATTAAAGATATAAATTCATCCATGATCACTAAATCAAAGAATTTGAGATCGTATTTTCTTAAGGAATCAAATTGACAGATCAGTGAATCACCGAGGGAATAATTTCGATTGTTATATAATTTTAGACCGTATTTCTTGTTAAAGTCTTCAGCTACTGATATACGATTAGTAATAATCAGCACTCTTAAATCATTTTCTTGGGCTTCCTGAATAATATAACCAATAATGTTCGATTTTCCTGTGCCCATTGGGGATCTAATGCTAAACAATCCGTAGTCGTTATTTAAGAAATCATTAACTGACTGTTTGACTTTGTCCGATACGGTTAGATATTTTTCATTGACTTGAATTACTTTCGTGTTTACATTAAATCGTTTTAAAACGTCATCGTAATTAATTGCGTTGCTGATTAAATCTTTTGCACAACTGAGCTGTCGTACTTGATCATAAATGCTAATAGTTTTTGAAGCATTGAAATGATGCATTATATATGGAGATGTACTAAACCAATAATAACCGCCAGGAGTCTTTTTTTCCGATGGGTGTTTAAATCTTATCACGTTGTTGGTTTCAACGGACATCGCTTGAAATCCCATCTTTTGAAATACTTTTAAACATAACTGATCGATAGAATCCGCTTCAAGATCTTGAAAATCATTCGAATTTAATTTTGTTAATTCATAGATTTTGGCTTGTTTGGATATAGATAGATTTCTAGTATTTTTATACCTATAAAGTACACCGTCAGAATCTAATAAAATATCATATTTTTTAATCGGACAGTTTAAACTTACCGATCGAGCGACCGCTTCGTCAATGGTGCAGTACTGCTGTAACTGATCGTGAATTTCAGCCACTAACCACTTTAAATCCTCAAAATTTGTTTCTTCGATTAACAATACGCCCTTGAGGTTAAAGTTTTCAACTTTATCCGCACAACGAGATTCACCGATAATACAATTATATTTTTTGAAAAATTCAAGAACTTTGTCACGATTCTCCTGAGAGTATATATCATCACAGTCAATCACAACGTAGTTATATGATTTTTTATTAAACTTGCCAATCTCAGACTTTCTACGATGACAACGGATAGGTTCTTTCAAATCCTTTGGAACATTTAAAATAAAGTTATGAACCATAACTCTAAAGATTTCATCTTTAGTTTCAACGTGGACGGTTTCAAAAACAAATGTGCCGTCATCATATGGAGAAATCGGAACTTTACTTTTTGAATTATTGGTATAAAAAACTGTTACGTCAAACATACAAACATATTCTTAAATTCTTTACAACTTTTTATGTATTGTATCGTGGTTCGAATTTAAATTTGTTGACGATACATCGTATTTTCAAAAATATTATGATTTCGCAATATAACGCTTACAGTGCGATTTTTTAACTGATGTAATAGGTTAATATACAATGAGTTTAAAACGCGCTCTGTGAGCATTTAAATAGCGTTGTAGAGCTCTTTTAAGGTCATCATCTTCTCGCAGTTATCAAAAGTATCGAAAACCTCGACATAATGATCGCCACTCAGACAGGTAAAACCACGAAATGAGTCCGAACTAGGCGCACTCGTTAAAATTCGTACTCCGAGTTCATTCTTAATGAAACTTGCATTCCAAATATCAATTCCTTGCATCATCCACATCGGAAGGTTCAAAAAGATATTTTTTACGTTTGATAGGAATTCTCTGGCTAGGGTTGCTTTATTAGCACAGATTCCGATATTCATATCGTATTTGAAGTTAAACAACCACGATAAATAAATACCTGTACTTACCGATTTACCACTTTGACGTGAAAGCAGTCCCACAATAGATTCATTTTGTCCTGTGTACTCTTCATCTTTATCAGATAAAATATCCAAAAGTTCATTCTGATAATTACGGAGATCCGGAAAATTGATACCACGTTTAGTGACAATTTTTACATAATTATCTTTATAGTAACGAATATCGTCCTTACATCTTTTGATCTCGTCTAAATGAATTTGAGACAAATTCATTTTAGTATGAGATCTCTTTAAACCACGATTACCTCTAAATGAAATCTTTTTTCCAAAAGCATCTAGGTAATAACCTTCATCATTTTTTTCAGTATCTAAGATATCAAGGCACAATTGTTTACCTTTGTTGCCGTAAGATCTCAATTTTTCTAATAATTCAAAGGTTATTTGATCTTTATTATTTTTAAGGTACTGTATCTGTTCTTCAGAAATATCTTCTATATGCATTAAATAGATGCGGTCTGTTTAACAGACCGCGACTCCTTTTAGAATTTTCTTAATGATACTGGTTCGAATAAGATATAAGTATTTTCGTTTATGTTAACCTTGTATTGTGCGATCTTTTTAGCGATAGATTCGTTAAAAGACTTTTCAATTTTTTCTTTTGATAAATATGAAAGTAACGCATTGTAACCAATTTGTTCTTCAACCCCTTTATGATTTATGAAAAATTCACAATTAAGATTTGAACAAGTCATGAATAAAACTCCTTATGTTTCAGTGATTACAAAACATCTTTTACAAGATGCTATTTTAAAATATTTTTCGCTTGTCGAACTAGGCTATTGACCTGACTCTTTGCACTGTTAACGGTATTTTTAAGAGTATTTGGCATATCTTTGATCTGTTTAGCAGTGTTCATATATGTACGAGCAACTCCAAGAGCTTGACCAAAAGGTTGAACCAATGCATTGAGTTCGCTTCGTACCTCTCCAGATATCAACTGGGCAGACTTTGTAAAATCACTTGTTGCCTTTGATATTGGTGATACTGCATTTTTGACCTTTGAAATACCTTGCTGTAATATATTAGTATTTATAAATTTTGCGTTTTGTACACCTGCTTTGGCATTTGACGGTGATTGAAAAGCTGATGAGATCAGTCCAGTTTCAGAAACTGCTTTACTAGTTGATTTTGTAATTTTGTTTGAATTAAATAAACCATATTCCGTAAGTGAACTTGCTCTACCTTTAATATTCGAAAGTCCGTACGGTATGGATTTATTAGTAGCACTAACGCTAGACAACATTGGATAATTAAAAAGATCTGATGTTGATTTCGAACGCTCAATATTTTTTAAACCGTAGTCGGTATTTGCGGAATAAGTTCCTTCAACAATATCGCCAACATCCTCACTAAAATGAGAGAACGCGAAAGTAACGTCAAAAGTCAGTATTTCCCCAACGGCATCATACGATACATCAACCGTCGATACGTCCGTTGGGAAACAATTATGAAGAACATAAACAGAAGTTTCGTTATCTTCATTAAATGACAATTGACGGAGTTTAATATCGACGGTATACCGAGATGTAGAATTTCTTTCAAGCATCGCTGATGCATTAGTGCCAATATTTTCATTGTAATGAACGGTTTCATCCAATGCTTCGATCCAATCTTCGAAAGCACGTTTTAAAGCATGATCTTCAGTCATGTAAAAAGTGCAACGCCATTCGGATGGGTACGATACTTGACCACGAATTGGTACTGTACGCCCTTTATACATGAACTCAATTTTTTTGTTGCTTTTAGCAGGAAACTGCGTAGCTTTAATAAGCATAGCCGTGCTACGCTCCAAGTTTTGACTATCAGGATGAGTATGGAGACTCATGATAGCCTCAAACTTGGTTGAGCGCGCTCCATCCCCTAAAACATCTTCAAAAAACTGATGAACCGCCATAAATTTTCCTTAACGGTAACCCTTTCTAACATTAAATCCGGATTTAGTCATTGCGCGATCGCTTCTACCATAACTTAATGCCTGTGGTCGATTCTGGCGGTAAGTATGTCTACGTGAAATTTTTGTTTGTCTGATTTCTCGTTGGTGTTTAGGATTCATTAAATCACGATTTCTACGTGTTCTTAAACCACCATGTGCTTGGAAATACTTATGTTTTTTATGGTTTGCAGATGAACGTTTACGAATTCTTGATCTTTTTTCATTTAATTCATCTGGATCATCTGATTCCTCGGATTCGTCAAACCCTGCATATTCTCGATGATCTCGGTATTCATCATAATCATAATTTGGAGAATCGTAAAATACGCCGTCATTGGTAAAGTTTCTAAGTTTAATTACTCTTTCTTCTGGATCTAAGAAATCAAGAATTTCATCATAGTACTCAGCACCTAACGCAACGACCATTCGTCTTACGTCAGAAATACAGAATATGTATTTAGGATCATCATCAAAGAATTCGGTATATAACCAATATCCGAACTCATCAATCTCATCGTCATTCATTGTTCCAATGATGTCATAGATGGCAACGAGTTTTTCAACATCGTCCATCTTTTTATCATAGAAAGCATCAATAAAACTTAACATTTTTTACTCCCTTTTTATCTTTTATTTATAAAAAATTTTAGGTTAAAAACAATTTTTTAAACGTTGTCAAAAAATATTCAATACATTTTAAATTAAATATTTTTGATAAGTAGGAGTCACGAACCTATTTATTATTTAACGAAAGGAGATAAAAATATGGCAGATGAAATAACTCGAACCATGATTGACGATCATGGCTTTGGTGGTTTAGGTCTAGGAGCTGGCTTCCTAGGCGGTCTTATCATCGGAAATATGTGGAATGGTAACTGGGGATGGGGTAACGGTGGTTACGGACACGGTGTAGGTGTTCAAAATGCCATTGATACTTCACAGCTTGCAAATGCCATCGAACATGTTTCTGATCAGGTAACTCAAGGATCAATTTCTGATTTACAGAACGTTTCCAATCAGAATATGTTCATGGGTAATTTAGTCAATCAGACAGGCGATGCCATTGTTTCAGCAGTAAACAATGCTCAGATGTCTACAACTAATGCTTTAAATCAGGCAAATCTCTCCAATCTACAAGCTCAGTACAATGCAAATCTGAATAACGTTCAAGCATTGAATAATGTTAATACCACATCAATGCAGAATACAGCAGGATTGCAGAACTCTCTATGTAGAATGAGTGGAGATATTCAGAATGGCTTCTGTGGTGTAACCAATGCGGTTAATACCGGTGTCGGTGTTCTAAACAACAACATCACAACTCAAGGCTATGAATCACGCCTGAACACTGCACAGCTAATGGCTCAGATGCAAGCTCAGTGCTGTCAGTTAAGTCGTGAGATTTACGAGCAAGGTTGTGCAAATCGTGAATTACAGAGACAGATTCAGACCGAGGCAATTTCTAGTGCTTTAGCTGATGCAAAAGCTCAGAATGCAAGCCTACAGGCTCAAATCTACTTTAACAATTCACAGAATGCTCAGACTGCTTATCTGATTGATCAGCTAAAGACTACTACAACACCATAATTTTTATAAGTGTGCTTAGAAATAAGCACACTTTTTAGAACCACCAAAGGAGTACAATATGAAATATATTATTACTAAACGACCACGTTCATTTAAAAGCTATATTGAATCTGACTTTGACAAAGAAGCTGACAGAAGAATTGCTGAATCATCCGATCATGATAAAGCGTATTATTCAAAGTTGATGATTGACGTTGATGATATTCAGAAAAATCCACCTGAAACTTGGAAAAGGTATAAAGACGATTTAAGTGGTGATTTTCAAATCTTGACAATGGAGTTCAATGAATTAAGACAAGATCTTGTAAAGAATGATCACGCTGATATGAAAATGAACTTAGAACATCTTTTAGCAATTGCTTTAAAGCTACATGAGAGATTAGAGAATGAATAATTACTATTCACCTTATGCGTTACCAAGTTATGCAATGCCAAGTTACCCAGCACCTTTAATCAGTAATGACATTGCATTTAATAAATTCAATCCTAATGTTAATAATAATGTTAATAATAACAATACAAATAACTCAAATAATAATGTTAACAATCAACCTCAGATTAGTCTAGGTTTAAGACAGCTCCAAAACTTTTCCATGATTGATGCTTTTCAAGACAACGATGGACACGTTTGGAAACTTGTTAAATCAGCTAATGATGCTAGCGTTGAAATTCCTGATCCCCAGTTTGTTCAGATAACAGACTTTTGGAATCATGAATTTCCGAACTCTGATGGTAAAGTTTTTG
>Ga0310695_10013697_pt1 | contig 11083 bp, 8 predicted proteins | sample RumenRJG_04DNA_FD_203882 | JGI IMG/M metagenome (GOLD analysis project Ga0310695, IMG submission 203882) | Bovine rumen microbial communities from Lethbridge, Alberta, Canada - RJG_04 (v2) (version 2) | ecosystem: Host-associated > Mammals > Digestive system > Stomach > Rumen | place: Canada... | reverse complement strand
GTTTGCCTCAAGGGACTTTCAGCTTGGGAGCGTGCAGAGGCAATTATCTCTGTAGCACATCCAGACTTCCGTGATGAGCTTATCGCAGAAGCAGAGAAGATGCACATCTGGAGACGCAGCAACAAGAGATAAGAAACGGATACAAGAAGAGCCGCACAGAAGTGCGGCTCTTCTTATGAAATGGTGCAATTTTATAAAATATACTGAAAATACAGACAATTTGAATATTCTGAGAAAACAAATTGACAATTATACAAAGCCGAGTATAATGAAATTATCAAATAAATCCAAGGAGGTACGGTCCAAAGTACAATTAAATCTTTATTCAAACAGAATGTAAACTGAAGAATCGGAGGTACAATCCATTGGACAAGAACCACTGAAAAGGGGTGTTGAGCAGACGTTCGGCATCCCTTTTCGCATGGGTGGAATTTGTGATAGGAATAAGCTATAATGAATAAAGCAGTTGATTTGGAAACGGAAGAAACGAGGTACGGTATTTCAGAGTAGTCTGCAGGGGCATCTTATGAAGGACAAGATATTAGTTATTGAAGACGATCAGGATATCCTGGATGTAATTACTATTTTGCTCAGGAGAGAAGGATACTATACACTGCAGGCATCGACAGGAGCACAGGCCCTTGAACAGATCGATCAGACACCGGATCTGATCATTTTGGATGTCATGCTGCCTGACATGGACGGATTTGAAGTGTGCAGGAGGATCAGGGAGAGATCGCTCGCACCGGTGCTGTTTCTGACAGCGAAGTGCGGTGTGCAGGACAAGACAGAGGGACTTTCGGCAGGCGGAGACGATTACCTGGTCAAGCCGTTCTTTCAGGAGGAGCTGCTGGCAAGGATCCGGGCACTGCTTCGAAGATATGAGAAATACCGGGGCAAGGAACAGACGGAACCGGAAGAAAAATACATGGAAGCCGGGGGGCTGCGGGTCAGCCTGGATTTTAACGAAGTGATGAAAAATGGAGAGAGCATCAACATGACGGACATTGAGTACAAGATCTTAAGGCTCCTCATGCGGCATCACAACAAGATATTCTCCATTCAGAATATTTACGAGAGCGTCTGGGAGAAACCCTATTTTTACGACGCCAACAACACGGTCATGGTTCATATAAGGCGGCTTCGCATGGCGATCGAGGATGACCCCAGGCATCCGTCCTTTATCAAAACCGAATGGGGAAGAGGGTATCGCTTTGTCACCAAATAAATGGACGATCAGGAAAAAACTCAGCGCGCTGATATTGCTGGCATTTGCAGCGGCGGTGAGTTTTTTTTATATTTCTTATTTCTCCAGCAGACACATCATCGAAGAACGTGCCATAAACGGCTTGAGGGACCCGAAAACGGCGGACAGCCTGATACATTATATAGCTGAGAACGAGGTCAATACTTATGACTACGAAAAACTGCAGCGCTGGTGCTCTGCTTACAGCGGTGTGGACATCGAAGTCTTCGTGGATGAGCTGCTGGTCTACAGCTCTGTCGCGAGGGAGAGGAGCTTAGGGATCATCGTCAGAGAGTCGGAACTTGACAAACGATTAGCGATGCCTGTACAGTTCCACGACCGGGAAGCGGAGGTGATCCTCTATAACGGAATTCATCTTTACAACAGAGCGCTGGGAATCGGGATTGTTGAGTCGTGCCTTCTGTTCTTCGTCATTATTATTCTCGGGATCCGCAGCGAAGTGCGCTATATTCGCACTGTGAACGAGGAGATCCATGTGCTCGAGGGGGGAGACCTGTCCAAAGAGATCACGATCCGGGGAAGTGATGAGGTGACAATGCTGGCGGAGAGTGTGGATGAGTTCCGCAAAAGCATGAGAAACCAGCTGAAAACGATCGAGGAGCTGGAAAAGAGCAACCGCATGATGTCTGCCGAAATAGCGCATGACCTCAGAACACCGCTGACATCACTGATCATGTATCTGGATTTTGCCTACGGGGAGATACAAGGGAAGGAACCGCAGGCGGAAGAATACCTGACCAAAGCGAGAGAGAAATCGGTGCGGCTGAGGAACCTCCTGGAAGAAAACTTCAGCTACACGACGATGACGGATTACTTCATGAAAGAGAAGCAGGAGGTCCACGCCTATGAAGTGATGAACGGGTATCTGAACGATATGATCCTGAACCTGGAGACGGAAGGCTTTAACGTGCGCTCGGATATCAGTTTCAGAAAGTGCAGCATCCTGATCCAAAGGGACGCTGTGGCGAGGGTTCTGGGGAACCTGATGACCAATATCCTGAAATATGCAGACAGAGACGGTGAAGTCTGCATATGCGGCAGGGAGAAAGACAAGTATCTCGAGATCCGGATCACAAACGATGTGAGGATCTTCGACGAAGGAAAACCGGAGAGCACGGGATTCGGGGCCAGAATCGTCAAGAGGCTCATCGAAGAGATGGACGGAGAGTATTCTACCTGTGAGAAAGACGGAAAGTATACGACCGTACTGCGTTTTCTGAAAGCCCGGGACCACGAGTCCTTAGAGGACGGTCAGGGAACCGAGAGGGAACAAATAAGCTGAAAAAAAGCGAATGAAAGGGCTTTTTGGCAGACACTTGGCAAAGAGCGGCTGAAATGCTATAATTATGAATGCTATATGACAAAATAGGGACATTTTTGAATGAATCTTGAATGAATCTGAAACATTTTGAATCTGTAAAGTTTTGCGGGGGGACATAATTACAACTCAGAAAATTGGAGGAACCGTGAAAAGACAGCATTTATTAAGAATCATTGGCATTTATATGATATCGGCATCTCTTTGGGCAGGTGCGCTCAGCCCTGCGGTCACAGCATATGCGGCAGAAGGAAATACGGCGGAGAGCGCCCCGGCGGAGGAGCCTTCGGGTGGTGATGAACCTTCCGGCGGAGAAGAGCCTTCCGGCGGCGGTGACGACAGCGGCGCAGGAGAGGATTCCGGCGGCAGTGACGACAGCGGCGCAGGAGAGGACTCCGGCGGCGGAGATGACGGCGGCGCAGGAGAGGATTCCGGAGAAGGCGGCGGAGGCTCGCCGTCTGAGGAAGCAGGCACAGACGACAGCGGCGAAGGGCAGACGGGAACAGATGACGGCTCCGGCAGCACCGGAGAGGGCGCTGCTTTTGGCGACACCACGGCAGCCCCGGTCGAAGAGCCGGCTTTAGAAGGTGCAACCACGGGCGTGACGGCAACGACAGCGGAAAAGGCGAAGGAACTGGATCCCAAGGAACAGCCGGAAGGCTTTCTTGAGGCAGAACAGCACGAGGGGTCCAATGAGGACCTGATCGCGCAGCAGCATATCGTGACGGATATGCCCAAGATCCGCAGAGACTTCCGCTTTACGACGATCGATGCTGTGTACGCTTTCAGCACGGAGAGCACGCAGATCTATGAAGAGCGCAGCGAGGACGCCCAGGTGGTCGGAACGATCGCGAAGAATGGGGTCCTGTATGAACTCGAAGACGAGGATGACGGCTGGATCTATGTGGAATCCGGATCGGTGCGCGGTTTTGTGCATGAGGACAAGATGATCCGGGGAGAGGATGCTCAGAAGCTTCTCGGCATCATGGAGGAGCAGGCGGAGAGGATCACGTCGATCCTTCCCAAGGGAATCTCCAAGGAGGCGTATTTCTTCTATGCGCAGGAGACCGTTCCCTATTATGAGAATGACGCCTATGCTTTCCGCAGGATCACAACGAAGGATACCGTGATCGAGCCGGTCGCCGCTTTGGCGAATACGGATCTTGCGATCATGGAAGAGCGAAGCGCACAGGCACGCGAAGCAGGAAACCTCGAAGCCGGCGGTCTGGCCTATATCATTGAAGAGGCCGGAAACGGCTGGGTCTTTGTGGAATCCGGCAATGTCAGGGGATTCGTACACAACTCGGATCTCGACAGAAGCGGCGCGGCACAGGACCAGATTGATGAACACGGTGAAGGCTCTCTTGCCAAAGCCAAAGAAGCGCTTGAGCCCGAAGACAATAAGGCGACATACTATACTTTGACATCGGTCAAGGAGGGTACCAAGTACAGCGAGATCAGAGAGAAGCTGCTTGAAAAAGCACTTTCCTGCGTCGGAAATCCTTATGTGTGGGGCGGGACCAGCCTGACCAACGGGGCAGACTGTTCCGGTTTTGTCCAGACGCTGTACTCTCTCTTCGGATATCATCTGCCCAGAGTGGCGGCTGCGCAGTCGTCATACGGCACACAGATCCCTGTCAGCGATGCGGCGCCCGGCGACCTGATCTTCTTCGCAAGAAACGGATATGTCTATCATGTGGCCATGTACGCGGGGGACGGGAAGACTGTGGAGGCTTACAGCAGCAACTACGGTATCATCACGAAAGAACTTGGTGACCGGGATGCTGTGTGGGCGACAAGAATTATTGAGGATTGATTTATAGCAGTCAGTAAGTGAGCGGCACTGCCGGAAGATTATGAAACTCCCGGTAGTGCCGCTGTTTTGACTACAACGGAGGACATCTATGGCAAAGAACATCTTCCGCACCATCCGTAATACAGAAATTAAACCCGCCGCTGCCGTCGCCAAAATACCCCTGCCGGGGCAGCGAATCATGCGCTCCATTATATCGGTCTGGCTGTGCATGGTCGTTTACATGCTGCGCGGCATGCGCGGCGAGCCCTTTTATTCGATCATCGCCGCGCTGCAGTGCGTGCAGCCGTACTCATCCAATATGCTCAGCGAAGGAAAGGACCGCATCATCGGTACGCTGATCGGCGCCTTCTGGGGCTCGGCGATCCTGTTCTTTGAGCTTCTGCCGGAGGGAGGGAGCTTCAGGACCACTGTGCTCTTCTACATTTTGCTGGGGATCTTCTCGGGACTGGTGATCTATTCGACCGTCCTTTTGAACATATCGCAGTATGCCCTGTTTGCAACGGTCGTCTTTCTGGGTATCGCGATGTACCACATAGGGGACGCAAATCCATATATTCATGTCTTTTACAGAACGCTTGAGACCATCATCGGTGTCGGTGTCGCTATAGTGGTCAACTCGGTGCACATGCCGAGGGTGCGCGACAAGGAGACGCTCTTTGTCTCCGGCATCGACCATGTCCTCTTTCGCGAGGACCGCGAGCTGTCTCCCTATACCATCGTTGAGCTGAACCGCTTCCTCGACGAAGGTATTCGATTGTCGGTGATGACGAAGCAGACGCCTGCAACGGTGAGGGAGATCATCTCAGAAGTCAATCTCAAACTGCCGATCATCGCGATGGATGGCGCCGTACTCTATGACCTTCATACCATGAAGTATGTCCGGGCTGAGAAGATGGAGCCGGACCTGGTCAAGAACATAACGGATTTTCTGCACAGTGAGGGAATACCGTTCTTTCTCAACACCGTGCAGGACGACCTGTTGGTCATCTATTTCAAGGACTATAAGGACCTGATCCTGGAGGAGGTCAAGGACGCTTATCACGACGGCGCGCCACACGAGCCCCTGTCCGAACACGTGCTTTCCAAGAGCGCCTACATTTCAATGGCCAGGCTCTACCGCAAAAAGCGCATCTCGCCTTACCGCAACTACGTGAGAACGAATGCGGAGATCACGAAAGATGTCATCTATATTTTGGTCATTGATCATAGTCAAAATATAGACAGCCTTCATGAAAAACTCATGGAGCAGCCCTGGGCTGATCGGTGCCGCACCAATTTTGACACCTTTGACTGTGAGGAGGGGGAGAAGATCCTCCGGATCTATGCAGCGGGAGCCAACCGGGAGGCGATGCTGGAGCAGCTGCGGCAATATGTCGGTGCGCCCAGGATGATCACTTTCGGAAGTGATCCCGGCGAGAGCGATGTCCTGATCGAGGATGCGTCGAAGGGACGCATGGTCAAAGAACTCAAGAAGCGGTATGCGCCCGTGGACCTGAAAGGGTGGAGAAATATTATTCATATGTAGGCGGTATTCGGGTGCCGGCTTCGGAGATCAGTGATTTTGACGGTATAAAATCAAAAAACTTTACAAAAACACATTGACTTGAAAACAAAGATGATAAATAATTAGTTAAAAGGTTTAAGCAAAGTGGTGAGCAAATGACTTTTCGCGGTATTAATCTGGAAAATGTAAAGAACAATAACCGGTCGGCAATCCTTCAACTTCTCAACAATAACGGAGCAATGTCCAGGAAGGATATTGCAGGCAGAACAGGTCTTACGGCGGCAAGCGTGACGCTCATCTGCACGGAGCTCCTCGATGAAGGGATCATTGTAGAGCTCGGCGAGGCGGTCGAAGAGAAGAGGGCGGGAAGGAAGAAGATCCTGGTAGACCTCAATCCTTCGTATAAGTCCATACTTTGTATCGGCATTGAGTCCGATGAGACGTTTATATCCGTTACCGACTGCAAAGGCAATGTCCTTAACAGCGAAATCCTGATCACGGATAAAAAGGCAGGACCTGAAGACTTCCTTGAAAAGATCGCTATGGAGAGCGCAAGGCTTCTCTGGGACAAGGGAATCACCAAGAACGATGTTCTCGGTGCAGCGGTATCGGTTCCCGGAGAAGTGGACAGGGAACACGGGGTCAGCATTAACACCTTCAGCATTTGGAACACGCCGGTCAGGATCGCGGATATTCTGACGAAAAAACTCGGAATTCCGATCGTTGTGGAGAACAACCTCAAGACATCCGCAGAGAGCGAGATGCTGTTCGGAAGCGGAAGAACAGAAGAAAACTTTGTGCTCCTCAAATGGGGACCCGGCGTGGGATCTTCCATTGTGATCGACCGCAAGATCTATCAGGGGGCCGGGGGACTGGCTGCCGAGATCGGACATGTATCCACCGGAAAAGACGGGAAGCTTTGTAACTGCGGGCGCAGAGGGTGTCTCGAGACGGAGATCTCGACGCACGCGATCATAGGGGATATCGAAGAGGAATACCGAAAGGATCCTGAGAGTATGCCCGTGCTGGACAGCTGGTACAGGCAGGGCAATAAGATGACTTATAAGAACACCGGTCAGTGGGCGGCACTCAGGGACGAAAAGATGCAGAAGATCCTGACATCCAAGATCGACAAGCTGGCCTTTGGCATGAGAAATTATAAGTCTCTGCTCGACCCGGGCAAAGTGATCCTCATGGGCTATATGTTCGACGTGCCCGGCTTTTATGAGCGGTTTATCGGGGCAGTCAAGGGATATGACAACCAGATCCCGGATAATTACTTCGTGAGATCGGAGACCTTCACCAGGAGAAAGCACATTGAAACACTGGCGACGGCGATGAACGAATGGTTTTTTTGAAAAGAGAGTGCAGCAGGCTGTAAAGCAAAAGGGCCGGGAGCGGCTCTTTTCTTTGGGATAATTAATTAAAACTTTTAATCAACTAGGAGGGAGCATGAAAACCAAAAAAAGCGCAATTCATATGATCATGGGACCTGCATTGTTCTTGCTGATCTCATATGGACTCGGAAAGACGGGAGTGATCGACTTCACTGCCGCAAAGGGAATCGGAACCGGTGCCTGGATGATCTACTGGTGGGTCACAAGACCTGTGGACATCACAGTGACAGCCCTTTTGCCGGTGGTCATCAATGCACTGTTCGATGTAGTGCCTATGGAAAATGTGATCTCACAGTATTCATCCGGGAGCATCATTCTGATCTTCGGTTCCTGCCTGCTGACAGCGCCCTGGTCTGAGATCGGCCTGGATAAGAGAATTTCACTCAAGGCCCTCTCGCTGATCGGGCCCTCCATGAAATCACAGATCACCGTCTGGCTGCTCGCTGCAGTCGTATTGTCCAATATGATGCCCAACGTTGTTGTAGTCGCTATTTTTACTCCTATCGCTGTGTCTATGCTGCAGGCGGCAGGATATGAAGATATCAGGAAATGCGAAGCGGCGACCCCTATACTGTGCGCGATCGCGTGGGGATCTCAGGTCGGCGGCGCGGGAACGCCTCTGGGAGGCGCAATGAATATTACGGCGATCTCTTTCATCGAGGAGTTCACCGGCAAAGAGTTCATGTATATCGACTGGCTCACAAGGATGCTGCCCTACACAGTGATCGCCACAGCAGCAGTACTCTTGACGATGCTGCTTAAGCCCATGAAGACCACTTCCCTGTCCGGAACAAAGGAGTACTTTGAAAAGTGCTACGCAGAACTCGGCCCTATGAAGAAAGATGAAAAGGTCAGCCTGGTTCTCTTTGTCGCCGCGATGCTCGGATCCTTCATAAGGCCTCTTTACGCCAATCTCATGCCCGGCCTTGTTCCGGCATACCTGTTCCTGCTGCTGGGCTTTGTGAATTTTGTCATTTACTCTGCTGAGAAGAAGGATCTGCTGCTGACATGGGAGACAGCGCAGAAAGAAGTGATGTGGGGCATGCTGCTTCTGTTCGCCGGCGGTCTCGCGCTTGGCCAGATCCTCACAGGCTCCGGCGCCAATGAGACGATCGCAAATCTGATCTCGGCGATCAACCTCAGGGGCGGATTCGGAACCGTACTCATCTTTGTCGTATTCGCCTGCATCATTTCGGAGATGACCAACAGCACTGTTTCGGCGGCTGTCACGCTTCCGATCGTGATCGGCGTCACGCAGAAGATGGGCCTGAACCCCATTCCCTACATATTTACGACTGCGATGGGTATGAATTACGAGTCCCTTCTTCCCGTGAGCGTGCGTGCGATCTCGGTGGGATACGGACTTGACCCCGAAAAGCTTCTGAAAGACGGCTTTTTGGTGACGCTGATCAGAATGCTTGTGGCTGTCATAGCGGGCTATATCATGCTGATCGCCTGGCCGGGGTTCGGCGTGCTGAGCTGACGACATAAGCTGCGCAAAGAGCAGAGAAAGAGCGCGTTGGTAAAAGTATATAAAAATAATTAACGCATTTAAGCAAAATAACGAAATGAAAAGAAAAGGCTTAAATATCATTGACAAACAAGGGAAATTAGACAATAATGCAATTAGTTAAAAGATTTAACCAAATAGGAGGTAGACAAAATGAAATTCTTTTTGGACAGCGCGAAACTCGACGAGATCAAACTCGCTTACAATACTTTCGGAATTGATGGTGTAACCACCAACCCCAGACACATCATGCTGAGCGGCAAGCCCTTCATGACTGCGATCACAGACATCGCAAACTGGATCAAGGAAGAGGGCCTCGAGGGCGTAGACAAGTTCCCGGTATCTGTAGAGATCAATCCTCACTTCGACAATGCAGACGATATGGTCGAGATGGCAAGAAAAGTTTCCAAGCTCAGCCCCAACTTCGTGATCAAGATCCCTGCGATCGAGGCCGGCATCACAGCTGCCAGAAGACTTGAGAAGGAAGGCATCAGAACCAACGTCACTCTGATCTTCTCCCCCTCTCAGGCGATCCTTCCCGCCAAGAACGGCTCCCTGTTCATCTCTCCTTTCATCGGCTGGAAAGAGGCCAACGGTGAGGACTGCAAGGAGTATATCAAGAACATCGTTCAGATCTACAAGAACTACGGCTACTATGGCAAAACACAGATCATCTGTGCAGCACTCAGAACACCCAAGCAGATCGCTGACTGCGCAGTAGCAGGCGCTGACATCGTGACATGCGGCCTCGCGGTTTTCCAGGATTGCATGAAGCACGCATATACAAATCAGGGACTGAAGACATTCTGTGAAGCATGGGACAACACCGTAACTGAGTAATACAGATCGTGCAGACGGAGGAAGAGATCAATGAAAATCGGTTTTATCGGACTTGGCATTATGGGCGAGTCCATGTGTGAAAATATTGTAAAGAAACACGATGATACAGTTTACTGCTTCGATTTCGTAAAAGAGAAGGTCGACCTTCTGGCCTCCAAGGGCGCAGTTCCCTGCGAGAATTCCCTGGAGCTTGCCAAGAAGTCAGACGTGATCGTATCCATGGTACCCAAGAGTGAGCACTCCAGAGCGGTTTACACATCGATCCTGGAAGCCCTGGATTCTTCCAAGACCTGCATCGACATGAGCACCATTGATCCCAGCGTTTCCGTTGAGATCTCCGAGATGGTGAAGAAGACCGGAGCCCGTTTCATCGACGCGCCGGTAGTTAAGTCCAAACCCGCAGCGATCGAGGGAACGCTCGGCATCTACGTGGGCGGCGATGAGAAGACCTATGAGGACATGCTCCCGATCCTCAAGTACATGGGCTGCAACGTCATCAGAATGGGCGGCAACGGCAAGGGCCTCGTCATGAAGATTTGCCACAACGCACTGGTATCCCAGATCCAAAACGGCGTCAACGAGACGATCACACTTGCAAAGGCAAACGGAATCACGATTCCCGCATTTGCTGAGGCAGTTTCATACGGCGGCGCTTCCAACTGGTACCTGGACGGACAGGCTGCGAAGCTTGAGGCTGAGGATTACACGACTGCATTCTCCATTGAGAACATGGCGAAGGACGTCAACATCTGTGTCAACCTGGCAAAAGAATGCGGCGTCAAGATGCCCGGCGAAGAGAACGCGCTGAACGTGTATCAGACCGCGCTTGACAGAGGCATGGCGAAAGAAGATTTCAGAGCGACGATCAAGGTCGTCAGAGACAGGTGATAGGAGACAGGTGATAGGATTGAAAGGCAAAATGCTGGACAGGTTAAACGAAGTAAATGACGTGAAGATCACATCCGTATTCGACGATGCCTTCAAGACTTACGGAAGAGTCGTGGAAGGATATGACTTTTCCGGAATGATCGGATATATGAAGGGCAGCACGGAGATCCCGGAGAACGGAAATATTTATGTGGCATCGGTACCAGAGATGGAAGCACTTCCTGTCGCTGAAGAAGTGAAGCAGTGCTTGTACGGCGACATGGAGATCGAGGTCGGGTACTGCAACGGCAGAAATACGACCTACAACGGTTTTGAGTACCACAAGGGAAGCGAGATCAATGTGGCAGTTACCGATTTCATGCTGGTACTCGGCCATACATGGGAGATTGCAGCTGACAACACCTATAAGGTCGAAGACGCAAGAGTGTTCTTCGTGCCTGAGGGAACCGCGATCGAAATGTACCAGACGACGCTTCACCTCTCTCCTCTCAGAGTATGTGACGAGGGCTTTAAGGGTATCGTGATCCTGCCCAGGGGAACGAA
>Ga0310695_10013694_pt1 | contig 11085 bp, 6 predicted proteins | sample RumenRJG_04DNA_FD_203882 | JGI IMG/M metagenome (GOLD analysis project Ga0310695, IMG submission 203882) | Bovine rumen microbial communities from Lethbridge, Alberta, Canada - RJG_04 (v2) (version 2) | ecosystem: Host-associated > Mammals > Digestive system > Stomach > Rumen | place: Canada... | reverse complement strand
CTTAAATTTATATAATTCCTAAAATTTTTACTAATTTCTAAATTAGGACAAACAAAATGATTTAAAGAAGTAATTAAACAATCAACAATATATTCATTTTTAAAATTTGTTAAAATACTCGAATTACAAACTTGATAATTTTTATTACAATAATTATTAGAATTAATATATTCACCACAAACAAAAAATCCATTTTCATTATATAACATTCCATTATAACAAGCTAATTTATTATTACTTTTTTTTCCATTATTAATTTTTCCCATTTCTATACATTTTCCTTTTTGAATTATTTTTTCAGAAAAATTTACTTTTCCTAAATTTTGATTTTCTGTCGTATCAGCACATATTAAATTAAATTTACAATTACTTTGATATGGATTATTACTTAAAAAAATACATTCTTCACCTAAATTTACTAAATTTTCACATGTTCCTTTATTTAGTTTTAAATCTTTTATTAAACAAGATGATTGTGATTTACATTCTAAATTTGATATACATTCTTCTCCATTTTCTTTTCCTATACATTTATTATTTTTACATATTTTTGAAGCACATTCATTATTTGTTTCACATTTATTTCCTTCAAATAAATTTTCTATATTTTTTTTAATACAAATTCCATAATTTTCATTTGGAACTTTTAAACATTTTTCATCATTTTTACAATTTAAAAGGAAACATGATTCTTTTATTGTGTAATTAAATTCTTCTAAAGTGTCATTTGTTGATATTAAACATTTTTTATTTTTTAATTTATCTTCACTACAAAAATATAAGGAACATTGATCATTTATTCCATTATAAAATTCGGTTGTTTTTATAAATGATAAATTGGAAATTATGATTAAAAATATTAAAAATAGGGTCATTTAGATTTTAAATTTTTTTATTATCATTTATAATTTATTGAAATAATAATTTTAAATAATTTTATTAAATAATTATAAAATTATTTTTAAAAAATATTTTTATGTTTTATTTAGAATAATTAATAATATGAAATAAAAAAATGAAAAAAAATGGAATATTAAAATCAGCGAAAATAAAAAATCAAAGTAGAAATCAATCAAATGCAAATAAATTATTAAAAGAATTAAGTTTAAAAGAAAAATATTATGATATAAAAGATTATGCTGAAAAAATTCATAAAGCAAATTCAAAAAAAATAAAAGAAAATAAAATAAGAAATGATGAAATTACATCATTAAATGATAATATTCATAAATTAATGATTGCTAATTATAATTTAGAAGAAGAAATAAAAAAAAGGATAAAAATGAGAGAACAATATGAAAAAGAACAAAAAGAAATTTCTGAATATTGTAATGATTTAAGAGAAAAATATAAACAGAGTAATATAGTTTTTAATAATTATGAAGAAGAAATAAAATATTTAAAAAAAAAATATGAAGATACACAAAAATTATTTGATAATAAAATAGAAGAAATTGCTTTAGATAATGAAAAATTAAATAAAAAAATAAATGATAGACTTGATCTTTTTACTAAACAAAAAAATCAAATTATTGAAACAAAAGGTAAAATTGAAAGATTACAAAAAGAATTAAATGATCAAAATAATTTAATTACTAATAGAGGAGTATCAAATAAAATAAAATTATTAAATTTAAAAGAAGAATATGAAGAATTAAAAAAAAAATTATCATTTATGGAATTAGAATATTATAGAGAAAAAACTTTACCATCAACAAATGTTTCATTAAATACAGAAAATAAAAATATAGAAAAAAAAAGTAATAGAACTTATGATAATAATAATAATGATGATAATAACTATTTATTAACTCAAATTAATGAATTATCAAAAAAGTATATTGAATTAAGTACAACATCAAGAAAACATTCTAAAAAAACCACTTCAATTAGTAAAGGTAAAACTACAACTAAATATAAATCTATAAATACATTTTCTAAAACTTATTATTGAAAAAGGTATAAAGGTTATTAATAAGTATTAATTTTAATAAATATATTTATTAACTCATTGTTTAAAATTTATTTTATATAAAGAAATTAATTTAAAATAATCTAAATATTATTTTAAAGAATTCATTAAAGTTTTTTATATTTCAGTATTAATGTAAATTAATAACTATTATATATAAAACAGATGTTAATTTTCCACATAAATAAATATTTAAAAATTAATAATTGGTTCCAAAAATATACAATCACAATTAATAATGTTTAAAAAATATGGATATAAATTATAATTCATATTAATATATTGTATTTATAGTTGAATTAATATTTTTATAATAAGTTTGAAATACTTCATCACTGACATATAAATTAAAATCTATAAGATTTAAATAAATTAATTCTAATAAATTCATTTCATTTAAACTTAAACCACCTACTTTTGCAAGATATTTATTACCAAAATATTCTTCTTCATTATATTTTATTGCTATAACCAAAGAAGAAAATATAATTTTATAAACATTAAATGAATTAATTATAAAATTATTAATTTCACATAATCTATCAATATATATCAACATTGCAATTAAAGTACTTGATTCAGCTTGAGTATATTTTACTAATCTTCCTAAATAATTTTTAATTGTTATTGAATTTTTTATTTTTGAAATAAATGGATTTATTTTTTCATTATTTTTAATTTGAGATATATCATTTTCTTTACAAATATCAGTTAGTAAAGAAGATAATATATTAATTAATAAATAACGAAATTCTTTTTTTTGAAAAATTTCTTTTTGTTTTTGTTCCATATATGATTATATATATATAATTATAATTTAATACACAATTAAATATTATTTTCAAGAATATATAAAATAAAAAAATAAATAAAATATTAAAAACATATTTTATAAATATTTATATTAATAAATGACATGTAAAACTTGTAAAGAAAAGTAAAATAAATATATTGAATTATAATTAGAATTCATTTAGATATTTCAACATGGTCAGGAGAATCTAATGATTTATTTGATTATGAAACAGATGAAATAATAATAAATTCTTTTTCAATTACTTCAAGTTTTTTTTTTACTTTGGGAAATAATGGTTTAAAAATTCAAAATATGAAAAAAAATAATGAAATAAATCAAAATTATATTGCTTTAATAGAACAAGCAAAAGAAGGATTTTATTATAAATCAAAATTTGAAAATAAAAAATTTTTCGAAAAATCCTTTTTAATATGTAGATCAAACGAAGAAGAAATTGATGATTCAGACAAAGATTTAAATAATGAATATTATGAATTAAATCAAGGTGATTTAATAAAATTAGGAAGAATGTATATAAAAATAAGAGAAATATGTATTAATGGTAATATAATAAGTAAAAAATCAAATGATAAACAAAATATTATAAATAGATTAAATACATCATATGAATATAATAATAATAGCAATAATAATAATAATATAAATAAAAATAAAAATAAGAAAAATAAATTATGTAGAGTTTGTTATAGTGATGAAAAAGAAGTTGATTCTCCTTTAATTTCTCCTTGTAAATGTATGGGAGGATTAAAATATATTCATTTATCTTGTTTACGAAATTGGATTTCTGCAAGAGCAATTTTAAAATCAAATGAATCAAATGATGAATGTTTAAAATATGAAATTAATCAAGTTAATTGTGAAATTTGTCAAGAACCTTATCCAGATTATATTTATAGTCAAGATAAAGAACATTTATATGAAATATTTGATTTTATTCAAATGAAATTTAATAATTATATTATAATAGAAACAATTCCAATTAATTATAATAGTGAAGAAATAAGAAAAAAAAGAGAAATTTTTGTTTTAAGTTTTGATGAAAAAGATTGTATTTTTATTGGAAGATCACATTCAACTGATATGAGATTAAATGATATTACAGTTTCAAGATATCATTCTAAAATAATATTTAATAGAGATAAAAATAAATATTATATTAGAGATATGGGATCAAAATTTGGAACTGGGATTTTAATACAAAATAATAAATTAAAAATTAATAATAATTTCCCTTTATATATTCAAATTAGTAAATGTACAATTTTACTTTCTATTCAAAAAACTTGTAATTTTTTTTGTTCTTTTTTTGTAAATTGTTGTAATTCAAATGAAGAAAATAAATTATATAAATATTATGGAAAAGAAAATAGTAATGCAATAGAAATTGAAAAAATATTTCAATTTAAACAATCAAATGAAAATGAAGATATAGAAGAACAAGATATTTCAAATGTAGAATCAATTACAGAAAAGACTTTAAAAAGTAAAAATTCAGATCGTGTTGAAGAAATAAAACTTCCAATGTATAATAAAAATAATAATATTAATGATGATTATGAAAAATTAAATATAAATAAAAATAAAAATGAAATTACAAGAAATAATACAGAAGCAACTTTAATGGGAACTTTTATTTCTCCTGATAATACACAAAATAATAAATCAATTTCATTTATTAGATTAGGAAAAAATAATAATAATGATATTAAATTTAGAATAATGAAAAAAATAGAAAAATTTTCTATTAATTCTGAAAATATTGAAGAAGAACCAAAAGAAGAAAATAATATAAATAATCATTCAATGAATAAAAATAATAATTTAAATGAAATTGAAGAAAGTAATAATGAAGATCATAGTAAACATAGTAAAAATTCTATTAAACCAAAAGGAAGATTTAAAGGGAAAAAAGGATTAGAAGTAAGTTCTCTTTCTTTTAATAGATCAATTGGTGGAGGTGATATTAGTAATATTAATGAAAATAATGAGAATAATATTGAAAATATTGAGAATAATGATGATAATTAGATTGAAAAATATATATTTTTTTATTTATTTTAAATAATTTTTTGTTTTTTATCTATGTTTCAAAATAATTTTTTTATTATTAATTTTTATCAATGTAAATATTCAAATTATTATTTTAAAATATATGTTTTGTTTTTCTCCAAAAATGATTTTATTATTATTAATTTATTCAATTTTTATTTATTCATATATTTAAATTATCTTTAAATTTTTTTTTATTTTTACTATATAAAATTTTTTATTTTTTTTTCATATTGATTCTTCTTTAAAAAATTATTTTTCTTTATCTTGATATTATATTAATCCAATATAATTCCAGGAATAGAAAAGTTATTTTAATAAAATTAATTTCATCATTTTTTATTTTATATTTCATTTACTTTTTTAAATAAAAATAAAATGTTTTTTGTTTAGGATAAAAAATATATATTCATAAAGTTATGAAAAAAATTTTTGTGAATTTATTATCAATTAATTGCAAATCAAGAATTTTTTTATTTATGTTAGATTTAAAAATGTAATTATTATATTTATTAAATCATTTATTTTCTGTTTTCACATTAATATCATATCATTTTATCTTATGATTCTTATTAAATTACAATATTAATGCTATATTTTTTTAATTATTTATTTTTAATTTCTTTTTGTTATTTATTCTATTAATTTTTTTCTTTGAATTTATTAAATGAAATAAAGGTACATTTTTTCTTATTTCATTTATTGTTATTTTGCATATATTGTTTTATTTTTAGGAAATTTTATTTTAATTATTATTTTAAGAAAAATTTTAATTATTATTGTGTCAAATTTGTAAAAAAATAAAAATCATTTTATAATTAATCATTTCATTTAATTAATTTTGATAAAAAAATAAAATATTTTTTTGCATTGAAAATCTTTCATTTTCCATTTTTTCATATTTTTTTAAAAAAAATCAATATCCAATTTATTAAACAAAAATATAAAAATTTTCTTTAATAATTTTAAGAATTATAGATATCTTTTATTTAAATAAAGAATAATATTTCATAATTTTTTATATTAATATTTTGTTTACAAGAAATGGATAATATTAAAATAATTATTAAAAAAGAAAAAACTTAAAATAAAAATCTAACCAACAATCTCTAACAACAATAATAAAATAATTCCCTGAATCCCCAAACAGAAAAAATTATAAAAATAAAAATGTAAATAAAATTTCAAAAACAAGTAATAAATAAAATTTATGCTCCAAAAAAAAAAATCCTTTTAAATAATAAACTTTTTTTTTTCTATATAAAATCAAAAAGAAAAAAAAAAAATATTTATATACAAATGCAAAATTCCCAAAAGATTGAAATAACAGAATCCTCAGCAAATTACATAATAGATCCAAATGATAAAACTAATGCCTCAATAAATATAAAAATAAAAGCTAAAAATCCAGAAAAAAGAAATCCCTTATTTTTAATAACAATGTTAGATGTATCAGGTTCAATGGGTTTAGATGCATGTATGGATATTGAAGGAATGGAAGATTTATCATTTACAAGATTACAATTAGTTCAACATTCAATGAATACAATAATATCAACTTTAGAAGAAGATGATATGTTATGTATAATAACTTTTAGTACAAAGGGAAAAATAATTTTATCTCCTATGAAAATGATAGAAGAAGGAAAAAAAAAAGCATTTGAAAAAGTAAAAAATATGGAACCTACTAATTCAACAAATATATGGGATGCATTAAAAATAGGAATTTTAGAAGCAAATAAATTTAAAGATTCTATTTATTCTACTCATTTATTATTATTTACTGATGGTGAACCTAATGAAAATCCAGAAATTGGTATTATACCTTCATTACAAAATATCTTATCAGAAGTTGATTTATCTTTTTCAATTTCTACTTTTGCTTTTGGATATAATGTTGATTCTAAATTAATGGAAAATATTTCAAAAATTGGAAATGGTGTTTATGGTTATTGTCCCGATTGTACTATGGTTGGTACTATTTTTATTAATTTTATGAGTAATATTCTTACTATTATTTCTAATATTGTTCAAATTTGTGTTTCTTATAATGATGTTAATATTAAACAAATTATTGGTAGTCTTTATTTTGATGTTTATAGAAATTATTTAGTTAATGTTCCTATTGATTTTATTAAAAATGTTAAAATTCAAGTTAATTTAATTTCTAATCATCAATCTTTTGATATTCCAATTGGTGAAGAAATGAAAGATGATAAAGGAAAAGAAGAAATTTTAGATCAATATTATCGATTTAAATTAATTGATTTAATAAATAAAAATTTAAATAATGAAAAAAAAGAAAAAGCAAGAAATGAAGTAAAACAATTATATAATGAAATAAATGCAATACAAAATAAATCACAATATTTAAATAGTTTATTAATAGATCTTATAAATGATGATCCAAATCATGGTCAAATATATAAATCATTTGAAGATAAATATTATAATAAATGGGGAAAAGATTATCTTCCATCATTTAATCTATTTCATATAACAGAACAATGTGGTAATTTTAAAGATGAATCTCTTCAATTATATGGAGGAGAACATTTTAAAGAATATAGAAAAAAATGTAATAAAATATTCTTAGAAATTCCTGCTCCAGAAGGACATGATAGAATGGATGATAGATTTATGGATTATAATGGAGGATGTTTTAATGGTAATGGAATAGTAAAATTACAAAATAATAAAAATAAAAAAGTTAAAGAACTTATTAAAGGTGATATTTTATTAAATGGAAGTATTGTTGATTGTTTAATTAAAACTAAAGTTAATTCATATGAATTTGTTGTTGAAATTAATAATGTTTTATTTACTCCTTATCATCCTATTTTTTATAATGGAAATTGGGTTTTTCCTATTAATATTAAAAAACCTGTTAAAGTTTATATTGATTATTGGTATAATGTTATTTTAAAAAATGGTTTTTCTATTAAAATTAATGATATTGAGGCTATTGGATTAGGTCATCAACAAAATTATGGAATTCTTTATCATCCTTATTTTGGAAGTCAAAAAGTTATTCAAGATTTAAAAAAATATGATGGGTTTGAACAAGGTTTTGTTTTTATTCAAAATATGCCTAAAGCTGTTAGAGATGAAAATAATTTTATTTCGCAATATTATTAATTTTGAAAGAAATTTTATTAAAATTTGTTTAAATTTTTTTTTCTAAATTTTTTATTTTTTTTATTTTTTTATTTTTTTATTATTCAATTATTAACATATATTTTTTTTATTTAAGATTATTGAGAAAATAAATTGAAAAATGAAATTAGTTTTATTGATCTATGTTCTATTATTATTGATAAATCATTTTTTAAACAAATAAAAATTAATTTTTGAATTATATGAATATTTTAAATAAATAAATAAAAACTATAAATTAATTTAAATATCCATATCAATAGTATCAATATTATTAGTTTGATTAAAATTATTTTTATTTTCTTCATTTATATCTTCAGCATTTCTAATCATTTGTAAAGGTAAATTCATAATTGGATTTAATTCATTATTTGATTCATCTTTTTTTATTTCTTCAATTGGATTTAATCTATTATTATTTATTATTTTATTATTTTTATTTAAATTTTCTTTATTTTCTTCATTTTCAACATTGTTATTTAAATTATTCCATATTGAATTATTTTCATATTTTTTATCCATTTTTTCTAAATTTATACTTTGACCTATTAAATTTAAGTATTCTTGTTGTAATTTTCTATTTTCTTCTAATAATTTTTGAGATTGATTTTTTTTATCTTTAACATTTAAATCATTATTTAATGTTAATTTTGTTATTTCTTTTTTATTTTCTCCATTTTCATTATTTAAATTAATATTAAAATTTTCTTTATTATAATTAAAAGGTATTTTAATTAAATTACTTTTATTAATATTATATTTATAATTATCAATATTATCATTTTTTTTTCTTTTTAATTTATTATTCAAATCATTATAATTATTTTTAATATCTTCAATTTCATTATCTTTTCTCCTAATAATTTCTTTTAATTCATCAATTTTAGAATCATAAGTATTTAATGTATCTTTTATTATCATTAATTGATTTCCTAATTGTTGATGATTTGTTAATTCATCATATGTTTTATTTATTTCATGTTGTATTATAATTCCTTCTTCTATTAATTTATCATTTATTATTTGTAATTCTTTTAATTGATCATCTCTTTTCTTTAATTCTTCATCTTTTTCATTTAAATTCTTTTCTATTTGTTTTAAATCTAATGATTGACTATTTTTTTTATTACTTAAAATATTTATTGTTTCTTTCATTTTATTTATTAATTCATTATAATCTGATTTTGATTTTTGTAAATTGTTATTTAAATTATTTAAAAAGGAAAATCTTTCTATTGAATCATTATAATTTTGATTACAATTAGAATAATAGTCTTTTAAATTTTGAAAATTATTTTCAAATTTTTTATTTATTTCATTTAAATTTCTTTTTAACTCATCATTATTTTTCATTAAATCAATATTTTCTTCTTCTAAATTTTTAATTTCACATTCAATTTGATTATTATAAATAATAGTTTCTTTGACTTTAATATTTAATTCTTCATAAGCATTTAAAAATTCAGAATTAACATCATTATAATTCTTTAATTGCTCATCAAGATAATCACAATAAGTAACTAATTCATATATTTTTTGATTAATATTATTTTGATTATTAATTTGATTATCAATTAAAGAATTTAATTTATTACTTAATTTAACATTATTTCCTGTTATTGTTTTATTATTATTTATTATTTCATTATTAATTGGTGAAATTAAACCAATTTGATTAATAATTTTATTATTAATTGGAATTGATTTATAAGAATTTGAATTTGAAATATTTATCGATTTTGTTGATATTATTGGACTAAATGGTGATATTTGTTTTGAGTTAATTACTGATTTCAATTCTGTTAAATTTTTTTTTGCTCTTTCTAATGAGAAATTACTTTGATTTAATAATGAAGTATTTGAAATTGCAGGTTTGATCATATTATTATTAATTGTATTTTATTATTTATTAAATTAATTTATCCTCCATATTTATGAAGAAATTAAAATATATGAAAATAAATTAATTTAATATTTAATCTGTTTTTAAAATTATTTTAATAATCATTTCTAAATTTTTTTAAGGATTTTATTAATAATTGTTCATGATTTTAATATCTATAATTATATAATTTAAATGCATAACTTTAATTTTTTTGTACATCTTTTCCTATTTTATTTAACTTATCTTTTTATTTTATTTTTTAATTGGGAATTTGAATTATTAATTTTTCCTTTATTTATTTTTATTATTATCTTTCATAAGTTTTAATTTATTTTTTAATGATTCATTTTGTATTTCATTTTGTTTATTTTTTTCTTGATTTAATTTATTACTGTTAATTAAACTGGATTTAATATTCATTAAATTAAATAATTTAGTATTAATCTTATAAATTAAATATTAAGAGCCTATTCAGCATATTTTAAACTTGTAATTAATATATTATAGAAAAACTAATAATATATTCATAAATATAATTAAATTAAAAATTATTTTATTGTAACTTAATTTTTTGAATATAATATAAAAAATCAAAATTAAAGATATTATTTATAATTTAAATACTTCCAAGAACTCTATCTCTATTCATAATATTAGGTAATTTTTCATTGTATATCAAATTATTAATTTCATCATCATTTATTAATAAATCAATTAATTCTTTTCTTTGATCTTTTTTCATAGTAATAATATAATTTCCAAGTAATTCATTAATAACTCTTTTACTCATTTGATTAATAGATTTAATTTTTGTATTAATATCTTTACTTTTTAATTTTTGAATTAATTCTACTAATCTATCATAAATAGGATGATGATCAATTAATTTTTCATATTCTTCATTTAATTTATTTATTTTTTTATTTGTTTTTTCATAAATATTTAATAAATTAGATATAACTGAACACTCTCTATAATTTTTACTTACAAATTCTTCATTTGATAATAATTCAACAATTTTATCAATTGATATATCTTCATTTCCAGATAATTTAATTGGATTATCATCATTTTTAACAATACTTTTCTTTTTTTCTTTCATTTTATTTCTAAATTTTTCCTTTTGTTCATTTTCAAATTTTTCTTTAATATTTTTATTAAAATTATTTTCCATTTCATCAATATTATCTTCATTAATATCTTTAT
>Ga0310695_10013693_pt1 | contig 11086 bp, 7 predicted proteins | sample RumenRJG_04DNA_FD_203882 | JGI IMG/M metagenome (GOLD analysis project Ga0310695, IMG submission 203882) | Bovine rumen microbial communities from Lethbridge, Alberta, Canada - RJG_04 (v2) (version 2) | ecosystem: Host-associated > Mammals > Digestive system > Stomach > Rumen | place: Canada... | reverse complement strand
AAATGCTCGATTTTTCGGTATTGTTTTTTAGTCAGTTTCATACTTCTATTATACAGCTTTCATGCGGATTTGTAAATATTTATGTTAACACGCTCTAATTTTTATTTTAGAAAAGCAATTAGCACTTTTGAATGAGCAGTTAGCTTTCAAAGATGAACAGATTAAAGATTATCGTCAACAGATAAAATCCTATCAAGAACAAATTCTCATACTTACACAAAGCCTACACGATGCAACGACCGCCTTGACTGCTGCACAGGCTCTCCATGCAGGAACTATTCAGAAACAGCTTACCGAACATTCCGAAAGTATGGAGCAATCTTCCGAGACTGAGCAGCCGAAACAAAAGCAAGGTTTGTTTTCAAAATTATTTGGCAGAAAAAATTGAAAACAAAATTACAGGAATTACGATAAATAAGATTTGGGAGAGATATTTAAATGGAAGTGTTTAATAATACTACAAAAGTAGTTAGAGATGACCTTATGAAAACAATACAAAAGGGTAGCCGTATATCTGTTGCAGCGGCTTGCTTTTCGATATATGCTTATCAAGAATTGAAAAAACAGCTTGAAGCCTGTGAGGAGTTAAGATTTATTTTTACATCGCCTACGTTTGTCAGTGAAAAGTCGAAAAAAGAACAACGGGAATTTTATATTCCCCGTTTGATGAGAGAAAAAAGTTTGTATGGCACGGAATTTGAAATCAGACTGCGTAATGAACTCAGACAAAGAGCGGTTGCGAAAGAATGTGCCGAGTGGATAAAGAAAAAAGTCCGTTTCAAAACGAATATTACCCATGAAGGAATGAACAACTTTTTGCTGATTGATGGTGAAAGTGAAACTTATGCATATATGCCGGTAAATACATTTACTACTGTTGATCTTGGCTGTGAACGTGGAAATAATCTTACGAATATAGTTACCCGTATGGAAAATCCGGCAAGTATGGAATTTTTGAAGATATTCAATTCTATATGGGATAATACAGAAAAGTTGAAAGATGTTACTGAAGAAGTAATTGAGATGATAGGAGCGGTCTATCAGGAAAATTCTCCCGAACTTGTTTACTTTATGACATTGTACAATATTTTTAACGAATTTTTAGAGGATATTTCGGAAGATGTTTTGCCCGATGAAGCTACCGGATTTAAAAACAGCATTATATGGAATAAACTTTTCAACTTTCAGAAAGATGCAGCTTTGAGTATCATCAATAAGTTAGAGCAGTATAACGGCTGTATTTTGGCTGACAGTGTCGGACTTGGAAAGACTTTTACTGCACTTGCCGTGATAAAATATTATGAGTGCAAAAATAAAAGTGTACTTGTACTTTGCCCGAAAAAGCTGTCAGAAAACTGGATGAATTTTCGTGGCAATCTTGTAAACAATCCCTTATCCGCAGACAGACTGAGTTATGATATTCTTTATCATACAGACCTTTCAAGAGAAAGCGGAAAAACTATAATGGGAATGTCTATCGAACACATCAACTGGGGAAATTACGGTCTTGTTGTGATTGATGAAAGCCATAATTTTCGCAACGGCAACGGTACAAACAGTCACGGCGGTGAAAAAGAAAACCGTTATATGCGTTTGATGAACCGTGTAATAAAGCCGGGTGTAAAAACAAAGGTGCTTATGCTTTCCGCAACACCTGTTAATAATCGTTTTAATGATCTTCGTAATCAGCTTGCACTTGCTTATGAAGGAAATCCTGCCGAAATAAATGAAAAATTAAAGATAAAATCCGATATAGATACAATATTCCGTCAAGCACAAAAAGTTTATAATGCTTGGTGCAAACTGCCCGATGATGAACGGACAACAAATACACTTTTATCAAGGCTTGATTTTGATTTCTTTGAAGTATTAGACAGTGTGACAATAGCACGTTCAAGAAAACATATACAGAATTTTTACGATATAACGGATATAGGCACATTCCCGAAAAGAAATAAGCCTGTATCACTTCACCCGAAACTGACAGACTTTTCCGGTGCCGTCAACTATCGTGAAATATTTGAAATACTGATAAAACTTCATTTGACTATTTATACGCCAATAGAATTTGTACATAAAAGTGAATTAAACAAATATCTTAATGAAGAAGAAACGGAAAATTTCCGTAAAGGTCGTGAAATGGGTATTCGTAGATTGATGTCTATCAATTTATTGAAAAGAATGGAAAGTTCTGTTCATTCTTTTCTCCTGACAGTACAACGTGTCCTTGATTTTCTCAGTGAAACCTCGTATATTATAGAAAATTTCATGAAAACGGGTATTTCAAATCTTGGCGAAATGGACGATTTTTCAAGCAGTGCCACAGACTTTGATTTTGATGACCAAAATACAGATTTCTTTGCAGTCGGAAAGAAAGTTAAAATAGATATTCGTGATATGGACTATCTTTCATGGAAACATGATATTGATGAAGATATAGAAGATTTGTCCTTGCTTGTTTCTATGGTAAGTGATATTACCCCGAAATATGACTATAAGCTGAATGAACTTTTAAGAGTGATACATGAAAAAATTTCCTCTCCGATAAATGAGGGTAACAAGAAAATACTGATATTTACAGCTTTTTCAGATACAGCCGAATATCTGTTTGATAATATTAGTCCTGTTATCAAAAAAGAGTTGGAATTGAATACAGCCCTTATTACAGGCTCTGTTGACGGCAAAACTACCATTCCGAGATTTAAGGCGGATATGAACCATGTTCTTGCCTGCTTTTCACCGAAATCAAAGGACAAGGCTGTTTTGTATCCGAATGACAAAAATGAAATTGATATTCTCATTGCAACAGACTGTATCTCTGAGGGGCAGAATTTGCAAGACTGCGATTACTGTATCAATTATGACATACACTGGAATCCGGTGCGTATTATACAGCGTTTCGGCAGAATTGACCGTATCGGCAGTCAAAATGCCGTTATTCAGCTTGTCAATTTCTGGCCTGACCTCGCTCTTGATGAATACATCAATCTGAAAAAAAGAGTTGAAACAAGAATGAGGATTTCCGTCATGACTTCAACAGGCGATGACGATCTCATAAATGCCGATGAAAAAGGCGATTTGGAATATCGCCGAAATCAACTCAGAAAATTACAGGAAGAAGTTGTTGATTTGGAAGATATGACAAACGGTGTTTCTATCATGGATTTAGGCTTGAATGAATTTCGCATGGACTTGCTGGCTTACATAAAAAAACACCCCGATATAGACCATACTCCTTTCGGTATTCATGCCGTTGTAAAGGGCGATAAACCCGGAGTTATATTTATTTTGAAAAATGTCAATGAAAATATCAATATCCAAAATCAAAACAGACTGCACCCATTCTACATGGTATATGTCGGAATGGACGGAGAAATTATCACAAATCACTTACAGCCCAAAGAAACTCTTGATATGATGAGACGGCTTTCTCTCGGAAAATCTGTGCATGACAAAGTATTGTGCCGTATGTTCAATCAGGCGACAAATAACGGTAAAAATATGGCTCGTGTATCTCACCTTTTGGAAGATGCTATCATGTCCATTATCGATGCCAAAGATGAAAGCGATATTGACAGCTTTTTCGGAGGAGGTCAGACTACATTTCTTTCGGGAGGATTTTCGGGACTGGATGACTTTGAATTGATTTGCTTTATGGTGGTGATATAAATGACAGAATTTCCGGTATCTACAAGGGTGAACAGGAGAGTTCCAAAAGAGGCTTTTTATAAACATCTGACACTTACAGCCGCTTTGAAAGACAAATTCGTGACAGATGTTGACCGTATTGTAATTGAAAACAGCCTTTCAAATGACAGTCTTAATTTAAATGCACCGTCAGAAATAAAAGAAATACTCGTGCTTTCGGTGACACTTAAAAAACAGGAGTTTGACGGAAAAATCGTTGAAGCCATTGCAAAGCAAAATCCGCACAAATTATTGTTTGTGCTTGTGTTTGAGGACAAGAAAAAACTTGCTCTTTATCACAATAAATTGTATAATACAGATTGGATAAACGAAAATGAGATTTCTTTGACATTGAACGGCAGTTCGCTTGATGAAATATGGAGTTCGTTTGTGGAGCAGACGGCACTTTATGAAGAACAAGCCGAAAATGTGGACAGTCTTTCCATAGATCAACGTCTTGCGTTGCAGGAGCAGATAACAAAGCTTGAAAAGCTGATTGCAAAGACAGAAAAATCCGCATGGAAAGAGCAACAGCCCAAAAAGAAATTTGAATTATATTCAAAGTTAAAAGAATACAAAAAAGAATTAGAAAAATTAAAAAATAATACTCGGAGGAATTAAAATGGATTCAGAACTTTATGTTGGATTGTTTACTCTATTTGGTACACTTTTAGGATTTTTGGTAGAATTCGGTATTGAAAGACTTAAAGTAAAATTAGAAAAAAAAATTCATGTAAGTCAAGCGAGGTTTGATAAAGAATTTGAAATATATCAGGAATTATCGGAAAAAGGATTATCTATGGTATATAGTATAGGCAACATAGTTTTAAATGTTCATGGACTTGATATTTCAACAGAGGAAATTGAACAAAATAAAAAGAAAACTTGTGATTGTCTTAATGATATGGAGTTTTCTAACAAAAAATATGCACCGTTTATTAGTAAAGATGTATATGAAAAGTATAAGAAACTCACGGATTTGACTTCTCATATTTTCAGATTATATGTATATTGGACTGGCAATAATGATAATTTGAGTATTCAAATACATGGGGTACAGTATAATGGAAAAACAGAGATGAAAAATGGTATTATTTCATTGCAGAAAGAATTATCGGCTCTTTCTGATGAAATTTTGGACTATGTTAGAGAATATTTGAAAAGTTTAGAGGTAAAGGAGTAAAAAAACATGGAGAAACTTAAAATGCACACTCCCGACAGGACGGAGGAGAATTTCAGGAGATTAGCGGAGATGTTTCCGAATGCAGTAACGGAAACGATAGATGAAAACGGTGAAGTTGTGAGGGCGATAGATGCGGACGTTTTGCGACAGGAAATCTCATCGGAAGTTGTCGAGGGCAATCAGGAGAGGTATCAATTTACATGGCCGGACAAGAAAAAATCCGTTGTCCTGTCGAATCAGCCCATTGCAAAGACACTCCGCCTTGACAGAGAGAAGTCTGTCGGACGTGACGGCACAGCCGGCAGCATTGACACCGAAAATATCTACATCGAGGGCGATAACCTTGACGCACTGAAACTGTTGCAGGAAACATATCTTGGCAAGGTGAAGATGATATACATAGACCCGCCGTATAATACGGGCAACGACTTTGTATATGAGGACGATTTTTCGCAGGATAAAGACGAATACATAACGGGGAGCGGTCAGCTTGACGAACAGGGCAGACAGCTTGTGCAGAACCCCGAAAGCAACGGCAGATTTCATACAGACTGGCTGAATATGCTTTACCCCCGTTTGAGAATAGCCCGAGATTTGCTGAGTGATGACGGTGTTATTTTTATATCCATTGATGATAATGAAGTTGATAATTTGAAGAAAATTTGTGATGAGATATTCGGTTCGGACAATTATATTAATATTATATCATTGAAAACTAAAGATAGTTCAGGTGCATCAGGAGGAGGAGAGGATAAACGTTTAAAAAAGAATATTGAATATGTACTCTGTTATGCTAAAGAAGGTTTTGTAAAGTTTAATGAACTTTATCGTCCAATTGAGATAGGACAATTTCTTGCTGAAATGGAATTATCTGGTGTTAGTTTTAAGTATACGACCATCTTTACAGATTTAGGTAGTAGGGAATATTATAGTACAATTAAAGATGGTTCTGGTCAAGATATGACTATTTATCGTCATTTAGGTTACAAAACAAAAAGTTTGAAGAAAGTTGCAGAAGAGGAAAATTGCTCAATAGTAGATGTTTTTTATAAATATTTAGATAAAATCTGTACTACCGAAAATGCACAGACATCTATAAGAACCAGAGTAAAAAATGCAACTATAGAAGATAATGGATTGTTCTCAGTGGAATACATTCCTATATCAGGCAGAAATAAAGGAAAGAAAACAACTATTTATTTTATCGGTGAACAAAAGCGATTAATAAGTTGGTTTAATGTTTTATGTATTAAAGATAATGGAAAAATTTACAAGAAAGAAAAAATAGGTACTTTTTGGGATGGATTCAATTGGAATAATGTATCACGAGAAGGTTCTGTACCATATCCAAATGGTAAAAAAGCAGTTGCTTTTATTGAACAGTTAATTAATGCTGTAACCAGTTCTGATAATAAAGATATTGTATTTGACTTTTTTTCAGGTTCAGCTACAACGGCTCACGCAGTAATAAATTGCAATATCAGAGATTGTGGAAATAGAAATTTTATTATGGTTCAATTAGATGAAAAACCTGAATTTGATAAAGTAACATACGATTTTCCTGTCGAAACCATTTGCGACATTGGCGAAGAACGCATACGCAGAGCAGGACAAAAAATAAAAGACGAAAGCCCTATGACAACCACTGAACTTGATATAGGTTTTCGTGTATTCCGTGTGGACAGCTCAAATATGCAGAATGTGTACTATGCCCCTGCCGACTTCAAACAGGAACAGCTTGAACTCCTTGCCGACAACATTAAGCCCGACAGAACCCCCGAAGATTTGCTTTTTCAGGTCATGCTTGATTTGGGTATCACTCTTTCATCAAAAATAAAAGAGGAAGAAATTGACGGCAGGAAAGTTTTTTCAGTTGCAGACGGCTATCTCATAGCCTGCTTTGATAAAAACGTCACCGAACAGACCGTTACCCAAATCGCTAAAAAACAGCCGTTTTATGCCGTATTCCGTGACAGCGGTATGTCCTCCGACAGCGTTCTCACCAACTTTGAACAAATCTTTGAAACCTATTCACCCAACACCGAAAGGAAGATATTGTAATGAATATTGATCCGAATGTTTTTAATAATTTAGCAAAGAGCATTGGTAATATTAGTACTAATTTTAATAATTTGCCCTCTGTTTATCCTAACGTGTCAAATTTTGATTATGAGATTGTAGATTCACCAGTTAGCAAATTACCAGACCAACTTAATAATATTCTTGAAGCCAATAAACAACAAATAGATTTATTATCAAGTCAAAATAACCAACTAATTGATAATTATAATAAATTAGATGCTTTATATAAAATTAAAGAAATAGAATTAGAGAGTGCTAAAAAAGATGCAGAACAATCTAAATTGTATAATAAGCAAATGATGATGGTTACTGTTGTAGCGATGATAGCGGCTGTAATATCTGCGGTTATTACCATATATCAAACTTTAAATTAAAGGAGCATAAAAATGAAATTCAAGTTTAAAGTACAGCCGTATCAGACAGATGCAGTCAATGCAGTTATTCAGGTTTTCAACGGTCAGCCAAAATATGAACCGTTAAGTTATATTCGTGACTTGGGAAAGAATTATCAGCAATCTTTGAATGAAAATGATGATATAGGCTACAAAAATGCAGTCATACAGCTTTCCGACAATCAGCTTTTGGACAATATCCGAAAATTGCAGTCACATTCAAATATCAAAATGTCCGACAAACTCATTAAAGATTTGGGAACGTGTTCCCTTGACGTTGAAATGGAAACAGGCACCGGAAAAACTTATGTTTACATCAAGACCATGTTTGAACTCAACAAAAGATATGGTTGGAGTAAATTTATTGTAGTAGTGCCAAGTATCGCCATTCGTGAGGGTGTGAAAAAATCCTTTGAAGTGACCGCCGAGCATTTTCAGGAACACTACAACAAAAAAGCACGTTTCTTTATCTACAACAGTGCAAATCTTACGGAACTTGACAGATTTTCATCAAGTTCGGACATCTCCGTTATGATAATCAATACACAGGCTTTTGCAACGTCTCTAAAAGAGGGGGCAAACAACAAGGAAGCCCGTATTATATACAGCAAACGTGACAATTTTCAGTCACGCCGTCCGATAGATGTAATAGCTGCCAACCGCCCTATAATCATTCTTGACGAACCTCAGAAAATGGGCGGTACAGTTACCCAGAATGCACTAAAAAAATTTGCTCCGCTTTTTTCACTGAACTATTCCGCTACGCATACAAAACAGCATAATCTGATATATGTGCTTGATGCATTGGATGCTTACAATCAACAGCTTGTCAAAAGGATAGAAGTCAAGGGTTTTGACGTAAAAAATCTTCATGGAACAGACAATTATTTGTTTTTGGAAAGTATCATTTTATCGTCTAAAAAGCCTCCTATGGCTCGAATAGAGTTTGAAGTGAAGTACAGCGACCATATCAAGCGTGAAACAAGAATACTCGGTGCAGATGATGATTTATTTTCACTCTCAAAGAATATGGAACAATACAGAGGTTATCGTATCAGTGAAGTTGATCCTATCAGAAACACCGTCACATTCACCAACGGTGAAATCATACATACAGGGGAAGTTATCGGGGACATATCCGAAACAGACATTCGCCGTGTACAGATAAGGGAAACTATCCGTTCACACTTTGAGAAAGAGAAAGAATTATATTCTCGTGGCATAAAAACCTTATCATTATTTTTCATTGACGAAGTGGCAAAATACCGTAAATATGACGAAAACGGGAATGAAATGAATGCACTTTACGGAGAAATCTTTGAACAGGAATACACAGACATTCTGAATGAATATATAACGCTGTATGATACGCCCTATGAAAAATATCTCAAAAGCATTGAAGTAAGCCGTACTCATGCAGGATATTTCAGTATAGATAAAAAAGGGCATAAAGTAGACAGTACATTAAAGCGTGGGAAAGATGAAAGTGATGATATTTCAGCTTATGACTTGATTTTGAAAGACAAGGAAAGATTATTGTCCTTTGAAAATCCGGTAAGATTTATATTTTCACATTCAGCCTTGCGTGAGGGGTGGGACAACCCGAATGTATTCCAGATATGCACGTTGAAACATGGAGGAAGTTCTGCCACGCAAAAGCGACAGGAAGTCGGCAGAGGCTTGCGTTTATGCGTGGATAAGAACGGTGACCGCATGGACAAAGACACTCTCGGAAATCTTGTACAACAAGTCAATCAGTTGACGGTCATAGCATCAGACGGCTATAAAAGTTTCGTGCAATCCTTACAGGAAGGAATCCGTGAAGACCTCTATGAACGTCCTACACAGGCAACGGCAGAATATTTTATCGGCAAGACAGTAAAAATTGGCGGTACGGATATAACCATAACCGAAAAACAAGGCAAGGACATTTACCGTTATCTTGTGAGGAACAACTATGTTGATGATGACGATAAAATTACCGAACAATATCGTGCAGATTCCGCCAACGGTGTTTTTGCCGAATTGCCCGAAAGCTGTAAAGATATTTCAGACGGTGTTCATGCACTTATCAAGGGTATATTTGATAAAAGTATATTGGATAATATGGTCAGTAATGGACACGAAACAAAAGTGCGTGAAAATACCTTGAATAACAATTTCTGGAAAAATGAATTTCAAACACTCTGGAATTATATCAATCACAAATATACTTATACGGTTGAATTTGACAGTGAAGAACTTATCAAAAAAGCTGTTGAACATATCGACAATAATATGTTTGTTGCAAAACTGAAATATACGGTAACAACAGGACAGCAGGACAAATCACTTGAATTTGAAACGCAGAAAAGCCGGACATATACTCTTGACAGGGCAACAAGCAGTTCTGTAAAATATGACCTTATAGGCAAAATCGCAGAAAGTACCAAACTTACAAGAAAGTCGGTTGCAAAAATCCTTTCATCTTTGCGACCGGACATATTTGCTATGTTCAGGAACAATCCGGAAGAATTTATCACCAAAGCAATCCGCCTTATTGATGAACAGAAAGCGACTATGATAGTTGACCATATCTCTTATAATTTGACTGACAGCAAATATGACAGTGATATATTTACGGCAGAAAAGAACAGTGATTTTTCAAGAGCATATCGTTCAAAGAAAAATATTCAGGATTACGTTTTCACAGACGGTTATGCAAAAGACGGCAAGAGCATAGAAAGAAGATTTGCCGAAGATATGGACATAGCGGAAGAAGTTTGCGTTTATGCAAAACTACCAAAGGGCTTCTCCATACCAACACCTGTTGGCAATTACTCGCCTGACTGGGCTATTGCCTTTTACGAGGGCAGTGTCAAACACATCTACTTTATCGCTGAAACAAAAGGTACAATGGATTCTCTTAATTTGAAACCTATTGAAAAAGCCAAAATAGAATGTGCTGAAAAGTTGTTTTCTCAAATATCGGGTAAAAATGTAGTGTATGAAAGGGTTGATAATTATCAGCATTTGTTGGATATTATGAATAAGTGAGAGTGAGAAAGATGAACTATGGTCAATTAAGCAAAATCAAAATCAACGGTTATAAATCCATCAGAGAATGTGATTTGAAACTTAATAATATCAATGTCTTGATAGGCAGTAACGGGGCAGGAAAATCGAATTTTATATCTGCTTTTAGTCTGTTACAAAATGTGTTAAAGAAAAATTTACAGCTTTATACTCAACAAATCGGTGTAAATTCTATCTTTTACAATGGAAGAAAGATAACGGATCAGATTTATTTTGAAGTCTTTTTTGCAAGCAATTCATACGGTTTTAGCCTTATCCCCACAGATGACAACAGAATTATATTCCAGGAAGAATTTTACGGTTTGGAACACACGAAATGCAGAATATCATCTGCTCATGAAGAATCACGTTGGGAACAAGGGACATTAAACGGTACAGACCAATATGTAAAAACTATATTGCGACAGAATATGTGGCGAGTATATCATTTTCATGATACAAGCCGTACTGCAAAAGTAAAACAAGAACACAATATTTCAAACAATCAATCTCTTTTGTTTGATGCAGCCAACCTTGCAGCTTTCTTATACAGGCTTAAACATAATTATACTGAAAGTTATCACGAGATAGTCGAAACGATACGTTTGATAGCTCCATATTTTGATGATTTTGTTTTAGAGCCTAATGAAAGAAATTCCGAAAAAATCACATTGAAATGGCATCAAAA
>Ga0310695_10013692_pt1 | contig 11086 bp, 9 predicted proteins | sample RumenRJG_04DNA_FD_203882 | JGI IMG/M metagenome (GOLD analysis project Ga0310695, IMG submission 203882) | Bovine rumen microbial communities from Lethbridge, Alberta, Canada - RJG_04 (v2) (version 2) | ecosystem: Host-associated > Mammals > Digestive system > Stomach > Rumen | place: Canada... | reverse complement strand
GCTAAATATCAATGACATACGGATGGGTAAGATAGCACTTTTATCCGGCACCTTCTTACACCTTCTGTCAACAGAAGGTGTAAGATTGCAACACCCAGTAGCGCTTTGTAGTAGGATAAATCATTTGTTTTTCACCAGATTATCTTCACTATCTTCATAATGGTCAGTCTTGTAGAAAATGCGGGTGATGCCTTTCATCTGTATCTTGACGTGGTCGACAAAGCTCTGCCACATCGACTGGTTGCCAATGGTACCATATCCTGTGATGGCCCGGCAACGACGGTCACGGACGAACTTTATTTTGCCATACTTCTTTAAAGCCAAAGCCATAGAGCCGTCCTCACCACGAATGATATCCACCCGATAGGGCTCCTTGCGGCCGTAGTCGGCATTATAGGCAAACACCAAACCACGGACTGAGAGTTCTGGACGCTTGAAATGTTGTATCCACAGAAAAAGGTCACGCGCCATCTCAAAGAGTTTCAGCCCCAGCTTACTATGGTTCTCATCGGGAAAATAGCTCCAGGTTGCAGAGACACAGCTGACGCCAGGCTGCAGCAGATGGTCAAGCATGACCTCATAATAATGAGGCGGATAGAGCGTGTCGCTGTCTACATCAAAATAATACTTTCCCTTGGCATGCTGCAAACCGCAACGGCGAGCATAGCCACATGAATGCTGATATTCAGTATAATAAGGGATGCCCGACTTCTCATAGATTTCAGCCGTCCGGTCCTTTGAGTCGTTATCAACGCCGATAATCTCCACAGGATATTTACACTGTATCTCGCTGATGGCCCAAAGACATGCCTGCAGATGGGTCTCCTCGTTGTAGCCTATGACTACGATAGAGGCCAGTGGCTCAGGGCTCTGCAGCCGCGCCAGTCGCTCACGGGTGCCGTCAATCACCTCCTGGGGCACCTCACTGAAAGGACGCCCATAGATGGTCATGTATTTATCGTACCAGTTTGGCATAGTAGCATATCTCTGCTGCAAAGATAACTAATATTTTTCAATACAACAAAACTTTTAAGAAAATAAAACGAAAGCATTTGTATCAAATGGACGAATGAAATCACGAGGGTGTGTCAAAATAGGCGCATCCTCTTTTCTTGCCTCAGTCCGAAAAGCCGGTTGTGTTCATGCACATAGTTTCATAAGTCTGAAAAGGAAGAAGGAATGTCTGAAACCCCTCTGAACTGAGCCCTGAAAACCTTGATTTTAGCATTGAAGGACTCGGCTGCTGCATTTATAGCTCTGTTGATGTACAACAACTTCATAGCAAAATGGAATGCGGAATTCTAATTTAACGACAAAATATTTGGAGATTTCGCGGAAATGCACTATATTTGCAGGAAAAAAGGCGAAGACACTAAGACTGTCAATATAAAAGAAAACTCAGACTTACAACTAAGCATCATCATTCCTGTGTATCAGGTAGAGAAATACGTCCGCCCTTGCTTGGAGAGTGTATTCAACCAAGGGCTTGACGATGAGGATTTTGAAGTCATCATTGTCAACGATGGCACCAAAGACAGGAGCATGGAGGTGATACAGGACATCATTGACCAACACAAGAACATCACCGTCATCAATCAGGAGAACCAAGGCCTCTCCATGGCCCGCAACAATGGCATGGCAATAGCCAGGGGCGAATACCTCCTCATGCCCGACTCTGACGACCTGCTGGTAGAAAACAGCGTCAAGCCCCTGCTGGAGAAAGCCTTGGAGACGAAAGCAGACATGGTGATAGCAGATTTCCTCAGAGTAGAAGATACTTTATTTGATCAAAGATACAAGACCATTCAGCAAGAACCAAGTCTTGTTTTCAATGAGAAAAAAGGCAAAGCACTCTATTTAGAAGATTTAGTCAACAACGAATGCTATGTATGGAGGACGCTATACAGAAGAGGTTTTCTAATCAAAAATAATATTTCTTTTTATCCGGGAATTACCTTTGAGGACATACCATTCACACATAAATGCTATTTAAATAACATAATAAGTTTCAGAACTCATTGGTTATTATATGTTTATCGAATCAGACAGGACTCCATTTCTTCTCCAAGAACATTCAGCCTTGAGAAAGCATATGATTTATGTATTGCCATTGCTCAAATATGGCATCTAAGGGATAGTACAAATCTAAACAGCCATATAATAGAGATTTTAAATAATTACGTTTATAGTTATTTTAAAAATCTAATTTATCGTACTATTTATGGCATTGAAACCCATAAAGATAAAATTAATGTTATTAAAATGATTATAAGTTTGATTCCAGATCTTAGATTTAGCGATGGAATTATACAAAAAATACATACATTACTATTTAGGACATCTCCGCATCTCTATATTATACTTTTGATGATTTTGAAAAAAACACACTGGCATCACCAATACAAACGACTACAAAGCACTAAAAGAAACGCGAAATGAAGTGATTAACCGAATTAACCATGTAATTATTTGGATATTTCAATATTAATCCATATCTTTGCAGAAAATTCAGTTGTCAAACAACTTTTATACTAAGTTATTTATTTTCTACATGACTATTCAATTTAAGAACAGAATACGTCCATTATTCTAAAGAAAAAACAAATAAGCAGATGGATAAAATTGATTTTGTGGTACCATGGGTAGACTCAAATGACCCTGAATGGATTGCATCATACAACTTTTACAGGCCAGAGAAACCTATAAAAGATCATTCAAGATTTAGAGACTGGAAAATATTTAGGTATTGGTTTAGAGCAGTTGAGAGATATGCGCCATGGGTAAATAAAGTTTTTCTCATAACCAACGGGAAATTCCCAGACTGGATTAATCCTGATTGTGAAAAATTAGTATTGGTTAAACACTCGGACTATATTCCAGCCAAATATCTACCAACATTCAATTCTGAAACTATTGAACTAAATATTGGCAGAATAGAAGAACTATCGGAGCACTTCGTTTATTTCAATGACGATATATTTCTTAATGCGCCAATAACTCCTGATTATTGTTTCAGAAATGGGCTTCCTTGTGATTTTAATTTAGAGAGTCCATATAAGAACCCTGAACACACAAAAGAAGACAATTATGGAATTGATATTACCATGTATTGTGATATAGCAATTATTAATAGTCATTTCAATAGGAAGCAAACAGTACGTCAAGCATGGAACAAATGGTATGGAAAGCATCTTTGGTGGAAGCCATTGTTATTATCCTTATTGATGTTGGGGAGGGACAAATTTGAGCATTTCAGTATGCTCCACATAGAGCAGCCAATGCTAAAATCTGTATTCCAAGAAATCTGGGAGAAAGAACCGGAGGTTCTTGACCGTAGTTGCTCAAGATTCAGGTCAGATACAGATTTGAATCAATACGTCATACGATACTGGCAGTTTGCGTCAAACAAGTTTTATCCATTAAGAAAGAGCGGAATCGCATATCAACGTTATAATGAGGAAATACTTGCTGACCTGCAAAAAGTTATGTTAGAAGAACGATACAACACGGTCTGTATTAACGATACCACATATTGCAGCGAAAAGGATTATCTACTTGCATCAAAAATCGTAAGAGAATGCTTTGAAAAGAAATTTCCCAACAAATCCATGTTCGAAAGATCGTAAAATATAACAGAAAACATGACAGACAATTACAAATTTAAGATTACAGTAGGTATGCCTGTTTACGGTGTAGAAAAGTACATCCGTAAGTGTATGTTGTCCGTATTAAACCAGACATTTGCTGATGATATAGAGATCTTGGCAGTAGACGATCTTGGACCTGACAAATCCATAGATATCATTAAAGAGTTAAAAGCCACGCATCCACGAGGTAAGAATATAAGAATAATCACACAGCCACACAATATGGGATGCTGGGCTGCCAGAAACCGGATCTTAGAAGAAGCCCAAGGTGAGTATATCATGTTGGTAGACTCTGACGACTACATCTCTGAAGACTGTATTGAGAAACTATACAGACAGGCTGTGGAGCATCAGGCAGAGGCTGTTTACGGATCAGTACTGCCCGTTGACTTAGAAGGGAAAACCCTTGACATAGGCCAAGACTTCTTGAATCAGCCCTATCTTGTCTTAGAAGGTGAAAACGCTTTAGCCAACTTTGCAAATAAAAGTGTCCATCCTACTTTAAGAGACTTCATCTGGAACATCCTTTTCAGAAAAGACTTTCTGGACAAGCACCACATTCAATTTAAAAAAGCCCGTTTTAATGACGATATGATATGTAGTTGCGATGTGGTGCCATTGGTGACAAAGGCTGTCTTGATTCCTGATTACACCTACTATTATGTTATACGCGATGGTTCGTTGTCTAACTATCAAGGGCGAAAAGAAATCAAACTGGACGAGGTGAAGGAGTTTATCCGTATTTATTCATATCTAAAAAACAAGTGCCTGGAACTAAAAGACAAGCCATACTTTGAGACTCGCTGTACCAAGGGTATGATACTGATGTTTTTCATGATTTGCGGTATACTCAAAAATAGAGACAGAATAAAACCCTCACTCCCTAATGCGATTGTGAAAGATGCTATGAAACATCCTCTATCCTTAACGGAAATACTACATTTTAAACAGCACAAGCTTCAGAACCTTGCTTTTTATGCTATAGGGAAAATGCCTGCCAGCTGCTCTGTGATGACAATCACATTATTGGGAAAAAAGAAACACGCCATATAGGAATCAAATCCATCGCAATAGTTTACCCACTATGAAGGTTGCCAAGACAGTCAGAGAAGAAGGCATCCTACTAATTGAGTAAAAGAATATATGGAAGATCCTGTAGCGTTTGAATTTTAGTATTTCTTCAAACGTAGCAGGATGTTTCAGTTCCTGTCGGATTTCACTATTCAGCAATGATTCTGTAAAGCGTTTACGATGACGTATAGCAACACAGGCTGCACGGAACTTATGCTTCATAACCCGGGCACAATGGACGTCATAGAATGAACGTCCACGCAGACGTGCACAACGTTCAGTCATTTTTGCATCAGTCTTAAAACGTTCGCGTATCTCTGCTGTCGGAATTTGGTTGCGGGCTTGATTACCCATAATAGAGCCTGGACGTAAGACATAGTTATAAGTCACATCGGGAAGGAGTACCGCCCGTTCTACTTCTGAATAGAAATCGGAAAGGAAGAGAGCATCCTCGTCTTTGCGAGCTGCGAAACGCAAGTTATTCTTACGAAGGAAATCAGTCTTAAACAGGTTATTCCATGCATTAATTCCTATATGCCATCGTAGGTCTTTACATAAATAATGTGCAAAAACATCTTTTCCTATAAGCACTTCCTTCTTTTTATAAGTAAAAGTTGGCTGTTCCTCGCCTGTGTCATAAGTCACCTTACGGGAAGAAGCCATCACTACGTCTGTGTCGTATTGTGCAGCCTCAGTCAACAACAACTCTATCGTATTAGGCTCAATATAATCATCTGAGTCCACGAAACACAGGTATTTCCCACTTGCTGCATCAATGACAGTATTACGTGCTTCACCCAATCCTTTATTCTGATCATGGTGTATTACTTTTATCTGTTGCCCCCGATGATTTGACTGCTGCAAATCAGTAACTATCTTCATGGAATTATCAGATCCCAAATCGTCGACAACGAGAATTTCCAAGTTGTCATAAGTCTGATTCAAGACTGATAACAGACACTTTTCGATATAAGGTTCCACATTATAGACCGGGATACCTATGGTTACAAGGGGATGAGATGCCATAATTAATTATTCTATATTATATTCAGCCCCAATTCAGGAAGCAGGGCGGGTCTACGAAATACATCTATGGCAAAGATACGAAATAATACGCATGCGTATAATACAGATGCATATAATTTATTATTTTTTAAGACTCAACGACAAAAACCCAAATAATTTTGGAGCTACCAAGATTTTATTGTATTTTTGCAGCATGAAGAAACGGATATGCTTCTTGATGGACTCTATCTTCTCAATAGGAGGGGTACAGCGAGTGACAGCAGTGATAGCCAAGGAACTGGCTAAAGACTGCGATGTGACTATTGTCACCTTTGACAAAGAGGAAAGAAAAGACACGTCACTGTACGGGTTGAATGAAGCAGCAATACAATATCGTTTTTTTACATACCCCGGCATTCCAAAATGGAAGAGATATTGCTGTAAGAGTTATAGCTACCTATATAGGAAGTTTTTACCACAGACCTGGTTGACATCTGACTGGTATGCCCACAGCTCGTTCCCCTGTGAGAAAAGGAATGCACTGGCCCAAGTGCTAAAGGAAGGCGACTACGACGTCATCATCGGGGTACATGCTCCGTTGGCTGTACGGCTGGCAGCCTGCAGAAAGGCATTAAAGGGAGTAAGGCTGATAGGGTGGATTCATAATTCGTATCAGGCACTGTTTGGGAAAGATTCTTTGTACCATATTGGTCCGGAACTGCAGAAGCACTATGAGTGGCAACTGGACAAGTTGGACGCAACCGTAGTACTATGCCATGACGATGCCAGGAAATATCATATACGAACAGAGGTTATCTATAATCCGCTGACACTAACCCCCGGGGCACCGTCGCAAGGGACTTCGAAAAAATTCTTGGCTGTAGGACGCTTTGCGAGGCTGCATAAGGGTTTCGACCTGTTGATAGAGGCCTTCCACATCTTTGCACAACAGAACGACGACTGGACTCTTGATATTGTAGGAGAAGGCGTGGAAGAGCCATTGTATAGAAATATGATTAAGGAATACCAGTTGGAAGACCGGATTATCATTCATCCTTTTACCGACCACATTCAGAAGTATTATAGTGAAGCACAGGTGTATGTGCTGAGTTCGCGATGGGAAGGGATGCCACTGGTGCTGATGGAGGCCATGGCACACGGACTGCCCATCGTTGCGTCAGACTTGCCTATATGCAAAGAAATTATGCAGGACAACTGCCTTTTTTTCAGTAATGGCGATGTCAACGAGTTGGCACGTCAAATGCATGAAGCGACAAGGATGGACTGGAGGAAAAGGTCAGAAGAGGCTTTATGGGTAGCCCAACGCTTTAGCATTGATGCCATCATCCTACAATGGCATCGACTACTCGACGCATCTGAATCTTCCAAGTAAGATGCTCGACGGTCTTACGGATTTCCTCGGGTTTCATGGAGAAACGGGCCATGAAGTCAACAATCTGCTGTATGTCTATCGGCGATTCGTCGGCAGGAGCCTTCAAGATATATGGCTGATGTTCGAAGTCGCTATCCTGCTCGCTATAGATAAAAGGTATGCCACGGGTGGCATATTCACGATTCTTCAGGGTTTTGATGACGGTGATGCCAGAACGATGACGACCTAACGAGCCAATGGCAAACTGACACTGATTAAAGACATCGTCTAACGCCTGGCCAAATAACTTGCCATGAAAGACTACCTTATCCTGTAAATGATACTTCTTGATAATTGGAGCAAAAACATGTTCCATGTATTCAGGCAGTACACCACCGACGACATGAAAAACGACAGACACATTACCTTTATATTCGCCCATACCTGTCATCACACGGTCGAAGGCATGCCACGGATGCACCTCGGCTACACCAATCAAATGAAGGGTTGCCTGCGGATGATAGACGGATGACGGATGATGGATGGGGATACTGTCAAAGTCGACACCATTACTGATATTAACGGTACGCTGCCCAAAGATGGTCTTTTCATCGGAAAAAGTAACTATCGCGTCCAGATACGATGCCAACTTATTACGATAAAACTTGTCAAAAATATGCTCAAAACGATACTTCATAGGCAATGTATCGAACTCTTTATCGTAGGGAAAGGTAGGAATCTCCATCAAAGTATGAATGGCTATCTGTTTCAGCCGTCGAAACAATCGAATCGTAAAAGGTGAGGCATTCATAAAACTACGTACGTAAACGAGCTGTATTCCATTGGACTCACAATAATCGCGCACACAGTCATAATCCATACGCTGCCAGATACCAGCCATTAAACCATGTCCATAGTTTTTAATCACCACGCCATCTACATAACGACAACGGTCACCTGTGGCAGAGAAATCATAGTAACAGACGTGTACTTCATGGCCATTCTGGCGAAGTCCTTTGATCTGAGCCTGAATTTTCTTTGTAATTCCACTGGCTTCTTCAAAACCATGATAAACAAGAAATAATATTTTCATTCTGCAAAAATACGGAAAAAATTTGGAATAATGAAGAATAAGTCGTAAATTTGTTGCATGTTTGACAAGGAAGCACTGAGACAGAACATGAAAGCCAGCCCCCGATTGAAGCGATGGCTTGACTACATCGTGATGAACCAACGGGATGCCAGACCACGATGGTACATCCGCCTATTGGCTCCACTGTACCAGCACCGAGGACGAGGCTCGAAAATATACCATAGCGTGCGGATAGACACTCCACCCTACCGGCGGTTCTGGCTGGGCAGGCAGAGTGTGGTGGAATCGTACTGCTGCATCAACAACGCGGTGGGCGATGTGACCATCGGTGACTATACTCGCATCGGCATACACTGTACCGTTATCGGCCCTGTGTGCATTGGTAACCATGTGAATCTGGCACAGGGCATCACGGTGACGGCACTGAACCACATCTTCAAGGACTCATCTAGACGGATTGACGAACAAGGAGTATCTACAAAACCAGTGGTCATCGGCGATGATGTCTGGATTGGTGCCAATGCCGTCATCCTGCCAGGAGTAACCATCGGAAGTCACTGTGTGGTGGCTGCCGGGGCTGTAGTGACCAAGGATGTACCCAACCATACACTGGTTGGTGGCATACCTGCAAAAGTAATCAAAAATATCTGACTATGAAAATTGGTATTGAGGCGCAACGGATATTTCGCAAGAACAAGCACGGTATGGACTATGTGGTGTTGCAGGAGATACGCGAACTGCAACAGATAGACCAGGAGAACGAGTACTATGTATTCGTGAAACCTGACGAAGACCGTTGTGTGAAGAGTTCGGAGAATGTGCACATGATAGAACTGAGCTGTCCCTCCTACCCGCTTTGGGAGCAATGGGCACTGCCAAGGGCGGCCAAGAAATATGGCGTAGAACTCTTGCATTGCACCAGCAACACGGCCCCTATCTGGTGCGACATCCCATTGGTGCTGACCCTACACGACATCATCTTTCTGGAGCCTCGTGACAAACAGAACCACTCACTCTACCAGAATATGGGATGGTTATATAGGCGGTTAGACGTGCCACGCATCTTAGACAAGTGCCGTCGCATCATCACCGTGTCGAACTTCGAGATGGAGAACATCATCACGAAGCTGCACATACCCCGCGAACGAATGGCGATGATATACAATGGATATAACAAGTGGTTTAGACCCGTGGACGACACAGAAGGTATCTACCGTAAATATATCCCAGAGCCGGGCTATTTCTTCTTTCTTGGCAATACGGATCCGAAGAAGAACACAGAGCGAACGCTGGTGGCTTACTCCAAATACCTGAATCAGTCAGCTGTCAAGCGCAAATTACTGATGGCCGACCTTGACCATGAGTATCTGAACGGCATCATTGAAAGGAACGGAATTGAAAATATCCGTGACAACATCGTGATGCCGGGATATATCGTCAACAGCGACCTACCTTATATATATAATAACGCCTTTGCCTTTCTCTACACTTCGCTACGCGAGAGTTTCGGCATCCCTTTGTTAGAGGGAATGGCTTGCGGGGTTCCCGTTATTACGAGCAATACCTCGTCGATGCCTGAGATTGGCGGGCCAGATGCCATTCTTATCAACCCAGAGAACAGTGACGAGATAACCCAAATGATGCTGCGACTGGAACGGGACGAAGTTTTCTACCAAGAGAAACGGACTGTTGGACTGGAACGGGCAAAACTTTTCTCCTGGCGCAAGACCGCCACACAACTATTAGAACTTTACAAAAGCATCCAATAAAAAATAATCTCCGACAGCACCAAAGCTATCGGAGACTATTTTTTATCCTATCATCAACGCTTACATGGCAGAAGCAGCGAAGAGGTAGTCGTAGATGCAAGAGCAGATGCCAAAGAGCACGATGCCTGCCGTGCAGACTGCCAGTGCGACACGAGTGCTGCAGTCGGTCTTGAATGTAGGCAGGGGACTGTCGGTCTGCTTGATATACATGGCCTTGACAATGAGCAGGTAGTAGTACAAGCTCACCACCGTGTTAATCAAGGCAATGAACACCACGAAGTAAGCCCAGAACGAGCCCTGCTGTGCAGCAGCCATAAACACGAAGAACTTAGAGAACATACCTGCAAACGGAGGAATACCTGCCAACGAGAACAAAGCCAGCGTCATGAGGAATGCCAACTTGGGGTTGGTCTGGTAGAGTCCGTCATAACTGGACATCATGGTTGTACCATTGTTGTTCTGCTCCACAGTCGCGATAACCGTGAAGACTGCCATATTGGCTACCACATAAACCAGCACATAGTACATCAGTGCTGCCATACCCATCTGCGATGAGCCAATCACAGCCAACATGATGTAGCCTGCCTGCGAGATAGACGAGAAGGCCATAAAGCGCTTCAACTCTGACTGACGGATGGCAAACAGGTTGGCAATGGTGATAGACAGTACGATGACAATATAAAGCATATACTCCCAATACTCAGTCAACGGAGCGAAAGCCTTCATGAGGATGGTCATCAACGCAAAGGCTGCGGCACCTTTAGAGACAACGCTCAGATATCCTGTAACAGGTGTAGGTGCCCCCTCATAGGTGTCAGCCGTCCAAAAGTGGAAGGGCACCAGCGAGAGCTTGAAGCCCAAACCGCTGAAGAAGAAGACCAGACCCATCAATAGCATGGGCAGCTGGCTCTTGTACTGAGCGAAATAGGCTACACGCTGCATCACATCGTCGAAGTAGAGCGTACCAACACTGCCGTAGATGAACGACAGACCGTAGAGCATCACTCCGCTGGAAAAGGTTGCTGTTAGAATGTACTTAGCAGCACCCTCGGCAGAATTCTTCTTGAACTTATCAAAAGCCACCAGACAAGCCATAGGCACTGAAGCAGTCTCAAGTCCGAGGAAGAAC
>Ga0310695_10013691_pt1 | contig 11086 bp, 5 predicted proteins | sample RumenRJG_04DNA_FD_203882 | JGI IMG/M metagenome (GOLD analysis project Ga0310695, IMG submission 203882) | Bovine rumen microbial communities from Lethbridge, Alberta, Canada - RJG_04 (v2) (version 2) | ecosystem: Host-associated > Mammals > Digestive system > Stomach > Rumen | place: Canada... | reverse complement strand
CAGTGTGAATAACATGAGCGCGGACCTGAAAACCTACATCGCGGATCTTTCTCAAGTGACGGCGGAAAAAGAACGGATTGCCACGGAGCTTTCTGTGGCCACCAACATCCAAAAGGGGATGCTTCCCCGTCTGGAACCGGATTTTGTGGGGGACTCCCGTTTTGAACTGTTTGCGTCCATGGATCCGGCAAAAGAAGTGGGCGGTGATTTTTATGACTTCTATATGCTGGATGAACGCCGGCTTGGAATTACTATTGCCGACGTTTCCGGAAAAGGAGTCCCGGCAGCCCTCTTTATGGCCATTTCCAAAACGATCCTGAAAAGCGCCTTAATGTATGTAGATGGGAAAACCAACATAGCCGGTTTGGTGGAGAAAGCAAACCGGCAGATTTGCTCAAATAACGAAGAAATGTTATTTGTCACTGCTTTTGTGGGAGTGCTGGATCTAAAGACCGGCATAATGAACTTTGTGAACTGCGGGCATAATCCGCCTCTGGCGTTTTATAAGGCAACGGATCGTTTTGTGTACCTGCCGATGAAAAGCGGAGGGGTGGTCCTGGGCATTGACGAGGAAACTTCGTACCGTGAAGAACGGCTGAAACTCGCTCCCGGGGATATGCTGTTCCTGTATACGGACGGCGTAACTGAGGCGATGGATCCGGATGGCCGGCTGTATTCCGAAGGACGACTTAAAGAGAGCCTGGACCGGACCGGCGGCGCGGTTGCGGTGCGGGAAATCCTGGAAACAGTCCGGAAGGATGTAGGCGCCTTCGCCGGAACGGCGGAGCAGTCCGATGATATAACTATGGTTGGATTGAGGTATTTGGGATAAATAATTATAAATTACTGAAAGTGAGGGCAAGCCAAATGGCATTACAGATCAACCCCAGGGCAGAGGGAACGGCCCTTACCCTGGAACTGAACGGTAAAATCAGTATTCTGGAGACAGCGGAACTGGATAAGGCAATTGCGGAACAGGCAAAGGGCATGAAACAGGTCTTGCTGGATTTTTCGCAGGTGGAATATATTTCTTCTGCCGGGCTTCGTTCTTTGTTTATGGCCAAGAAAAACCTGATGCGGCAGGGCGCGGAGCTTAAAATTCTCTATCCTACAGAGGACGTGATGAGCGTTTTCCGCACAACCCATTTTGACAGCCTGCTCACCATCGTGCAGCGGGAAAACGAAGGAGAGGAAACCGCCTTTTATCCTTTGCGTCCGGTGCAGCGGTGGATGGTGGATACCCATTTCCTCATGGCCCGGTCTACGATGATGAACACCGGTGCTTTGATAGAACTGGATCCCTCCATTGATCTGGAGCGTCTGGCCGGGGCGGCAAACGGCGTCCTGGCCAATCATGATGTTTTCCGTTGCCGCCTGGTGATCCATCCGGAAACCGGCGATATTTGCCAGCGCTTTGACGGGGAACTGGAAAAAGCCCGGGTGGAGATTATGTCAGACGAAGCCTTTGTACAGCGGAAACAGGAGGTAAAGCAGCCCTATGAACTGATCAACCACCCCCTGTACCGGCTCTACATTATGCAGACGGCTACGGGAAAATACCTGTATGTGGACTTTTACCATGCAATTATGGACGGCACGGCCATTGCTATGCTGTTCTGGCGGGAACTGGCGAAGCGGTACCATGATGCCGGGCAGCAGGACGCGGCAAAGACAAAATACCATTCCTCCAGCTATGCGGCATATATAAGGGAAGAATCCCAGATTCCTCCGGATGAATTGGAGGAAGGGCATACCTACTGGCGGAGGATGCTGGCGGATTTTGATGAGGAGAAACACCTTCCCCCGGCGGATCTGGACGGGGAAAGCCTCACGCCGGAGCATGAGATCGAGGTTCCCTTTCCGGAATTTGAGAAGACGTTCTTCAGGGGCAAGGACTTCAGTGAAAACACATTCTTCCTGGGGGCTTCTTTGCTGGCCCTGGCAAAGGCCACAGGGCGGAAGGAAGCCATCCTGGGCTGGATCCACAACGGCCGCATTAATTCGTCGGAGCGCCGCCTTATGGGCCTGATGCTGGATCAGTTTCCGGCCCGCTGGGATTTCACCGAGCCCATCACCGCCGGTGACTTTTTACGGCAACTGGAGGCTCAGGTGAAAGAGGGAATGAAATACCGCAAGAGCCTGGACCTGATCTACGAAGAAGCATTAGGGGACGGCTGCGCCAGCTTTATTCTCCAGAAAGGGACCATGGGTCGGCGGGGTGAAATGTCGTTAGATGGTAAGGATTGCTTCATTGTGGAGATGCCTGCCAATGAAATTTCAGCGGCGGAAAATTCTCTGGATATAGAAATGAACTCCCATGATGACGGTACCTATTCCCTGGTGCTGGACTACGATAACCACAGGTATTCGGAAAAAGCCATGCAGAATTTTGCCGCTGTTATGGAGTCGATGGTTAAGGCGTTGATGGATGAAAGCTGTGAAGTGACGTCGCTGCTGCAATAAGTTGCTGCCGCACTGTGAATTAATAGCTGGATGACCGTCAGGAAATGAAATGAAGAAATCCAAAAGTGGCGGCTGTTGCAGACGGCTGCGTAACGATTTTTGTAAAAGATATTATATCTCGGATTAAGAAAGGTTTTGTAATTATGAATAAAACAGAATGGTGCACAACCTATTTTGGATCAGAAATGCCGGACTGCCTTCCGGTTCCGGAAAGACGGGAGATTTCCGGAGGGGCGTGGGCCACGTTTTCGATTCCTGCAGATACCGGCTTGAAAGCTGAAGAGCTGGCGGCAGGGGTATTACTGCTGCTGGGAGAATACGGCGGCTTAACGGAAGCGGGTTTCCTTGTATGGAACGGATCAGGATGGCAGCCGTTGCGTCAGGAATGGAAGCTGGATATGGAACCGGCTGCGCTGAAAGAAGCGGTATGCACCATGTTGGAAACCGGCGCTTCCTATACGTGGGAAGGCAAAGAGGCCTGGGAGCTTTTGGGTACAGAAGCGGGCCGGGGCGTTGCCTTTTCTGCCGGCGTAGAGATCCCGGCTGAACAGAAGGATGGCTTTGCGATTTCCTTCAGCGCGGCACTTGGAAAACTTGAAATTTCCTATCTGGATTCCTTATATACAGAACCTTTTATCCGGGTGATGGCCCTTTCACTGCAGGAAATCCTGCGGAGCCTGCCGGTGGCAAAAACCTTGGGGGATGTGCAGGTTACCGCGGCAGAGACCATGGAGACACTGGAAAGCTTTAACGATAACGTCCATGCATACGACCGGTCCAAAACCATTGTAGAACAGTTCTGGGAACGGGCTGCTGAGTATCCGGATAATACGGCGGTGATTTACGAAGAACGCTCCTATACCTATGCCCAGGTGAAAGATCTGGCTTCCCGGCTGGCCGGTTATATCGCAAGGCAGGGCCTGGGACGGGGGGATACCGTAGCAGTCTTCATTCCCCGTTCTGAATATATGGTAATCGCATCTCTGGGCGTAATGCGGGCTGGTTGCGCTTACGAACCGCTGGATCCCAACTATCCTGATGAGCGGTTATCCTTTATGGTGAAAGATGCCGGCGCCAGGTTGATTATTATCGCCGATGAACTGTTGTCCCGGCTGGGAAATTTCCCGGAGTTTGACGGCAAGGTGCTTCGTATATCGGAAATCCAGTCTCTGGAATTGCCGGAGAAAGCTGCTTTGGAGAAAATTGCAGTGCCCCTTCCGGACGATTTGTTTATGCTGATTTATACTTCCGGTACCACCGGGGTGCCTAAAGGGGTGCGGTTGCTGCAGAAAAATATCGTGGCCTATGCGGCCTGGTATCGCCGTTACTTTTCACCTACGGCGAAGCACCGTGTAACCTGTTACAACAGCTATGGATTTGACGGCTCTCTGGCGGATATGTATCCGGCACTGACAGTAGGAGCCGGCATAGTTGTGATTCCGGAAGAAAAGAAACTGGACCTGCCGGCTTTGGCAGAAATTATAAAGAAACATCATGTCTATATTGCGGACCTGCCCAGCCAGGTAGGGCGGCAGTTTGCCCTGTCCATGGACTGTCCTGAATTAAAATATATCGTGGTTGGGGGCGAGACCCTGGTGCCCTTCAAGCCGGTTCATCCTTATATTGTGGCCAATGAATACGGACCTACGGAGGCAACGGTATCCATCACCTGCTACAGTATGACAGAGTATGAACCGGATATTCCCATCGGCATCCCTATGGACAATACGGATATCTATATTGTGGACAATGCAGGCCGCCGGGTTCCCCCCGGGGCTTTGGGCGAGCTGTGGGTCGCCGGTATCCAGGTGGCTGGGGGCTACCTGAACCGTCCGGAGAAGACCGCCGAGGCTTTTGTGCCGAACCCCTTCTCAAAGAAGCCTGATTATGAAACGGCATACCGGACGGGGGACATTGCCCGCTATCGCCTGGATGGAAACATTGAATTTGTGGGAAGGCGGGACGGTCTGGTGAAGATTCGTGGCTTCCGTGTTGAGCTGGCGGAAGTGGAAGGGGTCGTCCACGATTTCCCTGCCGTGAAAAACGCAGCAGTGGTTGCCTGCGACAATCCGGCAGGAGGCAAATTTATCGCTGCCTATGTGGTGTCGGACGAACCCATTGACCGGGAAGCTCTGGCAGCCTTTATCCGGGAAAGGAAACCCCCTTATATGGTACCGGTGGCTATTGTCCAGTTAGACGCCATTCCCCGGAACCAGAACGGGAAACTGAACCGGAAAGCGTTGCCGAAGCCGGAAGTATATGTCAGTGAAACCCCGTACGTGGCACCGAAAAATGATACGGAAGCCCTGCTTGCGAAAGGATTTGCCGCAGCTCTGGGCATGGAACGGGTCAGCGCGGAAGAAGATTTCTTTGAAGCTGGCGGTGACAGCCTTAGTGTGGTTCGTCTCCTTGCGGAATGCCGGGATCTGAAGCTGAACTTCAACCTTGTCTATGAAGGCAAGACCCCCGCCGGGATTGCAAAGCTCCTTGCTCTTCGGGATGATAAGACTGCATTAAAAACGATAAAACGTGATACTCATTTCTTTGGCCCTCTTCAGGAACTCCACTATGAATGGGGCAACGAACTGGAAGAAGGCTATGGGCTTCACTGCGACGCTACTGTATTCCTGGCGCCGGAAACAGACATGGAACGACTGGCAGGCGCCGTGGAAAAAACGCTGCGGGCCCATCCTGCAGTGGACGCCAGACTGACTGCTGCAAAAGACGGAACTCTTCGCTGGAAGAGCGGGGATCTTGCGAACCTGAAGCCTGTAGTGGAAAAAGTGACGCGTGAGGAATACGAAGGACTGAAACCGAAGCTGCGGCAATCCATGAACCGTCCGGAAACCCGTATGTTCAGCATGCGTCTTTTTGTAATAAAAGAAACGGATGGAAGCGAAAGCAAAGAGTTCTATTTTGACTTCCTGCATCCCATTATCGACGGGGATTCCATCAATATCTTCCTGGAAGATGTAAACGGAGCGTACTTAGGTGAAACACTGAAACCGGAAGAGTATAGTATCCTTGATTATTATGACGACATAGAGGACGTTATAGGCACGCCGGAGTATCAGAAAGAACAGCAGTGGAATCAGGATTTTATCCGTTCCTTTACGGAACGGGCCGGGGAACTGCCCGGGGATCTGGATCCGAAAGAAGAAAATAAAACCGTTGATAAAACGGTGCCCCTGCATATTGATCTGGCGGCAGTGGATGCCTTTACCAAGGCCCAGGGCGTTACGGACGGAACCATTCTGGCCGCGGCTTTCGGCCTGCTCCAGAGCCTGGCAAACGGGGAAAAGGCAGCGGCAGTCCTCACCATTTACAATGGCCGTGACGATATCCGGTATGAACGTACTATGGGGGCCATTTACCGGCATTACCCCCTGTGTGTCCGCTGGCAGGATGACATGACTGCAGCCCGGTTTGTGAAAGAGACCCAGGAAAATATTATGCTGTGCCGTCGCCATGCTCTTTATGAAGGGGATGCGGTGCCTCTGATTGCGGCTTTCTCCTATCAGGGGGAAGACATTGACGGTGAATTCGATTTCTGTGGCGGCAAGGCCCGCTATGAAGAAATCGAAGACTTTGAAGAAGAAGTGTTTGAATTCTTCCTCCATCGCCGCAAGGATGATTTTTATGTGAACCTGACCTATAACACGCTGGAATACAGCGAAGATTTCATAAATCGTTTCCTGTCTGACTACGCCCTGGCCATCCACTCCATGGCTGCCGGGAAAACCGTGGGAGAAATTGTTAAAAAGCTGGCGGAGAATAAATAGAAAATCTAATTACAGACAGCTTTCGTGAAGTGCTGACAGAATAAGAAGCGTTGCCAATGGTAAATTCAAATTGTCCGGAATTCTTAATTATTATTTTTGTTTTAGGATTTTTTAGGAAAAGAGGGATTCTTCTTGGAAAAGGCCATAGATCATGCCTATTTTACCCGTAAGATGTTTATGAGGGCGGTGCTTCCGGCTCCTTTCGCTGCAGTAGGCCTTGCTCTGGCAGAAATCGGCGACACGATTCTGGTTGGTCATGGCATCGGTATGGACGGTCTGGCTGCCATCGGTTTCATTTCGCCTCTCTTCCTTCTGGCCACCTTTTTTGTGTTTGGCCTGTCCATGGGAGGCGCCATCGTGTATAGTAACCTGATGCACGAGGGGAAGAAGGAGGACGCTTTAGGCGTTTTTAACTTTTTCCTGCGACTGGCTGCCGTGGCCGGGTTTGTCATAACCGCAGGAGGCCTCCTGTTTGAAGACCAGGTCCTGTATTTTCTGGGAACTACCCCGGAAGACGGTGTGGTTTTCCAGATGGCAAAGAGTTACCTGTTTTACATCCTGCTGGGTATTCCTTTCGAAATTTTAATGGAAGTTCTTACGGCGTACATGCGCAACGACGATGCGGATACCCTGTCCACTTCCATACAGACTGCCAGCGGGGTCGTGAACCTTATCATCAGTTACCTGTTGCTGTTCCATTTTAACTGGGGTATTGCCGGTTGCAGTTTCGGCTTTTTCTTCTCAAATGCTGCTGCCGTTCTAATCTCGCTTGGGTACATTATGTTGCGTAAAGACGGGAACCTGAGCTTCCAGCGCCGCACCTGCGCCTTTAACGAGGCTGTCAAGCCTCTGCGCCTGGGCTTTGCCACTTCTTTCGAGTATGTGTTTGACGCCGTATTCTCCCTGATTGCTATCCACATGCTGGCCGATATGTCCGGGACAGAAGGGGTCGCAGTCTTCAGCATTATTGAAAACTTATCGGTGCTCTTTATCTTCCTGTTTGAATTTATAGGGAAAACGTCCCAACCGCTGTTTTCCACATTCTTTGCTGAATGCAATACCGGGGAGCTGCATCGGGTATTCAAGTACGCTCTGCTGTATTCCTTTGTATGGGGCGTTCTGGGAACGGTGCTGGTGGTAATCTATCCCCAGATCCTGGATTTGCTGTTCGGCCTGGAAGACGTATCAGACGCGGGTATGGCCTATTACGCGGCCCGTGTTTTCTGCATCGGGACTATCTTTATGGGGGTGTCCCTGCTGTTGCAGAATTACCTGCAGTCAGAAGAAGATGAAACGGGGGCCTTTCTGGTAGTGTTTATGCGTCGTTTGGGCGCCAGCCTGCCTCTGGCTTTCCTGCTGTCCCAGTATGGATTTTATCTTTTCTGGTTGGTGTATCCCCTGGCAGAAATCGTTACGCTGATCATACTTTATTTTTATAAACGCATTAAAGGCGAACGGCATACCATCGACCCGGCCCGGGTCTACAACGCTTCATTTTTAGGCAAGGTTGAGGATGTGGCTGCCCAGTTGGACGAAGCGGAAAACTTCGTGGCACGCTGGGGAGCCGATGATCATGCCCGCAATACCATCCGTCTGGCCATGGAGGAAATCTGCGGCGTAATGAACGAACGGGCTGGCAGCCGGAAGGGCGACGAACCGGTGCTGACCCAGCTGACCCTCATTGCCCAGGAAGACGGGACCTTCAAGATCCACCTGCGGGACAATGCCCAGGAATTCGATCCCTTTAACCTTTCCCAGGAAAAAGTGACAGAACGGTCGGAACGGGATGAGGAAATTGATGTAAGGGCACTGAGCCTTCATGTGGTGAAAAGCCATGCCCGCCAGTATCTGTATCGCAGTTACCACGGGTTCAATACTATAACCATTACGGTTTAACAGCAATAAAAGCGAATAGAAAGAGCCTGAAATACTGTACAGTAGGAAAATCGGCATTCGAACAGAACGGATGCCGGTTTTTCTTTTCTGTCGGCAGTGTGGTATAATATTAAACAAGGTTTTCATAAAATAGAACAAATTGATTTTTGGAGGGGAATATGCGTTATTACACTATTTTGTTAAACGGAAAAGAAAAAGTTGCGGCCAGTCCGGACGGAAAAGAATTGTTTGTTCTGGAAGAGTATCAGGATATGAACGCGTTGATTGCAGCTGGCGGGATCACAGAAATTCCTGCAGAGGCGGCGAAAGTGGATATAGATACGGTTAAACTTCTTTCGCCTATCCCTTATCCGTTGCAGGATGTATTATGCCTTGGCATTAACTATACGGCCCATGCGGAAGAAGCGTCACGTTTTTCCAAAGAAAATTTTGGTGGGGAGCGGCCCTATCCCATTTTCTTTTCCAAAAGAGTGGCCTATTCACAGGGAACAGACGCGTCCATTCCCGCTTACACAGGGCTGGTGGATTCTCTTGACTACGAATGTGAACTGGGCGTTATCATTGGGAAGGATGCGAAAAATGTTCAGAAGGATGAGGTGCAGGACTACATTTTCGGTTATACCATCGTAAACGATGTCAGTGCCCGAAACCTGCAGACCCGTCATAAGCAGTGGTATTTCGGTAAGAGCCTTGACGGTTTTACCCCCATGGGGCCCTGTATTGTATCAGCGGATGAGCTGGAATTCCCTCCCCAAAAGAAAATTGCCTGCCGGGTAAATGGTGACGTGCGGCAGGATTCCAGTACGGCTAATCTTATTACAGGAATTAGTGATATTATTGTCATGCTGTCGGAAGGCATGACGTTGAAAGCCGGGACAGTTATTGCTACCGGTACTCCTGCCGGGGTAGGCATGGGCATGACGCCTCCTACGTTCCTGAAACCGGGAGATGTGGTGGAGTGTGAGATCGAAGGCATCGGTGTGCTGAAAAATTATGTGGAATAAAAGGTTATGAAACAATCCGAACATCAGCGCTGGATCATGCATGTGGATATGGATGCTTTTTATGCTTCCGTGGAAATTTTAGACAACCCGGATCTGAAAGACCTGCCTGTGATTGTAGGGGGACGGTCGGCCCGGGGCGTTGTGTCAACTTGTTCCTATGAGGCCCGTAAATTTGGCGTTCATTCTGCCATGCCTCTTTTTGAAGCCCGGCGGCTTTGCCCCCACGGTGTGTATCTGCCGGTCCGGCCCCACCGGTATGCGGAAATTTCGGGAAAGATCATGGCCATTTTCCGGGAAACTTCACCTTTGGTAGAGCAGCTTTCCATAGACGAGGCGTTTCTTGATTTAGCCGGTATGGAGCGTTTGGGTGGAGCGGAAACCATTGCCCATCAGGTGCAGGACCGGATTCAGGAAGAGCTGAAACTCAGTGCGTCTGTAGGTCTGGCTCCGAATAAGTTTCTTGCAAAGCTGGCATCGGATATGGATAAACCCCACGGCTTTGTAAAAATTACGCCTGGAGAGGCCGAAGCGATGCTGGCGCCTATGCCGGTAACTAAAATTTTCGGTATTGGACGCAGTGCAGAAGACAAACTGAAACAGTTCGGAATTGAGAAAATCGGGCAGCTTGCTTCAGCAGATGTTGCAATTTTACGCAAGGTGTTCGGCATTAACGCGGAGCAGGTAAAGAGACTGGCCCTGGGGCTGGACGACCGGCCGGTTGTTAATGAAGAAGAAGCAAAATCCATCGGCAAGGAAAACACATTTGATTACGACCTTACGGATTTTGAATCCTGCCGGGACGAGGTGCTGGATCTGAGCGGGCAGGTAGGCTGGCGTCTGCGGCGGGAGAATCTGGCCGGGCATACGGTGACGCTGAAAGTGAAATTTGCGGACTTTCATACCATTACCCGCAGTTCTACCGGTGACAGGCTGATTGCCTGGGATGAAGAGATTTTTTCCCTGGCGGAACAGATGTTGCGGAAGATCAACGTAAAACCGGGGGTGCGCCTGTTGGGCGTATCGGTGAGCAACCTGTTCCGGCCGGAAGACGAACCGGTACTGGGCTTTGCGGAAGATGAACGGATGCAAAGACGGAACCGGGCCATTGACTCGCTGAAAAGCAAATTTGGGGAAAACATAATCAAGCGCGGTATTGTGGGAAAGAATAAATAAGAATTTATCTGGAGTCTATGTATGAAAAAAAGTAAACGGTTTTATAAAATTCTTACAGCAGCGCTTATCGCAATGGCCTTATTGATATTTGTCATCATGTTCGGCGCATTACTGCTTGGATGCGGCAATGGGGCGAAACAGACCAGCGGGGAAAAAGCAAAAGAAAATTATATTTCTTTTAACAGAACCGACGCATTTAATCTACGGCAAGTAATCACGGCAGACAGCACGACATCGCGGACGGTTATGTGGCAGTCGGAACCGGAAGAAAAGGATGCGTTTGTTGAGTATCGCACGGTTGGTAAAGAGCAGTCTGAAATATTTACGCAAAAAGAACGGATCAATGACAAATTTACTGATAACGGAAAAACTTCCCGGGTGCATACGGTTACACTAAATAATCTGCAACCTGGCACCCAGTATGAATACCGTCTGGGCTATGCAGACAAGCGGAGTGAATGGTACCCCTTTGATACGGCAAAAGGAAATACATACAAAGCTTTAATCTTCCCGGACAGTCAAAGCGCTGATTACAAAACCTGGGAAGGTGTGGCTATGCCTGCATGGAAACGGAATCAGGACGCACAGTTCTTTATTACTATGGGAGACCTGGTGGACAACGGGGAACACGCTTTTCAATGGAACGAATGGTTTACCCGGATTAGTCCCATGATCAACCGTATTCCTGCCGCGCCTGTTATGGGAAACCACGAAACGTATACCACGGACTGGAAGGTGAGGATGCCGTTGGCCTATCTCAATTACTTC
>Ga0310695_10013689_pt1 | contig 11088 bp, 10 predicted proteins | sample RumenRJG_04DNA_FD_203882 | JGI IMG/M metagenome (GOLD analysis project Ga0310695, IMG submission 203882) | Bovine rumen microbial communities from Lethbridge, Alberta, Canada - RJG_04 (v2) (version 2) | ecosystem: Host-associated > Mammals > Digestive system > Stomach > Rumen | place: Canada... | reverse complement strand
ATGTTGTTTCGTCTTCTGCCGTATTAGGATATTTTGCGTCAATTTCTCCTTGCATCAGGGTCTTCTTGTCTTTGACCATAGCCTCCATACAAGTTTTAATGGCTTTTAAGCTACATAAAGTATCGGTATAAATTGCTTCGCCATTGAATTTGTAATGGAGTTTATTTGCTATAATCCTAAACTTTTGTTCGGGTTCCAGTTGCAGGATAGTCTTGGAATAACCTCCCCATGCGGAATCAACATGAATCCAGAAGCTGAAGTTTCTTTCTTCAAATTCTTTACGAATGTCATATATCTTATGAACCGGGTCAATTGCTCCTTCCTCCGTTGTGCCGACAATCCCAATAACAGCTAATGGGGATACATGTTCTGCCATGCATACCCCTATCGCCTCCCTAAGTTTGTCTGTATCCATCCTGAAATCTGGACCAATCTCAACAAATTTGATATTGTTTCTGCCTATTCCCAACAAATCAGCAGCCTTATGGATACTATAATGCGCAGTTCCAGAGACAAAAATTGCAAGAGGATATTCTGAAAGTAGTTTTCCCATATTATTGGAAAGACTATAATCCGACTTGTTCAAATATGTCATTGCTTCTTTAGAAGCCTTTTTCATATCAATCTTCCAGACTTCTTCACCAGCATGTTTTTCTTCCACGAAATCTACGTATGCTTGAATATATTTGGATAAAAGATAGATTGATTCTGTTGGTTTGATGTTTATCAAATCAAAATTATCGAAATCCAAAATATTCTTCGTTTCTCCAGAAGGATTCTTTAGCTTAACCGTCAATTGGGGCAATTCTTTCGAAATCACATCCTTGATTGACAGAGGTAGATATTTTACGCACCGAGCAACCCATAGGGCCTCTATATTGGCTAATGTACCACCAGAAGCTATATGCGCCCAACCAAATTCCTCTTTTAACTGTTTGTTATAAGCCTTCTTTTCACTTGATTTGCTCGACTTTGGTGGAAGTGGTGGTAATTTAAAACCAATCATCTGTAGGATTTTGTTACATGCCTCAATTTCCCACTCCGCAGTAACAGGAGCTGCTTCTGTAGTTACATTGTTGGGATTATAAAGCAATCCCCCAATATAGCCTAACAGTGACGGCATTGTAATGTCAGAAAGCATATGCGCTATATACCGTGGGTTGTAGAAAGGGAAGTTACGTCTCAGAGCTGCCAAGAACTCATGGACATTCTGGTATAACTTGTCATTCTCTTCATCAAAAACATGCTGTTCGCTTTTAGTAATCAACAGAGGGTCATCAGGGAAATAGTTCTTTCTCCAATGAAAACAATCATTCACCATTACATTGAGTAAGTCCTCAAATGTAGAAGCATTCTCTGCCTTAGGTCCAATAAACCACGATAAATTCTTGTCCATAAAACCGTCACATTAATAATTAAACATGTAATTTGGACGCAAATTTACGCCAATTTTCTTAATTTGAATGTACAATAACCGTTAGTAATATTTTATAGGCGTTTCGTTTTTTGCAATTTATAACAGGCTTTATATCAACAACATATGAGGTGGCAACATTCTCTTTTATAGCGTTTCCTCTATAAAATAAAACGCCCTAAGACACTTATATAGGAACTAAAACATTGTTTCATTAATAATTTAATGCCAATAAAAGACGGAATATAATTGTTGTAGAAGATGTGTAACTACTCAGCACCCTATAGTGCATGAGTAGTTACTAAGCGAAGTAAGCGAGTTAATAAAATATAAACTTCTTTGTGTGCCGATTTCAAACAAAAGCAAAAAGCTTTTCTGTAAGGTCGTTGAGAAGATGTCGTAGTTGTCTAATCTTCCCTAAATGTATTTGTTTTATTCAGGATATGCCGTTTCCATTTATCAATATATCAGAACATGAGTTTTGCGCCTGCGATGATATATCCTGGCAGGCGGTTTTCTGTGATAACCTCTTGATAGTCGTTTCTTGATTCTATCCGAAGTCGGCGATAGTGACGGGTGTGGAGCATGTTGCGCCCTTCGACAGAGAACGACCAACGCCCCAGAGAGGCAGAAGCCGATATGCCTAAGTCAAAATTGCGAAAGTTATCCTCGCCGGAATGGTCGAGGACAAGCGACAGAGGCAAATTCAGTTCAAACCGTTCCTTTCTGAGCAGCATGGGTCTCAGATAAATCTCATGTTCGGCATAGTTAATGACACCGCCGCTGATTTCCATCTTGCTCTGTTGTAATGCCAGTTTATAACCTACCTCCACGTTGAACAATGATTTGAATTTGCTGGCCAAGGCCAATGCCCCGTCCTTCTGCGAAAGGCGGTTGTTGCTGAGAATGTTCTGATAGGCAGACTGGTACAGGGTGTTAGTCAGCGTTGACGTAAAGTCTTTGAGGATGCCGAAATAGTTCATTCTCAGGTGATATCTGTTCTTTCGGCGCAGAGCGTCCCTTGTGTTTGTTCATTCCATAGCATTGAATAAACTCCTTTTTTGGCAAGTAGTTCGTTATGTGTACCAAATTCCACAACCTCCCCCTGCTTGATGGTTATTATGGTATCAGCATCCATCACAGTACTCAATCTATGGGCAATTATGACGATTGTTTTCCCTTCAGATGCTAATTTTTTCGTTACTTGTTTAACATATTTCTCTGCAAGACTATCGAGTGACGAAGTTGCTTCATCGAAAAGAATAATCTCTGGATTACGATAAACTGCCCTTGCTATTGCTAATCTTTGCCGTTCTCCACCCGACAGCGATGTGCCATGTTCGCCGATTCGTGTATTTAGTCCTTGTGGAAGTTCATCTATGAAATTCTCTAATCCTAGGTTCTTAATCACATCAACGACGCGTTTCATATCTGGATTACTCTCTCCGAGAGCGATATTCTCGGTTACAGTGCCTGCGAACAGTTCAACCTGCTGCGGAACGACACTAACTTTCTCACGTAAAGACCTATTGTTGATCGTAGAAATATCATAGTCGCCAATCTTTATCTTACCCATTTGTATTGGGTAGATATTTTGCAATAGCGAAATGAGTGTGGTTTTGCCAGATCCGCTTTCACCTACGATGCCAGTCGTCTTGCCCTTCTGTATCGTTAAGTTAAGGTTTTCAAACACGAATTTGCGAGAACCATAACGAAATGTAACATCATCGAAATGAATGTCACCTATCATATCATTAGTGAGAGTAATCTTATTGGTGTCGCTCTCTTCACGTTCTAAATCCATAATTTGAAACAATCGGTCTGAGGCTATCATAGCCTCCTGTATGGTAGAATTAGATGAAATAATGGAAGATATGGGCGATGTCACATAACCTACAAGGCTATAGAACATCATTAGTGTTCCTGGTGTAATACTTTGATCTACTACCTGAGAACTGCCTATCCATAGTATTGCAATAACCACTGCCTGTTCTACCAGCTCTATGCCATTATTTACATACAATCCTCCTTTGGTGGCTGTGAATATACTCCGAAGCATTCCCACGAAATGACGCTCTGTCTTTACGTTCATAAAATTTTCTATACCAAAGCGCTTTATCGTAGAAACAGACTCCAGCGATTCAACGAGTTGAGCCTGTAGGTTTGCACCGCGTTCCATTATCTTTCTTTGGTACTTACGGTTAAGGCGATTGAATGCAAAGAACAGCAATCCATAAAATGGAGCCGCAGCAATCAGTATCAGTGTGAGTTTCCATGAGTAGATAAGCATCAATGCCACTGTAAAAAGCAGTATCATTATGTTCACCGTGAAATCCACAACAACATTGTTAATAAAGTTCCTTATCTTCACTGCATCGCTAAGACGCGACGTTATTTCACCAACACGCATAGTGTCAAAGAATTGCTGAGGCAGAGTGAGCAAGTGTTTGTAATAGCCAAGTATGAGTGCCACGTCAATACACTGCCCTGTCTTTATCGTAATTAAGTTTTTCGTCAGACTGATAAATACTTTCAACAGTAGAATGGCAATCATGACAATGCTCATCATATTCAATAGATTTACATTGCCGTCAACAAGTACGTAATCCGTTATTTTGCTGACATAGATTGAGGTTGACAAGCCGAGAATGCTCACTGTTATAGCACCGAACAATGATTGAATCAGTGCTCCATAATGAGGGCGGAATATTTGCCAGAAACGTTTTATATTGCTTGTAGTCTTGTCACCAGTTTCAAAGGTTTCCTTTGGTTCTGCAAGGACAAGTATTCCAGTCCATATTTTTTTGAAATCATCATGTTTCGTCTCATGCATTCTTCCGTCACCAGGATCCATGTATTCAAGTGATGCGTTGCTAACTTTATAGATAACCACGAAATGATGCAGCCCATCCTTGACAACGACATGGGCAATTGTTGGCTTAGGCACTACCTTAAGCGCACCAAATTCCGCTTTCACTCCTTTTGCACTAAGCCCTAACTTCCCGAGTGCATCAATCATACCGAGGAGATTGGTACCTTTCTTATCAGTGTAGGCATATTGCCGTATCTTGGCTATCGGATACTTTAATCCATAGAATGCGCAGACTGATGCTATACATGCTGCTCCACAGTCTGTGATGTCGTGTTGCTTTATACGTATTGTGCTCATTTTCTCTTGTATTGTGTGGGACTAGCCCATTCGTCAATGTTCTTGTATATTAAGGTAAACAGTGACTGACGTGTCACCATAAAATGTGCTGTGGCACTCATTCCCTTTTTTATGCGAGCTCGCCTATCAGTATGTTTCAATAAAAGATAGTCCCTGTCCATAGTACATTTCACCTTATAACAATATGTATCGTCTATTGTTACTAAGTCAGAAGTTATGTCTGTAACGTGTCCCGTAATTATTCCCCATTCGTTATAGTTCAGAGCATCAATCTGCACTCTTACTTCCATGTCACTTTTGATGAAAGCAATGTCTCTAGGACTGACATAACACTCCAGACAGAGTGCTCCGTTTGGGCTGACAATGGCGATTTGCTGACCTGTAGCGAGAAATCCTCCCTTATATATCCCATTGAATTGTTCCAACGTTCCATCAATGGGACTCTTTACGACATACAATAGTTTGTCTGCGGCAAGACTGTTGTCCGTCGCCAAGGTTTCTTTCAATTGCATGCGATAGTCATAGAGATAGTTCGCCCATGAACTCTCCTGGTTCTTTTCCAGAACATTCAACTCATTCCGTTTTCCTTGATACCTGTAGTAAACTTCATTGTATTCACTTTCACTAATGAGACCCTTGTCAAATAGTATCTTGTGTCTCTTCCATTCAATCTCATATTGCTCACGGTCGGTGTCTATTTGGCGGAATTGCGATTGATAGTGTGTATAAATCTCTCTTATATCAGAAGAATAGAAGAAAGATGGTACATTGCCATTTGCCAGCACCTCCAAGTCGTGTATTTTGTCTGACAATTTCTTCGCCTTATCTGAATGCAATTTGTGTTGATTGTCGTTCTTCTGGGTTCGTTGCGTCAGGATAACATCTCCCTTATGCAAGATTGCACCTTCCGTGACATAGACAGAATCTACATATTCTGACACCGCAGTCGTTATTATACTTTTCTCAAAAACAGGTCGAACCATTGAAGGGGCACTTACTGTTATGTCAACGTATATTAAAGGCAAAGAAGCTATAGCCACCAACAGGCCTACAACTATCACCTTGTAGATAATATTAGTCTTGATACGATGTTCATAAAGATAGAAATCGGCTGAATCTGAAGTAAGATGCTCTTCTAAAAATGAATCTATTTCCGGCATTTGTTATCCCTCTGTAAAAGTTTTGTCTTTGTATTTGTCACTTTCTGAAACGATCATCTCTATGCCACAAGTTAGGACGTACGAGCCTATTATTTCATTGTTCTGCATAAAGGGAATAATCGCATTTTCGAGACTGTCATTTATCAGTTGAGTCTCGAACAGATCCCGATATGTTACCAATCCAATCGATTTCATTATAAAACCTTTTTAAATATACCTTGTATCCATTTATTGGAATCTTGAAAGCATACGTAAGAATTTCAAGGAAAAGTTAAAATGGTGTGATATAAGCCATACATTTGAAGTTAACATCTTACTCCTTTTTCTAAATTCCTTGTCTTTAACTTCATTTGGAAGTTTTAATCCGCTTGCATTAAATTTCCTAATTGCATCTTCTTGGCTCAAATCATAAAAAAAATTCTCAATTTGATTATCTTTTTCATTCAATTTTACATAGTCTCTGAAAGGGAAAAAGAAAGCTGTATGCACAAAACAAAAAGTATATGCATCGCGGTACATATCAAATATACCATTGTACTTCAGGAAATCCCTTATGTTAAGTACTGCACAAACTCTATCGCTTATTTTCTTTTTGGAAGTGCAGCCCATAATTGAGTCGTTACGTACCGTGTAAAAATACAACGCTTCTTTCACAACGCTTATGCTATTTGTGTAATAGACAAGTTTAGTGGTAAAGATAACATCTTCAAAATACCTACCAGAATCATCAAACATGACATTGTTTTCAAGAAGAAATTTGCGCCGACAAAAGTAAATCCATGGAGAGAATAAGAAACCTTTCTGCTGAGTGAGAAGCATATTTAGCAAGAGTTCTTTGCTTTCCTTTCCTGAAATATCTGGCAGAATTTGTTTGCTTAACCTTTCCTTGCCAGTTTTTTTTATCGAATTCCAATAACATCCATACATAACTACATTCGGATAACTGCCATCAAGACTATTTACGAGTTTATAGATGGCATCTGTAGCAATTCTGTCATCAGAATCAACAAACATTATATACTCGCCTTTGGCTTCCTTAATAGCCATGTTACGTCCAGCGCCATTACCTTTATTACGCTTATGCGAGAATACTTTAATCCTCTTATCCTTCTTGGAATAATTATTTATAATTTGTTTTGTTCCATCTGATGAAGCATCATCTATAATTAAAATTTCAATATCATTGTATGTTTGAGAACATACACTTTCTAAACATCTGCCTATATATGGCTCTGTGTTGTATGCAGGAATAATAATGCTTATAAGCATAGAGTAAATCGTAAAAAAATTAAAGGTATTTCTCAAGAATGCATTGCTCAATAGACTCTACTGACATACCAGAGAAATCTGCCACGACTCTTCCCTTATGGATATATGTAATCTCATCGCAAATATCAGATATTGCAGAAATGATATGCGAGGAGAGTATGATGCATTTCCCCTTGCCCTTCATCTCCTTTAGCCAATGCCTAAGAACGATTGTCCCAGCAAGGTCTATACCGTTGAAAGGCTCGTCCATGATGACAATATCATTGTCTTGAAGCATTAGTGTCAGTAGCATCAGCCGCTTTTTCATGCCTAAGGAGTATCTGCTGGCGTATCTGTTGAGAGGCAGGGCGAACTTTTCATTAAGCTCTTCTATCACGTCTCTGCTGACGTACTTTCCTTTTGCACGAAGACAGAACTCGATATGTTCCATGCCTGTGACATAAGAGTAGTAAAAGGGAGTGTCACCCATGTAGCCAATCTGTCTGTCCTCACTAATGAAGACAGAGCCGTTGTATGATTCTATCCCAGCAATACATCTGAACAATGTACTTTTGCCCGCTCCATTCTCTCCCATGATTCCATATACCTTACCTTCATCAAAGGAATGGCTGAAGTTTTCTATGGCTGTCAACTCACGATATTTCTTGGTCAAGTTCCTAATTTCTATCATAACATGTATTTCTTTATTACTGAATAGGCATAATAAGCCAGCACTCCCGATACTATCATGGAGAAAAGCATGGCCTGTGGCGCAATTAGCGACACGCAGAATATGACAATTAAAACCATATACGCAAGTGCTGATATGATGTCATTGCCGCCACCGCTTACAAAGCATAGCATTTCCACTTGGAACAGCAAAAGGCTTGTGTTAAGATAGTATGATGCGCCTAATAGCAACTGAGGCAAGCTGAAATCGACGAGTATCAGGCATAATATAAATGGAAGAAAGATGACGCACGTATTTTTCAACGCGAATAGGAGTTTAAGCCAGAGAAATCTCAATGCACTCTTGTAATTAAACAAATACTCCACATGCCTCTCGCGAATCAACGACATACTAATGACAGAAGCCGCAATCATACAGACTGCGACTACAAGATTACGGTTTCCTATGTATGTACCAATCGTTCCTCCTACCAATAAAGGTAAGAATGGAAGCATAGCCAGACGTCCACCACGGTGGTATTCATAACTGCCAGATGCCAGGCATGGGAATGTGGGGAGGTGCAAGGAGAAGCCTCCGCATGGAACAAAGCAGACAAGCACCAAAGAAAATGGAACGATAGCAACAGCCCAAGGCTCGCCGCGTTGGAGGAAGAAATATAGAAAAGGGATTGACAATAGTATATATTCTACTAAAAACAGCATCTTCGTGTGTTCCACGCCAAAAACTGAGTAGAGAAATGTCGAATCGCCACGCATGAAGTGACAAACCAGCAACAGGAATTCATAAAACAATACACTATAGTATATAGGAGCAAAAGCTAATCCTAAGACCGTAGATGTACCCAAGAGGGTAAAAAGCAATACTGCGGGGATGACCATGAGCCCCAGCTCCTTAATCATCCGCCAAAGGCATTTCGCCCTAAGTCCGAAATATAGCTTCAATACATCGCGCATTTTATGTTACACTTATAGGTATGAGGGAGATGTAATATGCACCTCCCTCATATCACTACATTAGATTAGTAAGCCTTCGAAGGGCATAAAAATGACAACGCAACTGCAATAGCAATTGGTATCCAGGGGAAACCACCATTTACACTCTGCATTTCTTCAACAGAAAGCTCACGGCATAACACGTTTGAATCTAAATTTTTTAATTCCATAATTATTAATTTTTTTAAATTACCCTACTCTTAAGATTTTCGGTTCTCTCCTATTAGCCAGTTTGGTCTGGATTATATATATTCGTCGACTCGTATATATCAAACAGAAAGTTGTTAAAGCTTTATTACTATAGTTGCCCCCTGCTTAAAGGTATTTTTCAATTATTGTATCAAAATTACTGCAACAATTCATAAACTAAAATCGCTAAATTGCCAAATTCTTTTTCATCTCATTTTCTTTTTTTTATTAATACTATATCGTTAAGACAATGCGGCGTTTTACTCCTTTTTACCAGTTTGATCTGTATAATATTGGTCCCTATTATTCAATATTTATTAAAAACAATACTTTGTGTGTGTTCGCCATAAGGCTTTGCACACATTAATTCGAGTGCAAAGATATGGTAATAATCTTATAGGGAAAAGAAAAGACCGTTTTTTCTACCTTCACACCGTTTCACTAATTAACCAAATCCATATAGTTGATGTTCAGGCAAATAACAGAAACTTAAATTATTATTTTACGTTTCAATTATTAAAAAGAAACGGAAATTTAGTTGAATCAAACTCTTATAACTCTACATTGACCTATGAACTATGGCTAACCCCTGACGAGTCAATGCTCATCAGGGATTATCACATTATCGGATATACAGCAGCGAGAACTCCACATATCTCCGTCGCTCGATGGACTTCACTTTTCTGCTCTTGTATCGGCAGAAGCGCATGTAATCGTGGAAGATGTTGCGATTGCCTGCATCCAGTTTCCTCAGCAGCGTACTTCGTGGACGTTTGCTTGTTCCGAGTATCGCGTATGGCCCGACATTGTACGCAAGGACTGCCAAGAGCAACTGGTCTTTGCCGTAGCCTTCGAACAGTCTGTACATCTTCATGAGGTCTAGCCTTAGCAGCCTGTCACCCTGTGCCTTCGTCATCGTCCTTGCACTGTACCGTTCCCCCGGCTGCAACTGGTGACCCCATCCGACGTATGGATAGTTGCGGACGGTGTGCCAGCCCTCGAAGTGCTTGATGATTTCCACCGCCAAGTTGAATCTCTGCAGTTCTGTCATTCGCTCCTGCGCCGTTACTGCCGACGGGCAGAGCATCAGCAGAACGGCTATAGCCAGTCCTGCCAATGTTCGTTGATAGTTATTGCCTGCTCTCAATGCCTTGCCCTCCTTTCTCTGTGGTTACCGTTTCCTCTTCATCATCCTCGTTGTTGAACTTGAAATCAAGTTGCTGGCTCTGTCCGTGATTGTCCTCTATGACCACGATGAAACTGTGCGAGTCCGACGATGCAGAGGTGTAGTACAGACGGAAATCATCTGTCAACAGCGGATAGCGGTCGTTGGCTTTCAGGGCTTTCTTGTTGTATTTCAGCGTACCCTTACCTTCGTATAGAAACCAGCGGATGGTGTACTGCGTGTCGCTCGTCCTGCCCTCCGCCAGCAGTGAGCAGCGGATTTCCACCGTCTCGCCCTGCGTCACCCTCAGAGGGACTGGCATAGTCTCGACATGGAACGGATAAGCAGTCTGAATATCCAGATCACTATCGCAAGCAGCGATGCAAAACACGGCGACTGCCATGCAGCCCACCCTCACTAAGTTCTTCATTACATTCTTCATTTTTGTTGTTGCTTTCATTGTTCGTTGAATTTTGATGGTTGATGTTCTGTTGATTCTTCACAAGGTATTCGTTGAGATCCTTGCATTCATTATAGTCGGCAGTGTGGTCGATGACCTTTTCGCCCAGGCTGTCCTTCAGCGTCTGCACCGCCTTCCTTCCTGCCTCGTCGTTATCAAGATAGGCATGAATATGGTCGTACTGGCTCAGCAAGTCCGTTGACTTCCGCAAGTAGATGATGCTGTTCAGCACCAGATTGTCCTTTTGCGCTGCATCATGGTTGATGGTGACCGCTGAAAGGAAGTCAAAGAAGCCCTCAAACACGTTGCACTCCCTGCCTGGCTCATACACTGCCTTGATGAACGTCGTACCCTTTGGCGCCACGCACCCCTTGAAGAACTTGTTGCGTACTTCATAGCCGCCCTTGTCATTAGGAAAGCCGATGGCGAAATACCGCTTGTTACGCAAGTCATAGTGTAGTTCCTTGCAATAACGGCTTGCCACCTCAAAGGGTATCGCCCTTTCAGCCAGATACTGGCGCAAGGCGAAGTGTCCGAGTGGCAGCACTTCTACGTTTGAGAACTGAGGTTCCTCGTCCGGCAAGTCCTTTAGGTACTCCG
>Ga0310695_10013688_pt1 | contig 11088 bp, 11 predicted proteins | sample RumenRJG_04DNA_FD_203882 | JGI IMG/M metagenome (GOLD analysis project Ga0310695, IMG submission 203882) | Bovine rumen microbial communities from Lethbridge, Alberta, Canada - RJG_04 (v2) (version 2) | ecosystem: Host-associated > Mammals > Digestive system > Stomach > Rumen | place: Canada... | reverse complement strand
CTCTCGGTCGTGGTCATGCCTTCTCCCGAACGCGTTGGCGGCTCCGTCGCTGTCACAGCAAGAGAGCCGAGCCGCCCCGACGTGAGTGTGAACGGTACCCGCGCCCCGCAATCGATGGCAAATGCCAGTTCTGCCGTACCGTCTGCCACCACGGGGACACCGCCGAAATCAAGCAGAGTGGGCCGCACGCTCCCGTCGTCGAACACAACGCCAAGCGAGACGAGCCGCCTGTCGGGGTCGGCACCCCGCGCGGCAGCCCACGCGGCGTAGCCACCCATGGCGGATATCTCGGCGGCGTTGGACGGGAACGCCGCCGCCGCCCATTCTTCTGACTGGTTCCATGCGGACGGCACAAGAGGCACCTCCGGCGCGGGATCAATGTCATTCGGCAATCCGTCATTGTCAAGGTCGTACGGCAGCACGCGCCGATACACCCGTTCCACGTTGTTGGATCGCGTAATGAAATTGCCGTCGTCGTGAAACTCAATCTGCGCGCTGTACTGCCCCGTACGGTCTCGCCCGCCAAAGAGATTCTCCCACGAGATGAGTTTCACACGGTAGGGCGCGGACTCCGGCCGCGCCGCACCCGCCCACCAGAACCTCCCCACACCCGGCACAATCGACGCATACTCCCTCGCTGCGCAGATCGACATCAACGAATGGTACAAACCTCCCACCCGTTGCCTCGGCAACGACTCCACCATACCGCCCGAAAGTACGTCGAGCCTGCGCACCATGCCCGTGCCAAATGGGAATCCGAAATCATCGCCAAGGTCGAGCGGAAAGTGCATCTCATACCCGCCGCCCAGCGACCACGGCATGTATTCAACTCCGTTCGTCGGCATCGCGTATGAAACGGCTTCATTCGTCGTCACGCTCTCAAGCCGCCATCCCTGTGCAATTTCTTCAGGCGTGACAACCTCTGGGACAACGGGCGTCCCGCCCGTTGAAGGTAGCGGCATGAGGAACTTCGCGCCGCCGCGTAAGACACAGAATGCCGAAACGACCGCAAACGCGGCAATTCTTGCCACCGTCAGAAGACGACGCCTGGCGGACGCGACACCTCTGCACAGCCACGCACCGACGACGCCGACCGCAATCGCGGCCAGCGCCGACAGGCAAATCCACATCAGCCCGTCCTTAAACGCCTCTATGCCTTCCTGTACATTCATCGCCGTGCGCCATTAGTGTATCATATTTTACGCAGCCGTTGTTGAGATTACGGTGCGAAATGTGTCCAATGCCGCGCCTTTGTCGCGGCAACATAGACGAAGCAAGGCTGCCCCACCTTGCAACAAGGGTGGGGCGAGCTGTCACGGCGAGCCGCGGCCGGTTACTTCGCGGCGGGCTTCTCGGCTTTCTTGGCAGGGGCCTTAGCGGCGGGCTTCTCCACAGGCTTCTTCGCCTCGCCCTTCGCCGCCGGCTTCTTCGCCTCGGGCTTGTAGTTGGCGTGCTGCCAGCAGTACTTCTTGCCGGGCTGGGCCTTGCGCTTGCACTTGTCGCCGTCTTTGGTGAGCGCCTGGCACTGGCTAGCACCCTTGAGGTGCTGCCAGCAGTACTTGCTGTTCTCCTCCGCCTGGCGCTTGCACTGAACGCCGTCTTCGGTCTTCGCCGCGCACTGCGCCGCGAACGTCGTGAACGCCACCGCACACGCGGCAAGCATCATCATCAGTTTCTTCATTTCTTTTCCTTTCGTGTTCTACTTTTCTGCGTCATCTCACGTATCATGCCCTCGGCCAGCTTACTGCCCTGAGCGGCGGCCTTGCGGTACCACTTCAGGGCCTCTTCCTGGTTCTTGTCGACGACCCAACCCATGTCATAGTATGTGCCCACGTTGAACTGTGATTCCTTGAGACCCATCTCTGCCGCCTTGCGGTACAGCCTGTATGCCTCCGACTTGTCCTGCGGCACGCCCTTGCCTTCGGCATAGCATGTCCCGAGGTTGTGGATCGACCGGACATATCCGCTTTCCGCCCCCTTGCGAAAGAGCCGTACGGCCTCCGCGTAATTGTTCGTCACGCCACCGGCACCGCGGAAGTACAAGACGCCCAGCTCATGCTGCGCAACCACGTGTCCCTGCTCGGCCGCCTTGCGGTACCACTTTGCAGCTTGCGGCTTTTCCCCTATAGTCAAGTGATATGTATACCATTTTCCCAGCCAGCACTGCGCGTCCGCATACCCCTGATCGGCAGCCTTGCGGTACCAGCGCACGGCCTCAGCCTCGTCCTTGGCAACGACCTTGCCCTCGGCATAGCAGTTGCCGATGCGGCACTGCGTCTCTGCATCGGCAACCTTCTCAAGCTCCGCCTTCAGCGCGTCCACGTCGCTGTCCGCAGCGGCAATTCCCGCCATGACCAGAACAACTGCCATCATCAGTTTCTTCATTTTCGTTTCCTTTCTTACTTCGTGATTCAAAATCGCTTGTACTCATTTGGGGATTCGCCGTCCGCGACGGCCTTCTCGATGCCCTTGCCGACGAACCGGCAATGCTCTCTCACTTCATCTATCGTCTGCATGTTGCGCATCCCTTACTATATCAACGGTATCAGACATTCCCATCAGAGCGAACCCAAGTTTCCCCATCGAAGAGGAACTGGGCTGGTTCCGAACTCTCTAGGATTGATATCGATGATGGTATCATTTGCATGACTTCCTCCACAGACACAATTCGCGCATCATCCGTGGAATGGTTCTTCTCTCCACAAAGAAACTGCCAGCCGCTGTCAGAGCAATCGGTTGACTCTGTTTTAAAAGCGCACTTTGCACAAGTTGGATCATCGAGGACGTGTTTACAGATGACAACTACTTTTCCGTTCATGGCTACCCCCTCCATTATCACTTGTCGCTCTTCTTTAAATTTTCTTCTCGTGAAAGTACCTGTGCGTTTTCCGCAGAATTCCAGCCTCCATGAGACCGAGGTTTAATGTGGTCAATTTGAGCTTCGTTCGGACTTGGCGTATAACCCTTGGTGTATCGTCTCGGCTCTTCCAAGATCTTACCAGAGTAGTCACTACGCAATACACCACCGTTTCGCTCCCTATTCTGTTGAAGAATGTCAGCTTTTTGTCCTGCGGAGAACGGCTTATAGGCCCCTTCTTTCGAGTGACTATCTCTATAGGTGTACCCGCTAGAACTTTTAGACTTAATATCATGGATCTCTCTACCAGCATAAATCGCAGCCGCGACCGCAATCACGCCTATGATTTCTTCCCTGTTTTCCGAACACCACTGTTTTGTTTCTTCCCATTTCTCCGACGCCGCTTGCTTCGTCTCTTCCCATTTTACCGATGCGGCTTGCTTTGTCTTGTCCCATTTTCTGGACGTCACTTGCTTGGTTTCTTCCCATTTCTCGGACGCCGCCTGCTTCGTCTCTTCCCATTTCTCGGACGCCGCCTGCTTCGTCTCTTCCCATTTTACGGATGCAGCTTGCTTCGTCTCTTCCCATTTTACGGATGCAGCTTGCTTCGTCTCTTCCCATTTTTCGGACGCCGATTGCTTCGTCTCTTCCCATTTTACCGATGCGGCTTGTTTCGTCTGTTCCCATTGCTCGGACGCAACTTGTTTCGCATAATCCCACCAGTCGGCGAAGGTGTTGAATTGAAGAGCGACAGCGTTTAAAATGCAAACTGCCTTGATAAATCCTTTATGTGATCTTAACTTCATTTCTTTTCTCCTTTAGTTTCACTGAAAATTCTTTAAGCAACGTAGGCTTAGTGTTGAACTGTAACGAGGCCAGTACGGATAGCGGAAAGATCGCCACCTTCCGCTACCATCTTCTCGATGCCCTTGCCGACAAACCGGCAATGCTCTCTCACTTCATCTATCGTCTGCATTTCGTTTCTCCTTGTTGTAGGCACTTCCTGGCACATTCAAACACCACCTTCCATACACCAGTCTTTTTTGCTATACTAACCGCGAACGGAGAGATGGAACATGCCAGCTGTAATGCAAAAAATCGACGAGATGGATGTCTCGCAGAAAGTTCAGGTGATGGACTACCTTTGGTCGTCACTTGAATCGGCTTCCGGTGCATACGCGCCGCCGGAATGGCACGGACACGAGCTTGCCCGCCGCGAACGTCTCTACGCCGAAGGCAAGATTCCGGTTTACGACTGGTCGGACGTAAAAGCCCGCCTAATGGCCCGTCGGGACGCGCTGTGACATGAAACGCGTGCGCCTCACGGCTCTTGCCGAGTTCGACCTCGCCGAGGCTCAGGACTTCTATGCCCCCAACGGCGCGTGGGTACTTGACCACTTCATGGAGAACGTCACCGCCGCGCTCGATTCCCTCGCTGATTTCGCAGGCATACACCCCATCCACTTCGGACACCACCGCATGATGGTTCCGCACTTCCCGTTCTCCGTCTATTACGACATCGAGGGCGACGACATCGTCGTCAAGGCGATTCTGGACGACCGCTTCGGCCCGGCCCGCATCGCCGCGCATTTCGGCCCTCGGTTCTCCGAGCAGTAGGCAAGCCGATTTTTTCGGCGCAACCTCCATCCTGTCGAACTTCTCCGGCACGGCGCCGTCCTCGGCGAGACGACCTTTCGGGATCAGCCCGCCATACGGGAAACCAAGCTCCAGCGCGGCCTCAATCGCGCCGCGGTCAACCCCGGTCTGCCCGCCGGATATGATCTTGGATATCAGCATTCTAATCTTGTACTATCGGGATAAACCCCATAGTTTCCCTAGAAGCGCGAAATAGGCCAATATGATTATCGCCCACGAAATAAAAAAGCCCCACAAGGCGGAAATAACACCTTCTCGCTTAGCTATAATCGCCGCAACAACTAATCCAAGCGGGCCGAAACTGCCAAGAAAGAAACAAAGACAGCCCCCACCTTGGTTGCGATTTGTTGCCGTGTCTTGATCATACGACTGCAAACTATTCCCAGTTGGACTACTTAGACCCGATGACTGCAAAGGAACTCGCATCTCTCTGCCGCCCACTTTGATGATTTTGTATTGTGGATTGGTCTTTCGAATCACCATTTTCATAATCTCCTTTTGAGTACAGTTAGCCTTTTCTTACGCCGCGTAAAGTTGTTGCTGGATGTTGCCGAAGAAGCCGAGCGCGTCGGCGGGCTTGGCAAAGCCGAGGTCGGCGAGGGCCGCAGGCATGTTGCCGTGGTAGAGCTGGTTGAGAACGTCCGTGAAGGTGGCGCGGTTCAGCTTCCACACGCCGTCAATCACGTAGTTGGACAGCACGATCTCCGCGAAACGCCGCCGCGGCTCCGACATCGCCTCCAACGCCGCCGTGAGCCGTTCGACGCGCATGGCACGCGTGACGGGCTCCACGTTGTATGCAAGGTCGAGCATCACGTCGAACATGTCGTATTCCTGTAGCTGCGAATACTTCTGCACGTCCTTCAAGATGTCTTCCGTGAAACCGGCGTCCGCAATCGCCTCAAGGAACTCCTTGCGGCTCTCTTCCGTGCTCCACTTCGTCCGCAGTTCATCCACCCCTTCCACCGAATGCCGCACCGCCGACACGAACCGTTCCAGGAAATCCTTCAGCTGTATCATCTCCTCGTCGAAGAACACGTAGCTTTCCCACACGGCCGAAATGTCGCGCCCGCTGGACAACTTCACATCCACTTCAGGCCGCTCCGGCTTCTGGCAGATGCACGCACTCTTCGGCATCCCGCACACGGGGCAGATTTTCTCACACACGCATTCGTTCGTGGGTAGTCCGCACACGGGGCACAACCTGTGCTTCGGCTTTTCGCACTCGCATTCGACCTTTCCGCACTTCGGACACGGCACGTCCGGCATCCACCATTCGTCGCGCTTGAAGTTCTCCGTCGCCCCGACGAAATCGTATATCTTGAAGTACGGCTTGCCCGTGTACGTGCGCGTCCCGCGCCCGATTATCTGACGGAACTCCACCATGCTCCTCACGTTGCGGTAGAACACGATGCTCCGCACGTTGAGCGCGTCAACTCCCGTGGAAAGCTTTTCGGACGTGGTGAGGATCGTGGGTATCTTCAGCCCGTTGTCCTGGAAGAGCCTCAGGTAGTAGTCGCCGTAGTTGCCCGCGTCCGCCGTAACCGTCTCGCAGTAGTGCGGCTTGTAGATTCCGCGCCGCTGCGCCTCCTCGTTGATAAGCCTCGCGATTCGCCGCGCATGGCGTTGGCTCACGCAGAACACGATCGCCTTCTGGTCCAGCGGCATTCTCTTGAACAGCTCGTCCACGAAATGCCTGTCGCGCTCCGTGATGCGGATGTGCAGACGCTCTAGCTCGTCGTTGGCGTAGACCTTGTCGTCGTCGATGGCCTCCGGGAAGTTGATGATGTCGCCGTCCTCCACGTGATACGATTCCAACGTGGACTTGCACCGCTCCACGCGGTATGGCGAGAGATAGCCGTCCTCGATTCCCTGATGGAGCGTATAGACGTATGCGGGCTTGCCGAAATAGTCGTAGGTGGAGCCGTTCACGTCGCCCCTCGGCGTGGCCGTGAGGCCAAGATGCGCCGCCACGTCGAAGTAGTCCAGAATCTTCCGCCATTCGCTCTCGTCGTTCGCGCCGCCGCGATGGCATTCGTCGATGATCACGAGATCGAAGAAGTCTTTCGGGAACATCTTGTACTTCGTCTCGTTTCCGTCCTCGCCAAGGAGCGTCTGGAACAGCGTGAAGTATATCTGCCTGTCGAGCTTCAGCTCCTTCCCGGCCTCGTAGCGGAAGCACTTGCCCGTCTGGAAGTAGAAGCTCTCGAACGCCTGGTTGGCGAGGATGTTGCGGTCGGTGATGAAGAGGATGCGCGGCTCCTCCACGCCAAGATTCGCCCTCTGCCATTTCACCGCCATCAGCTTGTGGACGAGCTGGTACGCGATGAACGTCTTGCCGGTGCCAGTCGCGAGGTTCAGCAGCGTGCGGCGCTCGCCCATGCCGAACTTGTGGATGACGGCCTCGACCGCGCGCTCCTGGTAGTAGCGAATCTCCTTGCCGCCCGCCCGCGACCACGGCACCGCGTCGCACGCGATCTCCAGCCCCGTGCGCGGCGTGGACTCCACCTTCGCAAGCAGCTCCGCGACCTTCGGAAACTCTGCCATCGGAAACTCGCGCGTGGCCTGCGTGGCAAGGTCGATCTCCAGCACCTTCACGCCGTTCGTCGCGTAGGTGAAGCGCACGCCAAGCGCCTCGGCGTAGAACCGCGCCTGCGCCTCGCCCGCGTCGAAGTCGCGCACCGAGCGCTTCGCCTCGACCACGGCAACGCGCTTCTTCCCCACAAACAGAACGTAGTCCGCAAACTTCGGATTGTGGTGCAGCGCGTCCGAGCCGATGCGCCCCGCCGTCACGGGGAACTCCGGCTCCCACCGTGCAGGCGCAGTCTCCCAGCCCGCCGCGCGTAGCGCCGGGTCGATCAGCGTCCTTCGTGTCTGCGCTTCGTTCATTGTTCAAACGCCTCCGCCAAGATAGACTTGCGCAAGTCCTCCGCAGCCCGCAATCCGCGCTCCGCCGCCGCTTTCAGCTTCTCGCACTTCAACTTCGCTGACTCAAGCTTGCTAACAATCGATTGCTGTGCTCCAATTGGTGTTTGAGTAACCTCTACTACAGACACTGCACCTGTGTTAAGGTTTCTAACAGAGCTTCCATGAGCCAACGAATCAAATTGATCCTGTACTAAAGAAGAGCGTAAGAGATAGTAAAAATAGTCCTCCGTAAATTTGTCTTGAAATCCATGAAGCACTAGCCATCCGTCATGTATGCAACCGTCAATCTTAAGAATATATGGACGCCCGAAACTCATAGAATTCGACAATAGGAAATCTCCCGATCTGACTCTTCGCGTTTTATTCAAACCTGAAGGTTTAATTTTGTCTTCAACTGAAACAATATATTTTCCATCCGCTGCTACATCTCCTATCTTGATCCAATTCAAACCGTCAGCAGCATCAGTTAGGTATTTCTTGATAGGCCGGGGAGACCCACCACGTTGAATCTCGCATACATCCCCCAGCTTCACCTTCTCGCCTGCAACATTCTTGAAAGTCTCGTCGAGTTCGGCCTTGAATTCGGCGTCGGCGTTTTCCGCAATCTCCTTGAACTTCGCCGCAAGCGCATCCGCCTCGCCCAACTCCTTCTCCAGCCGCGCAACGATTTCGCGTTGGACGGAGAGCGGTGGGAGGGGGATTTGAATCAACTTAATTGCTTCAGAATTAGTGCTCGGTCTTCCGATTGAAGGAATCAACGAATAGAAATCGAAGTTCTGACAAAAGCGCCACAGATACCTTGCATCAAGGCTTTCATTCGGTATTACACCAAAACATGTGTCAATATTCCAAAAGGGTTCTTCAATTAGTAAGGGTTTATCCAAAGTGCCTTTCCGCCCAACAGTTACCGTATTTGCAGGGCAACGATATTCTGTAGCTTGGCAAATGTAACCACCGCTTCCATAGACTGGGTATGGCCCGGTTTCGGATTCGATACCATGATGTGTTGCGCCGGCACGAATCTCGCACACATCCCCTAGCCTGACCATCGGCCAGGCTTTCTTTGCGCACTTTGCGTTCTTTGCGGCTAAATTCATTCCTCACCACCCCTTGATGATTTCGCCGATCTCCGCAACTGCCGCCTTGATGCGTTCCCGACATTCCGCCGCGCTCGCGCGCTCTTCCGCTTTCCTGTTCGGGTTCTTCACGGAAAGGTCGAAGGTCTCCTTGTCCACGTCCTCGGGCCTCACCGTCCAGAACGCCTCGACACCCTTCCCGCTCTTTTTGCCCGTGGCAATCGCCTCGAACTCCGCAAGGTCGCTCTCCCTGAGCGGTCTCGTCTTGCCGAGCGACACGCCTTTCATGTCCAGCTCGTAGTATTTGATCGGCTCGGTCGTGGGGCCGCCCTTGTGGAAGAAAAGCACAACGGCCTTGACGCCCGCCGCGAACACCTTCGGCGGCAAGTCGAGGATCATGTCCAGCCTGCACCGTTCAAGAAGCTGCTGCCGGATGTACTTGCTCGCGTTGTCCGTGTTGGAGAGAAGCGTGTTTTTCACGATGATCGCCGCCCTGCCACCATCCTTCATCTTGGCGATGAAATGCTCCATGAAGAGATAGGCGGACTCGCTGGAGCGCGTCACGAAGTTCGCCTTTTCGCCCGCCTCCACCTTCGCGCCGAATGGCGGATTCGCGCCGACGACGCCCACCCTGTCGTCGTCCGTGATGGTGGATGGATTCTGCGCGAGCGAACTGCCGAAGCGGATGTTGGGCGTCTCCAGTCCGTGCAGGATGCAGTTCATCTGCGCGGTGACGTAGGCGAGCGACTTCACTTCGCCGCCGTAGAAGGTGTGCTTCTGCAAGGTCTCCCACTTGTCGGCTGTGTTCGGGCTGTGTTCGTTCATGTAGTTGAACGCCTCGCAGAGAAATCCGCCAGAACCACATGCGCCATCGTAGAACTTCTCGCCGAGCTGCGGATCGAGGATGCGGATCATCACGCGGATCAGCGGACGCGGCGTGTAGTATTGCCCGCCGTCGCGTCCCGCGTTGCCCATTTCGCCAAGACGACTCTCGTAGAGGACGCTCAACTCGTGGCGGTCCTCGTCGGTCTGGAACTTGAGCGGCTGGACGAGGTCGATCACCTCGCGCAGCGTGTAGCCGCTCGTGAAGCGGCACGTCAGTTCCGAGAAGATGCTGCCGATGCGGTACTGGATGGAATCGACGCTTTCCGCTTCGTCGCGCAACGCCTTGAGTTTCGGGAAGAGCGTTCCCTTGACGAAATCCAGAAGAGCGTCGCCCTTCAAGGAACGTTCAAGGTCGAAGGTGCCATCTGGCTTTGTCGGCCATGCCCACTCGCTCCACGAAAGTTCCTTGGGCAAAGCGGGCGTATAGGGAGTGCCCTGCATTTCGGCCTGAAGCTTGCGGTTCTCCTCTTGCGCGTCAAGGTAGCGGAGAAAGAGAAGCCAGCTGGACTGCTCCATGTATTCAAGCGAGCCGGAGCAACCGCCGCCCGAACCGCGCAGCAAATCGTCAATCGCCTTGAACGCGGATTCCGCGCTTCTCGTCTCTTCCTTCTTTGCCTTTGCCATGACTAAAACCTTTCTTCACCCGCCACACTTGCCGCAGCGGTCGCCCTCGTTTTTCTGGCAGGGGTAGCCGCGCGTCTTGCGGTAGTTCTCGCAGTTGCGGTTGTGGCGTTTGTTCGAGTTGGTGGAAAGCCAGTAGCCGGTGTCGGGCCAGGTGGCGTTGACGGGCGCGGGCGTGCGCGCGGAGACGGGGAGTGTGCGGCCGGCGCGGTATTCGGTGCGGGCGCGCGGCTCGCCAGGAGGGCTCGCCCCACCGATCGGCTCGGCGGGACGCCTCGCCCCACCGGGCGGCGCGGCCGGAGTCCGCGCCCTACCGTGGCGGAATTGCTCGGGGGGGATTGGATCGAGACCGGCCCAGAGGCCGCGCTTGGCAGCACGGGCTTCGGATTCGGCCTGCGCGTAGGCAGGCGTGGAGTCGAACTTCTTGTAATGCCACGCATAACCCGCACGTAGCATGGCGAGGTTTACTTCTGCACGCTTGATGTAGACGGTGCCTAGGATGCGATTGTACTTATCTCGTTTGTTCCAGGCGACGCGCACCTCCTGCCCCGCGACAAGACCAGCGAGGTAGCGTTGGGCGGCATCGCCGTATGCCTGGCTCTTTTCGGGAGCGTCGATCCCCTGGAGGCGGATTTTGTGTTGGGTTTTGGAGGAGTCGAGAACGGTGATTGTATCTCCATCGGACACCTTGACCACACGGCCAACGAGGTCTGAGGACGACGGGCCGATATGCGGTTTTCCATCGCACGCCGTAACGAATGACAACACCACCGAGACCGCCACCAAAACGGCCTTTTTGAATCGGCAAAATTGCCGCACGTTTACCAGATTTCCTTTCACTTTGTCTTACGGATTTCGCGCCGAGGTTTCTTTCATTATTGTGCGCATATCTTATCAAAAAGCCCCCCCCCCCCGTCAAGTGTTAGTTATAGAAATTTTTAGTCATTTTCCCGCCCACAACCCACGGCGGATGTGCTATACTACCGCCGACAGTTTCGTGTACCCTGATCCGTTGAGCGAATCCGCCAAGAAAAGCCAACAGCGGACCGGGCAGGTACGCGCCACCTG
>Ga0310695_10013686_pt1 | contig 11089 bp, 16 predicted proteins | sample RumenRJG_04DNA_FD_203882 | JGI IMG/M metagenome (GOLD analysis project Ga0310695, IMG submission 203882) | Bovine rumen microbial communities from Lethbridge, Alberta, Canada - RJG_04 (v2) (version 2) | ecosystem: Host-associated > Mammals > Digestive system > Stomach > Rumen | place: Canada... | reverse complement strand
GCGCAAAACCGATGTCCACTGGACATCGTGCGCCCCACTTCATGCTCGTGTAGGGGTGCGCCCAAAGTTCTTGTCCCCACCACAAGCAAGCTTGTGTGGTGACAATTACTTTTGGCGCTTTAATCATTTTAATATAAACGAGTAAAGGCGAAAATATGGTAGGTATATATTTTAGCGGAACAGGTAATTCAAAATATGCTGCAGAGTCATTCTGCAAAGAATACGATGGAAAAGCTGTAACGTATTCTATTGAAGATCGTGATGCATTACATGCAATATCATCTGCAGAACTGATAGTATTGGCATATCCGGTCCAGTTCAGTACTGTTCCTAAGATCATGCGTGATTTTATCATGGATAATAAGGAACTGTGGAAGAATAAAAAGGTCTTTGTGATAGCGACCATGGGGCTTTTCAGTGGCGATGGGGCCGGATCGCTCGGACGTCTTTTGAAAAGCTGCGGTGCAGAAGTAACAGGCGGACTCCATCTGAAGATGCCTGACATTGTTGCGGATGTAAGGGCATTAAAACGAACACTGGAACAAAATAAAGAGCTTGTAAGTCAGGCGGAACAAAAGATAAAGGTCGCTGTTAAGCGGTTGAAAGAGGGACATCCTACAATGGAGGGTATAGGGCCGCTTTATCGGTTCGCCGGGTTCTTTGGACAGAGATTATACTTCGGACATAAGACAAAGGAATACTCCTCAAAGCTTAAGATTGATAAAGAGAAATGTATCGGCTGCGGTAAATGCGAAGGACTCTGCCCGATGAAAAACATTACCATTTCGGAACATAAAGCCGTTTCTGGTTCACGTTGTACAATGTGTTACAGGTGCATTAATAAATGTCCCGGGCAGGCTATCACCCTTCTCGGAAAAGGAGTCGTAGAGCAAAGTGAGATTGAGAAATATCTGTAAGTAGGGGGCTGTCTGAAAATGAGCTTTTCCGGTCGCGTATTGACGCACTGAATGCGTCAGTGGCCCGTATCAAGGCGCTTAAAGGGCCTCGCAAATCACAGAGGATCAATCTATGGAAATTATATTCGGGATAACTAACACCATGCTGGCTCATTCCCTTAAAGAGATGGAAGACGACGACCTTGTCGAAAGAAAACAGTATATGAATCCCTGAAATCCGTTACCTGCTCCAGAACATGCACAAATGCCTCAAGTCCTTGCCGGTCTTTTTCCGTGAATCTTCCGATACTCGGGCTGTCAATATCCAGCACTCCTATAACACAGCTGTCCTTATGGACCGGCACCACTATTTCAGAATTGGAGACACTATCGCAGGCAATATGTCCGGGAAACTCATGAACGTTCCCGACAACAAGGGTCTCATCATTCTTTGCTGCGGTACCGCACACCCCTTTTCCAAGCGGTATCCTTATACATGCCACCTTCCCCTGGAACGGCCCCAATAGCAGTGATCCTTTATCCATAAGATAAAACCCGGCCCAATTAAGATCTTCGAGATTCCAGTATAATAATGCTGACGCATTCGACAACACCGGAAGTATCCCGTGTTCTTCCTCCGCAAGGCTTCTTAATTGTTCTGAAAGCATTTCATAACCTGTCATGTATTATCCTTTCTGTGGTGCTCAAAACCTCGTCCCGCACTTAAGTCATCAGGTAAGTCAGCAGGGACGGTTCAGATTGACTTACTGAGGACAAAGACTATTCACACTCTCTATAATAAATTCCGGTTCCGTTGACTTCCACGTCATGTCCCGTTGCTGCAGCTGCGGCAGCTGTTTTTAGGAAACAGTTCACTTCTTTTTCTTTGCGGCAGGCAAGTCATTATACATTGCTTCCAGCAGATCCCGTAAAAATTCCTTATTCTCTACATTATCAACCAGAAGCATTTCCTTTGCCCCTTCATACGGCAGCTCCAGACCCGCCTCCGGCATCATATTCATGACAGACTTTACCGGCTTAATAAGAAAGCGGTCATCATAAATACCACCGACTACCTTGCCCCGGTAATAGATGATATATTCTCCCATCATCGCCCTATATGTTATTTCATCTAATTCTGAAAGCTGTTCCAGTATAAAATCCAGGTATTCTTTTGTTGATGCCATTATTCACCCTCCCTTGTATATAAGAGGTCATTGTTTCTCACCGATGATCTTCTCCATCCAGATCATATTATACAGACGTCCAAACTTATATCCGCACTTATGGAATTCTCCCACCTTAGTGTATCCCATATGCTGATGAAAATGTTCGCTGTTCCTTGTCAGGTATTCATCTTCTGAGATCGGATCTGCGATAACCTTTTCCTTTTGACCCGTGCTCCAGACTTCACAGCAATGGTCATAAGCAGCTCTTCCCTTAAAAACACCGGCATACGCATAGCCTTTTATCTCCCCATCCTCTTCTATAACAATATATCTTCCGTTACTGCATTACGAATAATCATTTAATAAGTATCCTCCAACCTTTTTATTGCTTCACTCCATGTTTCCACAAGCTTATACAAGCTCCACGCGGCATTTGCAGGACTTGTGGATGGTAAGCAGGTTGCTATAATACCTGTTTTCGGTTCAATATATTTCTTATAATATTTCTCTGCTGTTTTCCCGTTAACAAATACACCGCGGATCCCGGCTTGATTCAGGATCGCAGAGATGTCGTTTGCAACTACGTTCTCAATACTTGCATCCGATGATCCCTTAATATCACAGGATCCTATCACATCCCACATGGCAATATGATGTCTCTTAAGAAAAGCTTTCTTTTCGGAAAGCGTTTCAGGGATGTCCGAATCAAAAACTGAAGCAATAACCTTCCAGAAACGATTCTGCGGATGTCCGTAAAAAAACATCTGCTCACGGGATTTCACTGAAGGGAAACTCCCGAGGATCAGTATGGTCGAATTCCTATCAAAAAAGGGCTGGATCGGATGTACGATATGATCTTTCATACAGCTGCTCCTTTCCGGATGCTTTGAACCTGTTCTATGCCTTTTCAACACTGATCCATGATAGCATCATTTTACAGATTATTGATTAACAATCCTTGCATACTGCTCCTCGGGGATCATAGGTGTCCCTATCTCCTCCAAAAGCTTTTCTGAAACTCTGAAATCTTCTGCATATTGTTTCCCGGCCTCCTTTACGAGCTCAAGACGGGGAACAGTGACGGGAGCGGCTTCCGGTGAATTAAACATAGGACTTTCCGGTATAGTGATAATGGTATGATCCCCCGGGAACAGCTTTATGAACTGGGAAACCGCCGGTTCAAAATTATTCCTGATGTTTGGGAAACCGCATCCGCAGATCATCACATATTTAAGGTGGGAGAGATCTGTCTGACCCACATGGCGGTAGCTTCCGTCCACCTCCCTCATTTCCATAGACGTAAGCGGTAACAAGCGGTCTATCATTGCTTTCATCGGTGCCGGCATACCGTATGCATACAGTGGAAAACTGAATATCAGAAGATCGCTTTCCGGTATTCTCCTAAGGATCTCCTTCATATCGTCATCTAATACACAGTTTCCGCCATTTCGCATACAGGAAAAACATCCCCTGCAATATTCAATATGCCTGTCTATGATGTTTACCTGTTTTATCTCCTGCTCCCCATACTCTTTCATCCCTTCGAGAAAAGCATGGGTAATATGCATGGTGTCACTATTCTCCCTCTTAGGACTGCCATTATAAACTGATATCTTCATCTCTGATTCCTCCTTTGCGAGGCATGTCTTCCTGCCCTCTCAATAAATGATATAGACAGATTGTAGATCAGTACTGAGGATAAAGATACCTACGGAAAGTAGAGCTTCTACATGGAAGTCAACAGGGACTCACCGCTGACTTACAGGTTTTTGATCACCATTGCAGAATAATTATCATATGTTATAAATCCGTATTTTTCGTAAAATCTCCTTGTTTTAGGATCCGACGGCATGATCTTTACATAGAGATACCCGTCAAAAAATGAAAGCATACGCTTCATGAGCTCATCTCCTATATGAAGACCCTGATATTCAGGATCTACAAGAAGATAATGCAGAAATGCTACCGTTTCTCCGTCATCCAGTGCTCTCACAAGACCCACAAGACGTTCCCCATCCCACGCAGAGACCACATGGGTCGAATTATGCATACCCCTTACAAGCTTCCCGGGATATTTCCCGGAATCCCATTTAACAGAAAGAAAAAGCCGCTCTATGTCTTTAACATCAAAATCCTTTGTATCGCGGTATTTAATCTCCATATCACAGTATCCTTTCAAAAACCCTGCAAAAGTTCTGCACTCCGGCTCAAAGGGAGTCAATTAGAACCGTCCCCCAGGCTGTTAACAAGCTTCAAGTATTTTTTATCATTCATCTGTTCATTCGTTACATACTCTCCATTATGGAACAGCGCGAAATTTGTGACAGGGGTGGGGGCGTTCTGCGCTTCCTGTCTGCTCTCGATATGAATAGCACGGAATGGTATACCATTTTCTTTAGCGGTCTGTTCAAGAATCGGAACATATTTCGCATTGAACGGGCACTGGCTGGTGTAATACAGAACATAACCGTCTTCGTCTATATGCGGGTGTCTCGCACATTCCTTAAATCGTGGCGCATCCGCTTTCTTGTCAAAAGGTAAAAACATAAGCTGGATACCGTTATCAGCTTCATCGCAAACATCAAATCCTTTGTACTTCAGATACTTCGGATCAGCCAGGAATGGCTTTTTCTTTGCAGCTGCTAAAATACACAGCCCTTTCTTTCCCTTTTCTTTACTATCACTTATGCAAGCTTCAAGTAATTCAGAAGAATAGCCGTGTCCCTTAAAAGCCCCGGATACCCACAGACAGTCAATGTACATATATCCATCTGCCTCGATAGGAATCCAGGCGTTTTCCGCAGGAATATATTCGATAAAGCACTTGCCACGCTCCACACTCTTCAGAAAAACAAGTCCTTCATCAAATCTGTCAGCCAGCCAGGCTTTCTTTGAAGAAACCTGCACATCCTTGTTATTGGAAATCGCACAGCAGATGTGTTCCTTTTCCAGATTTTCTTTTGTAACTCTGATATACTCCATATTTTCAGCTCTCCCTTTCACTTTAGTCAGGAGTCACCGGGGACGGTTTTCGTTGACTCTCCTATTTATCGTATTTAACACCTGTTTTTTATCAAGACTCCATAAAGGAGCAATTAGAAGATTCCTGGGACCATCGCCGGTCATGCGGTGCAAAACCGTTCTTTCAGGAAGAATAGAAAGGCTCTCTGCTATAAGATCTGCGTATTCATCAAGACTCATGATCGGAAACGGCTCTCTTCCGTATTCCCGGGAGAGTTCAGTTCCTTTAAGGATCTGCAGTATATGCAGCTTCACTCCGTCGATCTCCGGACTTAAGCGGGACAGATATCTGATAGTTTCCAGCATGTTCTCTCTCGTTTCTCCCGGAAGGTTAAATATTACATGGACAATAACCTCTATTCCCGCTTTTTTTAATCTGCCATAAGCGTTTTCAAATACCGAAAGCTCATAACCCCTTCTGAACCTCTTAGCCGTACTGTCATGCACTGTCTGTAGCCCAAGCTCTATCCACACGGGCTTGATATCATTGAGCTCAGTAAGCGCAGCCATAACCTCATTTCCGAGACAGTCAGGCCTGGTCCCCAGAGATAAAGCCACTATATCTTCCCTCTCCTGAACATCCCCGTATAGCTTTTTAAGCCGGTCGATATCCCCGTATGTATTTGAATAAGCCTGAAAATATGCAATGTATTTCTTTGCATCTGTTTTTTTCTGTATTAGTCTTTTGGCTTCCTCTATTTGGATATCTATAGGTGCCGGAGCTGCCGCAAATTCGCCGGATCCACCCTCCGAGCAGAATGTACATCCTCCGAAACCGATCCTCCCATCGCGATTCGGGCAGGTACACCCTGATGTAAGGGACAATCTGTATATCTTCTCTCCGAATCTCTCTTTAAGATAGTCGTTTAATCTTATCATACTCTAAGGAAGTCAACGGGGACGGTTTTCAGTGACTTCCCCGTTGACTTCGAACTCTCCTTTATCTCCCTGCATCCTTCTCTTCAAATGGTTTATTCCAGGAACCGATCTCGATAAGATTTCCTTCCGGATCCGCAATGTAGCAGGTTCTTTGGCCCCACGGTTCGAGTTCAGGCGGGAGTACCGGTGCGGCACCGTTCTCTACCGCATTCCTGTAAACCGTATCTACTTCATCAAAGGTATCGACATAAAGAGCGATCTCGAAATGTCCATTCAGCCCCTTAACATATTCATACCGGCGGCTTGTCATCTTTTCAAAGTCTTTCCTGCCGTATAAAAGGAACAGCGTTCCGTCCTTCACAAGATATACATTGGAGCTGTCCTCTGCCTCCCTGATCTCAAATCCAAGTACATCCCTGTAAAAGCGGATCATCTTCGCCATATCTTCGACCAATAATCCAAAACCATCCAACCTCATAATGTCTTGTCCTCCTTTTCACTCCTGTACTCTTTAAGCGTCAATACTTCGCAGCCCTTATCAGCATAGTACTTAAACATCTCATCCAGCTTTTTCAGATCATAACTCGTTACACAGTCAGATATCACGTGCACTTTGTATCCTGCCTTCGCCAGATTATAGCTTGTTGACTTGACACAGCCGGTTGCATCAGCACCGGTGATATAAAACTCTTCTATGCCGTTTTTCTCAACAAAACCGGCAAACGCTTCACTTGTTAATGCATTGGACCTGGACTTTTCAAAAACATTCTCTGACACGACCTTAAGTTCAGGAACCAGTTCAGAGCCTTTCGTATCCGGCTTAAATGTTCTTGTCTTTTCTGACAGGTTGTAGTGCCTGATATAGATGATATGCATCTCTTTTGCCATTGCCCAATTGATCGCTTCATTTACCTGTCCTATGATCTTTTTATAATTCTTCGTAATATCATTCTGAAGGTCTATCACAACCAACGCTATATTTTTCATTTCCTGTCTCCTTCATATTTTCTTGCTATTTCAGTGGTTATCTGACAGAGCTTTTCCCTGATCCGCTCCGGCTTAATAACAGTCACCTTATCCCTGCATGAAAGTATCCAGGCAAGCAATCCCTCATCGTCAGCATACTCATGTTCAAATAACAGCCTTCCGTCATCCATTTCCGAAAAAGAATCTACGCCATACTCTTCCACAAGATGCCACTTCATTGAAGGATCAAACACTGCTTTCACCCTGTCTTTTGCAGGAAAGACCTTTTTGTTTGACAGATCCGGCAGCGGAACCTCACGATTCCCTTCATAGGATGCAACATGCGTGATACTATCCATCCGGTTCAGCTTAAACAGTCTGAAACCATTCCTCAAAAGGCAATAGCCATATACATACCAGCTTGTCCATTTGAAAATAAGAAAATATGGCTCAATTGTTCTTTCTGTATCCCCTCCGGGTGAATAGTACTGAAACCTGATGGTCTTCTTTAACCCGATCGCATCCTGTATAGTCTCTATCTTCGGAGCCAGTGAGTCCCGGTACCATGATGACAGATCGATCAGAATGGAATCCCTTCCGGTAATGAACTCAGAGGAACCCGCCTGTATCTTCTCCATGAGCTGTCCGTAATAACTGCTTCCGCTCACACTGTCCAGACTCCTTATGCCCGCAAGGATCATCTGCATATCCTTAGATGTCAGGATCGTCCTGTCCATCCGGTATCCGTCCATAATGCTGATACCGCCGCCTGTACCTTGCGAAGTCCTTATTGGAATCCCTGCATTACAAAGATCTTCAATATCTCGGTTTATCGTCCTGCGGGATACTTCAAACCTTTCCGCCAGTTCAGGAGCCGTTGTCTTTTCTTCCTGCAGTAAGATTGACAATATCCCGATCAGCCTGTCTATCTTCATAATCCCATTAACCTCTCTCAAGCTCCGTATGTATAATAACAAAATAAACACGACAGCTGTATGTCATGTTTATTATAGCAGAAAACTTTTTAAGTCAGCAGGGACGGTTGGGCAACAAAAAATCAACGGATATGTTTTGCATTTACATATTTCGTTGCCCTGGCCGATCCTATCTTTTTTACGGATCCGTCTTTTACCATTTTCCCCAGCACTGCCTCAACAGTAGTTGGACTTACGTCCGGTAAGAACCCGCAGATCTCGGACTTGGATATCGGTAATACACTGTTTAGTACTGTTTGTTCTATCCTTTCGGTCTTCTTCAGTTTTTTTCCGTTAACCGTGGAAAACCTTGCATCAAGTTCCCTATAGCACTTATATAGAGTAGAAAGAAAATTCTTCATAAACTCTGTGTAGGTATTTTCGTTCGTATACCATCCTTTAGATGAATCCTGAAGTGCATTGTAGTAGTATTCCTTCGACTTATTGATCTGCTCTTCGAAAGATACATACTTGCCGATATTGAATCCGCTCTTATACATAAGCAGAAGCGTCAGCAGTCTTGAAACCCGTCCGTTGCCATCCGCAAATGGATGAATGCATAAAAAATCCAATATGACACATGGAATAAGCAGGAGCTTATTGATCCGCGCATTGTCTCTGGCGTCAATGTATGCAAGGATGAGCTGCTCCATAGCATCAGCCGTTTCTGTCGCAGGTACCGGAGAAAAACGAATTCTTCGTCGTCCAAACTCATCTATCTCGGCAATAATATTATCGTCGGTTTTGTACCTGCCCGCTCCTTCATATCCTGCCGTCTCAGTCATAACTTGATGCAAATGCAAAATTATCTCTTCACTGATCGGGATTTTCTCAAAAGATACAAGTATCTCGTCCAGTGCATTTCTGTACCCGGCTATCTCCATCTCCGTGTGGTTTACCGGTGCACTGTTTCCTTCTACGATTTCCTTTATTCGTGCATCCGTTGTAATGATTCCTTCAATAGCATTGGAACCTTTAACCGACTGAATACGGGCTATCTTTTCCAGTTCCGTGTAAACGGTCAGATTCCGTCCTCTTCTTTCCTCAGAAATCGCATTAAGAGCGGACACTGTGGATGTAAGATTAACCAGCTCTGCCGGTAATAATCCATCGTCTAAGAAACCATAATCAAATATGTGCATATATCGCCCCCATTAATTGCATATATTTTATCAAAAAATATGCAGATAAACAACTGCTATCTGCATATTTGCATTCGGATATTATGCACTTATTGAACCACTTTTTCGTGTCATCATCCCCTGGATGGTTGGCTCTACCTCCCCACTATGCATTCCTGAAACCTTCAAGCCTGTCCCTTGCATCAGCATTATTCCCGATTATTGCCCCTACCTTTTCACATGATTCCATCTCCGGGCAATCTCCACCCCGTTAAGCTCTGACCATTCCTTCGATACCTTTTTTCTCAGCTCGTTATCATTTTTCACTGTTGCAATCCTTGCCTCGCATGTCTCACAGTCCAGCCCGCAATATGCTATGTAATCATTCATAATCATAGATATCCTCCTGTCCGATCCCGTCTTTTCCATGTAAACAAATGTCAGGTTGTCATCCATGGCTTATCGTTCAAATTCTCTGTAGCCGCTCTTCTCATACAAGCGGATATTATCCTTGCTTCTCGAACTTGTAAAAAGCTCATAACGTTTCCCGGAATAACAATGCTCTATCTCCGCCAGAAGTCTATTTCCATATCCCCTGTGCCTACGGTCCGGATGAACCATAAGCTTCCCTACATGTACTGTTCCATCTGTCTCCTTTGCCCGGATCGAACCAATGATGGTACCATCTTCACTGATCATCTTCAGAATAATTCCCTGTTCGTATTCACTGATCACCTCATCAATCGTCTGTTTCAACGGCGGAATATCCATATTTCCAAGCAAAGCCGCTTCACTCTGATACGCCAGATATTGCAGTCTGAGGATCTCATCAAGATCTTCCCTCTCCGCCTTTACTATACTCACCATGGTTCGCCTCCTACAGATGGATTAGTACAAAGCCGACATTTCTTTCTCCAACAGCCTGTAAACATTTGCTACAAGAAGTCATCGGGGACAGTTCTTGCTGACTTCTTTCAAGTAAATTAAGTCATGCTTTGTTTTGCTAATGTTCATTAGCTGAATTGTATCCGCATTACTTCAGCATGTCAAGGCCGGACGAGTAATACTATTATTATGATCTGAATAAAAAAGGTAATAACAGCCAGATAAACTATTTCCATTGGGAATCTCATGCCGCTACCCAGCGTGGATGCGCTGCAACCCACTGCCCAGTAAATTGGCCATACCGTGAAAATACTATTCGTTATTCCATAGAATACTCCGCATACGATTATCACAACACATAAGGAGATTATCCGGTCTGTTTCTAAAGTCCCTATATGGTAGATTCCTACGCATAATGATGTCAGGAGAATAGCTGGAAGTTCTCCAAATGATCTTTTGTACCGGGTGTAAAGCCATCCAAATATAAACAATACTTCCCATATTGAAAAAGCGTTAAACAGAATTGATGAGGTAAAAAATGGCTGCCCTATATATTCCCTGATCTCGGAAAATCTCCAGAGGGATAGGATCAAAGAGAATATAACAGCAAGAGGTAAATTCCTTCCTGTAATTCCCAATCCTTTTATCCCCTCGTCAGTTACTCTTGTCACCCAGTATACAGGAAAAACCACACATAATAGGATCACCGTTCCCAGTAACGATACTAAAAGAGAAAGGATCATATTATCCCCGATCAGATTATTATCCGCATAATATGCTGCCCACATAATGAGCACTGTAACAACCGTTGCTGCGAGTTCTTTTCTGTTATTCATATGAAACCTCCGACGTTGATCGCTTATTTCCCGAGTATTTACTCGGGTTATGTGAATATATACTTTTACAGAAGGCATGTCAAGAAATTCCGAGTGATCACTCATAAAAATGATTAAAGCGCCAAAAGTAATTGTCACCACACAAGCTTGCTTGTGGTGAGGACAAGAACTTTGGGCGCACCCCTACACGAGCATGAAGTGGGGCGCACGATGTCCTGTGGACATCGGTTTTGCGCCGACCGGAGCGGAGCGGAGAAGGGGCCCCGCGAAAAGGCAAAACATCCGGTGGATGTTTTGCGGGCACGCTTTGACGCGCCAAGCGCGGCAGTGCCCCGTTGAGTG
>Ga0310695_10013684_pt1 | contig 11092 bp, 11 predicted proteins | sample RumenRJG_04DNA_FD_203882 | JGI IMG/M metagenome (GOLD analysis project Ga0310695, IMG submission 203882) | Bovine rumen microbial communities from Lethbridge, Alberta, Canada - RJG_04 (v2) (version 2) | ecosystem: Host-associated > Mammals > Digestive system > Stomach > Rumen | place: Canada... | reverse complement strand
GTTTTTGATTATCCGTTTCCGGGGGGGCGAATCCGGCGTCAGTTATTCTGAAGTCTCGCCCGTTTCATCAGTTTCATGTTCATGTTCGTGTTCAGTCTCTTCACCGGCCTTTTTCTCGGCGTCCTTTACATATTTTTTCGCTTCGCGGTAAGTCATCTTCACGTATTTGAGCTTTTTGTCGCCCTGTTTCGCCAGCATCCTGGCCTCTCCGCTGAAGCCTCTTACCTCAGGCTTGAAGGCTGTCAGGTAGTACGCGCCGATGTCCTTGAGGCTCTTTTCGCCCTCTTTGCCCTTGTATTTGCTGACGACATCCTTCGGAGCATCATCGGCGACCTTCACCACGATCTTTATGGTGTTGCCCTCGGCCTTCACCGCCGCGGTCGTGTATTCGTCGATCGCGAACCGGCTGTATACCTCGCTCATCCCGTTTTCTTCCATGTACTTCTCGATGGATTCCGCCTTCTGGAAGTAGTTGTAGCCCCAGATGAACGCGAACATCCCGATCAGCACACCGAAGATCATGACGGCGATCACGGCGTTGTTAGGTCTTCTTTTTTTCTCTTCGACCATGTTGGCTTCCTTGCGGGCAGCCTTGGCCTCCCTGCGCTCGGCCTTTTTGCGCCTGTTGTTCTCAGTCGAAGTGCGCATCTCTTTCTCTTCAGTCTTCGCTGCTTCTCCGGCTTCTTTCTTTGTCGTCTTCGCTTCGTCAGCGGCTTCTTTCTTTGGCGTCTTCTCTTCGCCGGCGGCTTCTTTCTTTGCCGCCTTAGCTTCGTCTTTGATTTCTTCAGTTTTCTTTCTGGTTTTGTTCTCTTTCTCTGCCATGTCCGATCTCTTTCTGCTGGTATTTTTCTGTTTCTAACTCGCTTATTCTAACTCACATCCGCATTCGAGGCAATACGGAGTTCCCCTGGGATTCAGCATGCCGCACTCTGGGCATCCGGTCATGTCCGATCCGTCGACCGCGTCTGCGACCCTTATCCTGACGCCCTCATCGAGTTTTTCGGCTATGGACCGGGCGTAGCTGCCGATCCTGAGATCCTGCCTGTATATCTTCATGCCGGCGACGCTTCCGAGCATCGGGCACTCCTTCTCATAGTCCGCTCCGTCCTTCCAGAAGACTCCTATCACGTCATGCGCTCCCTGCCTGTCCGTCACCATCATCAGAAGCCTGACCCGGTCGCAGCTCATCATGGCGTATAAGGAATCTCCGAGAGGGAGGACGCCGTAGTCTACCGGCCTGCCGTCGTCATCCAGAAAGACCGCGGTCCTGCCGGCTATCTTTATTTCGCTGAACGCGCGGGCTTTTTTATTAATGATCAGATAATTGTTTTCGAGCATAATGCCACCTGTCAGAATGTGATGCCGGCAACATCGATCAGGCTGCCCCAGATGACTCCGAGCGCGAAGAGCGCCGCGAGTATCGCGAGGTTCTCCCTGTGATGGGCGTTGCTCCTGAACAGGACGAGCAGTCCTACCCCCGCTCCGGTCAGGAGGCCCGCCATCAGCTGCCCGGCCGTCAGCAGTCCTTCGAGATACATCTGCGTGACGGCGACCGACGCCGCGCAGTTAGGGATGAGGCCGATCAGGGCGGTCACGACCGTCCCGGCAAACGGCGCGCCCGTCATGAGCGAAGCCAGGTTTTCTCTTCCGATGAAGCCTATCGCCAGGCTCAATATCAGCGAGATGATGAAAATGAATCCGGTGATCTTCAGCGTGTGCACGAGCGCCGAACGGAATATGCCGCCCTCTTCATCCTCGCAGCCGCAGCGGTCCCTCTCGCACAGATCGTGTATGTGTTTGTCCGTATGGATCCTCCTGCCGAGAGTCCCCGCCAGCGCGTCGATCAGCATGCCGCTCGCAAGGGCGATCACGAATTTGGCGAGGAGTATCTTTGCGATAGTCCCGGCCCCGACGGACGATGACAGGAATATCGGGACCATCTCGTCGGAGGTCGACAGAAAGACCGCGATCAGTGTCCCGGCCTTGATGACGCCCCCTGAGTAGAGACCCGCGGCCGCCGCCGAGAATCCGCACTGCGGGATCAGGCCTATTGCCGCCCCGAGCACGTGGCTGAATCTTCCCACACGCGAAAGCAGGGCGACAGACTGCTCTTCCGTCCTGCGTTCGAGCCATTCCATCGCCAGGTAAGTTATGAAAAGGAAGGGTATCAGAGTTACCGTATCCTTTATCGTATCCAGTAATGCGTCAGTTATTATTTCCGGCATCTGCTGCTTATGTCTGTTTTATGTTATCTGCATCCGTTATCTGTATCCGTTGTCCGCCGCCGAAGGTCTTATCGTAACGATGACGGTCGTCGTCTTGCCCGGAGAGCTGGTGATCGTCAGGTCTCCGCCCACCTCGAGACGCAGCCTCTCACGCACGTTGGCCAGGCCTTCGTGAGTCACGTCCATGTTTCTGAGCTCCGCCACATCAAAGCCGATGCCGTCATCGATGATGCGGATCTGGGCGCCTCCGTCGGAGAGCCATCTCGACAGTATCCTGACCGTGCCGCCCTCCTCTTTCGGCGCTATGCCGTGCTTGACGGCGTTCTCTACGAGCGGCTGGATCGAAAGCGGCGGGACGGAGAAATCCTCGGCCTCTATATCGTATTCTACGCTGAGCCTGCTGCCGAAGCGAAGTTTTTCGAGTTCGAGGTAGTGCCTGATCTCGGCAAGCTCCCACGAGAAATATACCAGCTCCTGCTTTTCCATGGTCTCAAGAGTGCCCCTGAGATATTCGGAGAAGGTGCCTATCGCTCTCTGGGCTTTCTGAGGGTCTGTCTCGCAGAGATAATATATGGTCGTCAGCACGTTGTAAAGATAATGGGGCTTGATCCTGCCGGTCGCCAGAGCGAGCCTTGCCTTTGTCTCGTCCATCCTGTCCTTTTCCGTCTGACGCGCGATATCCAGATGGTGCTGGGTATATACGATGCAGAACTCTATGATCACAAACGGGTAATAAAGGTCTATGCCTCCCGCGAGCGGTTCCATGTATGCCGCAAGCAGTATCAGCACCGGCATCGAAGACAGTATGAGCGTGTGTCTCACTCCGAGGGTCCTGTAGTAGGTACACAGGATGATGATGGTGATGCCCATGAGTATGACTCCGCCGGCATGTCCGAGCTCAAACGCGGCACCCCAGCCGAACGCGGATCCGCTGTTTTTCCCGAATCCCCCGCTGACCGTCGAGACCACGCGGAGCGTCGATCCCGCGACGCATAAAACCAGCGCGATGATCTGCACCGCCGCCGGAACGCTCCTGCCGGCATCGATCTCCTCTATCTGCGCCCTCAGGTATTCTATGTAAAGGTACGAAACGACATAAAGGCCCACCTGCGAGAGCGAAAGAAGGACCATGTTGAGTGGATCTTCAGGTCCTGTTCCGCGCAGATTATATATGACAAAGCAGATCATGCAGGCCGTCGCCGTCACGATCTTCGAAAGGAGCAGCCTCTGCGAGCGCCTGCGCAGAAGCTCCCTGCTAAAACTCGACATCATTGCGAGCGCCACAATGATGCCGAATGTCTGCAGTGCGATATTTACCGCGCGTACTACCGTTTCATCGATCATTGTGCTCTCTTGACTCCAGACTGCCGTGCGTCATCTCCGACCAGCTGTACTGCTGCATGTATTCGCCGTGATATGCAGCTTCCCCTTCGGAATCTCCCGCGAGGTAGTCGAAGTAGTCGCAGCTGATCTTTCCCGGAACGACTCCTATGCCTCCGCGAATGATGACGATGGCGTCCCCGTATCCTATGCTCTTCAGGGTGTCCGAGAGATCCTTTCTTATCTGCTTGATGTAGCTCGTGCGGTCCTCATCGTCGTCCCAGAGGATGGCTCTGATCTCTCCTATATCCACCACCGCGCAGTTGCGGTCGATAAGATAGGCGAAAAGTTCCTTTGTCTTGGTATACCTGAAGTGAAGCGGCTTGCCGTCGTAGAACACTTCGAAATTGCCGAACGCCCTGACGCGCAGGCCCCTGTCCTTTTTTTCGACAGGATGTCTGAGATCGCTTATCTCCGCCATGACCTTGTCTCTGGTCAGCGGCTTGGTAATGTATCCGCTGGCATGCAGCCCGAAAGCATCCCCGGCATATTCCGGGTACGCTGTCGAGAATATTATATTGGTGTCAGGCGAGGCATCCCTGATCCTTTTTGCGAGCTCGATCCCGTTCATGCCCGGCATCTCTATGTCCAGAAAGGCCACGTCGAAGGCTTTTTCTTCAATTTTTTCAAGAGCTTCGGACGGAGCGGCGCACGCCGTGATCTCTGCATCCGGCACGCACTCCGCAATGACTCTGGCGGCGCCTTCTCTTATGACCTGCTCATCATCCACTACCAGTACTCTGATCATATCTCTGTTTTCCTTGCGATGTTATAGAAAGGTTATATATATGTTAACTATATAGTATAAACATGCGGTTTTTCAAGGAATCGGGCCCTTTTTCTTTCACGCGCCCCCGGAACTTGACACCGCAGGGGCCGGAGTGATATATATGATATATAAATGATATCATTTTGATATCGCCATCATCCTTAAGGAGGTAAGAGACATGGCAGACAGAAACGTTGAATTCGATACTCCCGATACTTCAAAGGGCGCTGTACCTGCGCAGGACGCCGCGTGGAGCGCTCCCGCAGAGCAGAAGATCATCAATCCGCCGAGCGGAATGCTCGTGCTGATCATCCTGATCGTGCTGTGCCTGGCGGTGCCGGTGCTCTTCGTAAGCGGCGCGACAGCGTGGCGCGGCGGCGGCATAAGGATCATGCTCGCGATGCTGCTCTGCATCGTTCTTCCGTTCCTCTTCGGAGGACTCAGGAGCGTGCGTCCGAACGAGGCCCTCGTGCTCACACTCTTCGGCAAATACTACGGCACGATCATGAAGCCGGGCTTTTTCTATGTGAATCCGTTCGCAAGGTACAACAATCCCGCCTACGATGCGCAGTCCGCCGTGGCTGCAGCAGGCGAAAGCTCAGCCGATGCAGGCTCGCGCAAGAATTCAAAGACCGGCGCAGGCAGAGTCAAAAAGACGATCTCTCTCAAGAGATCCACTCTCGACAACGGCACGCAGAAGGTCAACGATGCGCTCGGCAACCCTATCATCATCGGAGCTGTGGTGCTGTGGCATGTCGAGAACCCGACCAAGGCGGTGTTCAACGTAGAGAATTACACTGAATTCCTCTCGATCCAGACTGATTCGACCATCAGAAACATGGCGAGGCTCTATCCGTACGATGTCTTCGATGACGGGCTCGAGGAGGACACCTCCGGCAAGGCCGAGCAGACGCTGCGCGGAAGCTCGCAGGAGATCGCCGAAAAGATGCAGGTCGAACTGGCCGACAAGGTCGCTTTCGCGGGTCTCGTGATAGAGGAGGTCAGGATCACCCACATCGCGTACGCCGAAGAGATAGCGGCGGCGATGCTTCAGAGGCAGCAGGCGTCGGCCATCATCGCAGCCAGGGCCAAGATCGTGGACGGCGCGGTCAGCATGGTCAAAATGGCTGTCGACAAGCTCGCAGACGACGGGATCGTCGATCTCGACGAAGAGCGCAAGGCCCAGATGGTCTCCAACCTGCTCGTAGTGCTCTGCGGCAACAAGGATGCCCAGCCGGTAGTGAACAGCGGCACGATATACTGAGCCTGAGTGAAACGGAGAAACGGCATGGGCAATGAAAGATCAGGCGGCCCGGCAAAGGCAAAGGACGGCGGGCGCAAGCAGATAGTCCTTCGCCTGCCCGAGTCACTCTGGGCCGATATAGCAAAGTGGGCGGAGGACGATTTCAGATCGATCAACGGTCAGATAGAGTACCTGCTTACAAAAAGCGTAAGAGAGCGGAAAAAGTGATTCCGCTCTCTTTCATTTTTTATCAAACTCCGTTCAGCCTGTGCACGGTCGATATGTCCGTGCCTTGCGCGAGTCCGGCGGGCAGAGTCAGTATCTGTTGTGTACCTTTTCGGCAAAGCACATGACGTCTTTGATCTTTATCTCCGTCCCGTCGTCGAGCACAGCCGTGCCGCTCATCTTTCCGAACACCTGGTGCTGATCGGAAACTATGATCTTATAGTCGAGGCATGCCGCCCTGTCGAGCACGGGCTCGAACTCCATCCGGAACCTTCCGTCGGAAGAACTGAAGGTCCATTTGTCCATGTATCCGCTTTCCGGAATGTCGAAGCTCACATCGTCCAGTTTGTGGGCAGTGCCGTTCCAGAACAGTATGTTCTCCGAGGCCGCGGACGTATCTCCGAAGCCGTACCCGATGTTCCATCCGAAGCTGTTTCCGTCCACATCGGCATTGCCCGAGCCCCAGAACCAGGTGTTGTCGTATGTCCATACCCCCCTGCCCCAGTCGAGTGTGCCGAAGTCCGTCGCAGGGTCGAAGATGTATTTCTTTCCGTCGAAGCTTACATGTCCCGACGCTCTCATGCAGTTTATCTTCTGGTTATAGTAGAAGGCGTGCTTTTCGGGCCACGGCGTCGCGATGACCATCGAATCCATCGGCGGCTGATCGAGCTCTATATCCGCCTCGAGGGTCTTTCCGTCCATGAAGTTTTCGAAGCGGCACTTTATATGCCTCTTCTGATACTTCGCCTCGAAGCTCATCTGAAGCCGCCTGTCTTCGTACTTCGTCGTGCCGAACGACGAATCCTCAGGCAGCCTGAGCTTTCCCATCGGAAAGGCGTTCAGCACTGTCTCGGTGTGTTCCCGCGGCTCATCGCCGAACGTCAGCAGCGACACCGACTGCAGACCGATGTATCCGTCGTCCGAGATGGTAAAGGCCGCTGCGAAATCTCTGTTCACCACGAGATAGTAGTCCCACTCCTTGATACGGAACTTCGGGGCTTTTATCATGGCCCTTCTGTACTTCTGCACGAGACTTCTCGACCAGCCCGGTTCCCTGAGCTCGCCTCTGTCGTCCAGGAGCATCTGGGGCTTCGTCACTTCATGATTTCTCACGGCATCACCTCCCGGCTCTCAGTTTGCGTTTCTTTTCGTACATTATCTGATCAGCGCGGCGCACGGTATCGTCGACATTCTGATCGGTATCCGGGTCATACACGGCCAGACCGAGAGAGACGCGTATCTCCTGCCAGCGCTCCTTTGCCTCTCTGCAGATCCTTTTGCTCTCTCTTTCGAATTTTCTCGCCAGGGCATCCCTTTTCTCATAGTCTTCGTTGATCAGTACAGCTGCGAACTCATCGCCGCCTATCCTGAATACAGGGCTGTGTCGGAACACCTCGCAGATAAGATGCGCCGATGCCTTGAGGTATTCATCGCCCTTGTCGTGGCCGAAGCTGTCATTGATCTCCTTCAGGCCGTCGCAGTCGAGCATGCCTATGGCAAAGGCGGTCTCTTCGCCCTGATCCAGCTGTTTCTGCAGCGAAGCGATATAGTTGTCGAAAGCGCCCTTGTTCCTGACGGATGTAAGCGCATCGACGTAGACTTTCTTTCCGAGGTCATCTATCACCTGTTCCTCTTCGATGACCTTCCTGTGCAGCCTTGCGCTCCGCATGCTGAGCATGACGATCAGAAGAGCGATCAGGGCCGCCGTCAGCACGATCGTCAGAAGGTTGTCCCTTATGACGTCCGCAAGGCCTGTCTTCACGTCTTCAGTAGAGTAATATGTAAGCGCCGAGTGGATCGGCGTCTCAGGAACAGCGCCGGCCACTCTCGAAAGTATCGAATAAAGATCGGTCTGCCCTTCTTTGACGGCAAAGCAGTAATCCATGTCAACGCCGCTGTACACGGTCGTAAGGTGAAGCTTTTCGCACTGCTTTGATATGTTGTTGTATCTGTAGTTGCTGATGATGATGCAGTCGGCTTCGCCTGCCGCGATCGCCTCAAGGGCAGCCGGGGTATCCCTGAAGTACTCCCTCTTCCACCCCGGGAAATTCTCGGCAAGAAACAGATCGTAATTCGTGTTGCCCTCATTCACCGCTACGATGATATCGTCCTTTTTCAGGAACTCCTTCTGTTCGGACTCGCGCACCACCGCGTCCATCTCGGTGCGCATCAGCGCCGGAGTCATCACCACTCCCATCGTCTCGCTGTCATAGTATGTGAGGTTCGCAGGGAACACGCAGTCAATCTCGCCCTTTTCAAGAGCCTCCATGGCATCGGAAGCCGTCGGAAAAGCGACCGCTTCAAATTCGATATCCGCGTTCTCAAGGGCAGTTGACGCATACTCCAGATAATCCTTGAGCGCTCCGGTCAGCCTGCCGGTCTTCGGGTCCTTCGCGCAGAAAGCAAGATAATTGTCCTGATATCCCACGCGTATCTTTCCGTGCTCACCGAGCCATTCGAGCTCGCGCGTGCTGAGATACGCATCGGCATCGGCGCTCCTGAGATACTTTTCGTGCAGCTGCTGGCTGAAGAACTTGTTCTCTTCCTGTATGCGGCTCATGGCCTCATCGAGCTCAGGCAGCAGATCCTTCCGGTCCCTGCTGAGAGCAAAGAAGTAATCCGAAGAACCGACCTTTATGACCGGGACGGCTGCCTTCGGATCAGCATATACATCCATGGTCACGAACGCATCGTAGTCTTTGCCGAGCTTCGCGAGAGATTCCTCCTCCGTATCGGTCGTCTCGATGAGTTCCGCCTCCACTCCGTGAGCATCGGCCCATTTGAGGAACTCCGTCTTCTGGAAGGTGCCCCTGGCTACGCCGATCCTTTTTCCGTTCAGAGTCGAGTAGTCGTCTGACTTGATCTCCGTATTGCCCGGGGCCGTGAAGATATAGTAAGACTCCGTGCCCATAGGGACTGATGAATAAAGGACCTTTTCGGCGCGCTCGTCGAGATACGAGACATTGCCCAGCATGTCTATCTCGCCGTCCATCAGCTTCTGGAGGAGCTCGGAATACGATCCCTCCACATATTCGTACTCCCAGCCCGTGTAGGCCGCGAGCTTGCGCTGATAGTCATATGTATAACCGGAACGCCTTCCGCTCTCATCCGTTATGAAGTACGGCGCTTCGTGCCAGCCGACCCTTACGACACCGGTCCCGGCTGTCTGTTCCGCTGCTGCCGCCTCTGCTGTTTCGTCCTCTGCGCAGGCAGCTGCAGGCACCGCAAGAAGCACTGCCATGAGCAGCGCCATGATGATGCATGCTGTTCTGTTAAGATATTTCATCCTGACCGTTCGCACGGCGTCAGTCCTTTCCCGGCATATTGCCCCTTCAGATTATAACTGATATGTCGTTGAAAAACATTCATTATGTATAATTGTTCATGCAAAACCGGTCCCTGATAAGGTAGAATAACGGGGACAGGCCTGTCCGCAGAGGCGGACACAAAAAAAAAGGAAAGGCAGATCATGAGAAATAATTACATAGGTATATTCGACGTTATCGGGCCGGTCATGGTCGGCCCCTCTAGCTCCCATACATCGGGCGCAGCCCTGATCGCATGGATGACCAGGCAGCTGTTCACGGGGACGCCGGTCAAAGCAGTGTTCACGCTCTACGGGTCCTTCGCCGACACCTATAAGGGGCACGGCACGGACCGCGCTCTGGTCGGAGGTCTGCTTGGATACAGATCCAGAGACACGCGCATCCGGGATTCCTTCGAACACGCGAAAGAAGAGGGCCTGGATTTTGAGATCATCGCGGACCGCAAGACCGAAACGGCCCATCCCAACACTGTAGATATCTTAGTTGAAGGTGATGACGGGCATACTCTGTCTGTCCGCGGAGAGTCTGTCGGAGGAGGCAGGGTAAGGATAATCCGGATCAACGATATCGATGTCGAATTCACCGGCGAGTACAGCACCATAATAATAGGGCACAGCGATGAGCCGGGGGTCGCCGCGTATATCACCGGCATCCTTTCGGATCACGATGTGAACATCGCCTTCATGAAACTGTACAGAAAAGAAAACGGCGCGGGTTCGATCACGGTCATCGAGTCCGACGAATATATCCCTGACGAGGCTGTTTCCGATCTTGAGGCAAACATCATGGTAAACAGCGTGGATGTGATACAACTGTAGGAGGGCGTGATCGATGGCAAAATATGATTTCAGGAATACTGCGGAAATGCTGGCCCTCTGTTCTGAGTACGGAATGAGCATCTCGGAACTCATGATCCAGAGGGAAATGGAACTCGGAAAGGTGTCGTGGCAGTCTGTCATGGAGCGCGTCGACTCATGTCTGCGCGTGATGGACGGCGCTACCAAGCGCGCCGGCGAGGAGCCGGTGCCTTCGATGGGCGGGATGATCGGCGGAGAAGCACACAGGCTGCGCGATCTGCCCAGAGATAAATGTGTTCTGGGCAGATCCCTTCACAAGGCAGTGATCTACGCCCTTGCCGTCGCCGAAACGAACGCGAGCATGGGCGTCATAGTCGCAGCCCCGACGGCAGGCGCGGCAGGCGTACTGCCGGCAGCCCTCATGGCTCTGTTCGATGACAAAGACATCAGCATGGACGCGCTCAGGATGGCTCTGATAAACGCGTCTGCGATCGGATATATCATCACCAGGAACGGATCGGTGTCCGGCGCCGAAGCGGGATGTCAGGCCGAGGTCGGGTCTGCATCGGCGATGGCGGCCTCCGCTGTAACGGAGCTGCTCGGCGGAACGCCCGAGCAGTGCTGCCACGCAGCATCCATCGCCCTTTCGAGTCTTCTCGGCCTTGTATGCGATCCTGTGCGCGGTCTCGTCGAGGTCCCGTGCCAGACGAGAAACACCGCGGGAGTCGCGTGCGCTTACACGGCAGCGGAGATCGCTCTTGCGGACATCCCTTTCGCCGTCCCTCTCGACGAGATGATAGCCATAGTATACGACGTCGGACGCAGCATGCCCGAAGCTCTCAGAGAGACCGGCCTCGGAGGCTGCGCCGCCGCTCCTTCGGTCTGCGCCGGCTGCGGAAAATAATTCTCCTCAGATCCCTTTCTCCGGACAGATCCGCAGATACACGCTCCATTCCGGAACAACATCATTGTGTATGGATCGCCGGTTCTCCGGCGTTCATACACATTTTTTGCCCCCGGTGGGGTGTACCCCATTTAGTAGAGTCTAAATCGATGAATTTGCTAATTGACCTGTCCAGGAATCGTAATAAGCAACTGGTGTCATATAATTCAGTGATGCATGTATC
>Ga0310695_10013683_pt1 | contig 11093 bp, 9 predicted proteins | sample RumenRJG_04DNA_FD_203882 | JGI IMG/M metagenome (GOLD analysis project Ga0310695, IMG submission 203882) | Bovine rumen microbial communities from Lethbridge, Alberta, Canada - RJG_04 (v2) (version 2) | ecosystem: Host-associated > Mammals > Digestive system > Stomach > Rumen | place: Canada... | reverse complement strand
CACCCGGCTGCCATGCTGAACCAGCTGTATGCCGCCCATCTTCTGGAAGATGTCCACCACCTCGCTGAAGTTGCCGTAGCGCGGTATGCTGCCCATGAACTCGGTCTGGGCCACCCGCTGGTCGGCAAACTCATACTCGAAGTTGTACCAACGGCTCAGCGTACGCATGATCTGCTCGAGGTTCTGGTTCTCAAATACAAACACGCCACTGCGCCAGCTGGTCACCACCTCGGTGTCTACTTTCCGCACGCGTGCCGAGGCATCGCTGCGGCTGAAGACGGCCTGGTTGCCCGGCGTGAGCATCAGCTCGCTGCGGTTGCCCTCGACGGGCTTCAGCGAGATGCTTCCCTCTACGAGCGTGGTGAAGATGGTGGGCTCGTCCTGATAGGCATGCACATTGAACTCGGTGCCGTAGACGCGCACTTCCTGGCCGCCGCTGACCACATAGAACGGCTTCTCGGCATTCTTGGCCACCTTGAAGTAGGCCTCGCCGGTCACCTCCACGCGGCGCTCGTCGCCATCGAAGGTCTCGGGATAGCGCAGCGTGGTCTGGGCGTTCAGCCACACCTCCGTGCCGTCTTCCAGCGTCACCTTGAACTCTCCGCCACGGGGAGTGGTGAGGGTGTTGGGCGCCGCATGCTGCGTGGCGGCTTTCTGCTGCACCTGGGCAATGGCACGGGTGTTCAGCGTCTCGTCGGCACCCAGCTCCACGGTCTCGCCGTTGTCGAGTGTCAGCACGGCCTGCGTGCGGCCTGGTTGTATGTCGGCCTGGGCCACCTGTGCCTGCTCGGTCTCCTGCTGCATGTGCTGGTAACCACGGTAGAAGATGACACTGCCCACCAGGAACAACAGGGCGGCAGCGGCCAGATAGAAATACTTCGAACCGGCAATGCGGAAGCCGTGGCTCACGGCCTCGGGCTCCGAAACATCACCACCTGCCGCCTGCTCCGCCATTGCAGCAGACAGACGTCGCTTCATGTCGGCCAGCGGACGGCGATAGTCGGTCATCCTGCTGCGACGGTACTCAACACTCTGGCGGTCGGTGTCCATCAGCCGCTGGTAGGCAGCCTCGTTGTGAGCATTCTGCTGTCGCCACTCGTCGAGTGTCTGCTGCTCATCGCCGGTAATGGTTCCCATGAGTTGCTTCACGATGAGCAGCGAGATGAGCTCTTGTGTTTCGTTTTGCCTGGTCATAATGTATTCTAGATTGATGAGTGATTATTTGGTTTGCTCCTCGATGGTCTGGGCCGTCTTCTCGTCTGAGGGGCGGCTGGCATCGGCAGCAAAGATATTGCCGTTCTTGTCGATCATGATGAAGCGTGGAATGCCCGTGATGCCCCAGTCGGCAGAGAACTGCTTGGCTGTCTCCTTGTGGATGTTATACTGCGCCCACTGTGGTTTGTCGTTCTCAATCATGGCCTGCCATGCCTTCACATTCTCATCGATAGAGATGCTGAGGAACATCACCTTGTCGTTGCCCTTGAACTTCTCTACCAGCTGAGCCATGAAAGGAATCTCCTTCTTGCAGGGGCCGCACCAGGTGGCCCACACATCAATATAGGTGAACTTACCCTTGCAGATATCCTTCAACTGTACCTGCTTGCCATCGGGGAGGTCGAGGGTGATGTCAGGAGCGGGAATTCCGCTCTTGGTCTTGTCCCATGCGGCAATCTTACTCTCATATTTCTTGGGTATATCGGCATTCTCATCGCCGGCAAATTTCTTGTAGGCATCGAAGAATGCATGATAGTCGCCCGAGTCGTCACCGAAAGTGAAGTAGTTGTAACCAACGGAATTCACTACCTGTCTACGAAAAGCTGGGTTGGTGACATGTTTCTCGGTCAACTGCATCAGTTCTGTGCAGTACGGGCCCATGTCGCTCTTGAATTCCACACCGTTGCTTGTCATTGACAACAGTTTTGTGAGTGACAGTCCGGATATGCGGCTGATCTCATCGTTGATGTCAACATCCGCTAAAAGAGCTTTGTATTCGGCATCGTCCTTGGGGTTAAGCTTCTTCTCATAGATGTCGTTGCTCATGATGCGAGCCTTCTGCTCCTTGCATTTCGCATCGTTCAGACGTGTGTAGAAGTAGCGCAGCTGCTTGTTCTTGATATTCTTCAGAAGCGGCTTCACTGCGGCATACTCATGGTCAAGCAGTTGGAGAAATTCCTCTGTTGTCTTCTTCTGAGAAGGGTCGAGCGAGAAGTAGCGCATGATGTCATACGCCTCGCTCATGCGGCTCACCACTGGCGACACGTCGGCTCCCACACCTTTGTAGGAAGCAACCAGACGACCGTCTTTCTCTGTGATGGTCATTTCCAGCGTCTTACCTTTTGTCAGGTGTGCGCCCAGCGCATTGCGTCCTTCAGCCAAGACACCCACATCGACGGTCTCAACAGGCAGAACGGTTTCGAAGACGAACACGCCGTCTTTCACGGGAATCTCTTTATATTCGGTCTCCATGACGTCGCCCTTGGGCGAATACTCAATGGTGATGCTCTTCAAATTTACTCCTTCAACCTTGCCTTTCAGCAGTTGAGCCTGTGTCTGTAGCGCAAAGAGGGCAGACAGTGCTATAATAAATGTTCTCTTCATGTGTGTTGCCTATTTTGTTTGTTCCTCAATCGTCTTGGCAGTCTCCTCATTCGACGGACGTGTGGCATCGGCAGCAAAGATGTTTCCGTTCTTGTCGATCATGATGAAGCGCGGAATGCCCGTGATACCCCAGTCGGCAGAGAACTGCTGGTTGGTCTTGCCATGAATGTTATATTGTGCCCACTGCGGTTTGTCGGCGGCAATCATCTTCTTCCATGCCTCCACGTTCTCGTCCACCGAGATGCTGATGAACATCACCTTGTCGTTGCCCTTAAAGCGCTCTACGAGTTTTGCCATGTGGGGAATCTCCTTCTTGCAGGGTCCGCACCAGGTGGCCCACACGTCGATATAGGTGAACTTGCCCTTACAGATGTCCTTCAGCTGCACCTGCTTGCCGTCGGGCATGTCGAGGGTGATGTCGGGAGCCGGGGTGCCGGCAGCCGTCTTCTCCTTCGACTTCTTCACCTCGAGGAACTGCTTGTACATGCCGTCGACAACGGGTGCATCCGCTCCGGCAAACTCCTTGAAGCGCTTCGTGAAAGCCTCGTAGTCGCCCGAGCCGTCACCATATATATAATAGTTCTGACCGATGATGCGCACCATGACGTTGCGCAGGGCGGGCAGGGTGACATTCTTGTTCACGATGTCCATCAGCTCGTTGCACATCTGCTCGTTGCTGCCGCCGAACTCAGCCTTGCACATGTGGTTCAGCGCCGTCAGCGACATGTTCGTGCGGTAGTTGACGGGGTCGTTCACGTCGATACCCTTCAGCAGCTCCTGCATCTCGGCATTGTCCTTCGTGCTCACGTGCTTGTCCTCGCAGTCGTCCATGATCAGACGGGCCTTCGTCCACTTGTAGTTGCCCTCCGACAGACGGGTGTAGAAGTCACGCTGCTCCTTGTTCTTGATCTTCTTCAGCGCAGCCTTCACCTTGCCGTAGTTCTCTTCCAGCAAGGCACGGTATTCGGCATTCGGCCTGCTGGCCGAAGGGTCCATCGAACTGTACTTCATACTGTCGAAGGCCCTCGAAGAGAGATTCACGAAACGGCTGATCTCGGCATGAGGTCCCTTGAAGGTGGCATCCATCTCGCGGCCGTTCTTCGTAATCGTCACCTCAAGGGTCTTCCCCTTCTCCAGATGAGCGCCGAAGATACCTGCCTCGCCCACGTAGATCTCCACGTCGGCAGGCTGTTCCAGAGCCCTGTCGTAGGTAAAGGTGCCGTCGGCGGCCACCTTGACCTCCGTGACTTGCTGGTTCAGCAAATAGCCGTCGGGGGAGTAGGCCACGGCAACGTCCTCTCCTTGAATACCCACCAACTTGCCTTTCAGCAACTGGGCCTGAGCCAACAGCGGCAAGGCCAGCAGACCGGCCACCGCAACAAATTTCATCAGTCTTGAATGTTTCATGTTTACATGTAAAGGTTAAATCAAAAAAATGTTTCTTTTTCTGACTGCTAGTACGCAGAGACCCGCGAAGTGTGTAACAAAAAACCTATTTTTTTCGTCATTTACTTTATTATTATCAATAAAAATATTATTTTTGCAACCGAACAGAAAAAAGAAATGGTTATCACCGAGCTGATATTCAACGATTTCAAGCAAGGCATCATCGACTCCCTCTATGCCGAGGCATGGTCGTCGCTCATGGCATACGCCGCCCGTGCCCTGGGCGACAAATACGCCATGATGGCTGAGGACTGTGTGCAGGAAGCCATCGTCAAAGCCTATGAGACGCGCCACACCTTCAGCTCGCCATTCCAGATGAAGGCATTCCTCTTCACCTGCGTCCACAACCAGTGCATCTCGCTCCTGCGGAAGACCGGCACCCACGACCGCTACCTGGAAAACATCTCCGCCGACGCCGTCGAGCCCGAGATATCGGCTGCCTTGATAGAGCAGGAGACCCTCGACCTGCTGCATGCCGCCATCGACGAACTGCCCGAGGAACTGCGCCAGGTGTTCGAGCTGAACTTCGAGCAAGGCCTGCGCAATGCCGAGGCCGCGCGGCTGATGAGCCTTTCGCTCAACGGCTTCAACAAACGCAAGGCTAAAATGATCAGCCTGCTCCGCAACAAATTCCACGACAACGACACCATGCTTCTCTTCATCACCCTGCTGATGACATAAACCCTCACCCCACTACCGCCTGGGGCCTGAAAAATGCAAAAAATAGGGGCTAAATGTAAGATGTGAGATGTGAGATTGTGAGATTCTCGTATAAAAAAAGCTTTCCCAAGTGATAAGTGACAAGTGTGATTACCACTCAGGCTTCTTGCCTTGAACCTTGAACTTTGAACCTTGAACCCATTTTGGGAGTGTGGGAGTGTAGACAATACTCCGCCTCTTGCGACTCCTGCCTTGAACTGGCGTCAGCCCTACTCTCCCCCTCGGGGGAGTTGGTGGGGGGCTTGAACCGCGGCTTCACCGCCTTCTGTGGGCAACTTTGAACCTTCATCAAGGATTCTTTGAGGGAAAGAAAATCGCCACGATGAAAGCCACGAAGAGCCCAACGGTAACCCACCACGGCCAAAGACATACGGCAATGAAGATAACCAGAATACTGAATACTATAATTGCTCCTTGAAACATAAGCCCCTTTATTGGTTTGACAATCACAAAGATACGAATTATCTTTCATATCTCCAATTGTTTCGCCGACTTTTTACATTTAAAGCGACATCCGTCGCTCCAGCCTTGCCAGAAAAGTTGTTCAAGTTGTTATTGTTGTCGTCAAAATAAAATCTGTGTAAATCAGTAGCATCTGTGTGACTTTAAAAATTGAAAAATAAAAATCCGTGAAAATCTGTGTAATCTGTGGGCGGTTTGTAAAGAAATACGAAAACTTTTTCATAACCCCTAAAATAATTGTAAAAATCCTTGCAAGACTCATAAATTCTTCGTACCTTTGTATATGAGAATTACTTACTTAATGTCAAACTTTTTAACTACTTAAACCGCCTATGTTACGTTACAGACTTTACCAAGACAATCGCCGCAACGCCGCCAACCCTGGCGCCTGGTATGCACGACCCACCATCTCGCAGACCTACGGCCTCGACGACCTTGCCGAGCACATGGCCGCCCACGACACTCCCTTCTCGAAGGGCGTCATCTATGGAGTATTGACCGACATGGTGAACTGCATCCAGGAGCTCACCCTCGACGGCATCGCCGTGAAGATCCCCGACCTCGCCATCTTCTCCGTCGGCTTCAAGTCCTCGAGTTCAGAGAACGTGAAGGACTTCAACGCGGCCGAGAACATCAAGGCCTACAAGCTCCGCGCCCGTGCCACCGGCCAGTACAAGCCCCAGCTGCTCAAGCAGAAGGTCAAGATCAAGCAGTACGACGAGTACAAGGTCTCGACCGATGCGCCCGCAACTGAGCCGACTGAGCCGTAAGGACCAGCTAACAGTTAACAGTGAAGAGTGAAGAGAGACCCCTTTTGCTCGAAGCTGTTAACTGTTCCCTCTCAAGCTGGAGTGCTCAAGCCGGCAGGCATGAGTGAACAGGAAAAGCCCTTCGGGCTAGAAATCTCTGAAATAGCAGCCTTCGGCTGGAAATCCCGGAAAAGGGTTTAAATGATTTCCCGCGTCAGCGGTTATTCTAAGATTTCTATGCGAAGCGTATAACCTGGGAACCGGCGTCAGCCCTACTCTCCCCCTCGGGGGAGCCGGAGAGGGGTTCTTAACTGTTAACTATTAACTATTAACTTTTCACTATGAACAAAGAAACTTGGAAGTTGATTCTTCAAATCATCGTTAGCGTCATCACCGCTATTGCCACCACGCTGGGAGTGACCAGCTGCATGTAAGGCCCTCTTTGCTTTCCCTCTCTTAATTTCCTTTCGTTCTTATGTTTTGGTTTCTTCCGCTGTCGTGAGATAGCGGAAGAATTTTTTGTGTTCTGTTGCTTTTTGATCTTTTTTGTTAAGTTTTGATCATTCTAACTTTTTCTCACCTATTTTGTTTTATTTTGTACTAGAAAAATGACACTATGAGAAAAGAGAATAAAACATTATTAGGCGCAAAACCTTTCTTGAAATGGGCTGGTGGTAAAGGCCAGTTGCTCTCTCAGTTAGATATGCATTTGCCTAACAACCTCGGCGATAAGGAGTTTACCTATATAGAGCCTTTTGTGGGCGGTGGGGCGATGCTATTTCATATGCTGGAAAAGTTTCCTCAGATTCGCAAAGTGGTCATCAACGATATTAATTCTTATCTTATTACTGCCTACAAAACTATTAAGGATTATCCTGACGAGCTGATAAAAAGACTTGCGGAACTTGAATCGCAATACTTTGCATTAGAGAGCGAAGAAATGAAAAAAAATTTCTACCTCGAAGTGAGGGAGATTTTCAACGAAGCGTCTCTTGATGATATTGACCGTACAAAATATTTGATGTTTCTGAACCGGACATGTTTTAATGGCCTGTATCGGGTCAATGCAAAAGGCAAATTCAATGTGCCATTTGGCCGTAACTTGCATCCTACTATTTGCAATGCTGAGACCATCAAGTCTGATAGTGCAGCCATGAATCGAGTGGATATAACTATATTGAATGGAGACTTCGAAAAGACGCTAGACCATATTAGCGATGGTTATAACTTTTTCTATTTTGACCCTCCTTATCGCCCGTTGAATGCCACGTCGAGTTTTAACTCATACGCCAAAGAAGAATTCAACGACGAGGAGCAAGTAAGACTTCGTGATTTCTGCGATCAACTCAATAATAAACTTGGTATTGATTGGATGCTAAGCAATTCCGACTGCTCTGCTAAGAATCCTGAAGATACATTTTTCGAAGAGCTTTATGCCAATTATTATATCAACAGGGTATATGCTTCACGTGCTATTAACGCCAACCCTAGCAAACGAGGAAAATTAACAGAACTACTCATTAGCAATTATCCTCCCGATGCTTATGGGGTGAATGTGGCAGAAGAAACTACACTTTTTAATCAAGAACAATAGAATGGCAAAGTTTAAGTTTGACTTTACTTCTAAAGAACCGGAAGTTACCATAAATAATAATGAATTGTCATTAATAAATGGTGGATTGTTTATTGCGCTCTACGATGAGGAATCATTAAAACTCTATTTGGATAAGGGCCTTTATGGTTTCTTGATGAAGCCTGTTATGGCACCTAGGCCTAGCGCACAAAGCAGATATTATGCTATTCTTGCAGACTACGCTTGTAGCCGTGAGGGGACAGATGTTTTTTTCTTCCTGAAACGGAAAATTGTATATGGCGGAAAGATATATGGCAACAAAGAAGTAGGTTCATTCTATTTGAATGGCTCAACGAGTCCATTAGGAAGAAAAGCGGATGCAGAACTATTCTGGGATGAATCTGTAAGAAAGAAATACTATGCAACAGACAAGCCAGGTGTGTTCAAGGTAGATAAAGACGGTGCCGACAAGGCTCAGCCTTTCATGTTTCAATTCTTCCAGAACGAGAACAGCGGGAAGTACATCGTTTCTGATGACTTGTATTTTGAGTTAGGCAAATACCCATATCCCTTGCCATCCAATAGTATGCAAGGAATGGGTTTCTGTACATTAACACCGGGAGAAGTAAAGACATTAAAAGAACTGATAGCACAAAGTAACAATAAAATAGAGTTTGAAGGGTTAGGTGAGATTGATAAGCAAGGTAAAGAAACTGTCTTCTATGAAAATCTGGTATCGTTGGATGAAGATTTGGTTAATGAGGCTCAGTTAGAGTTCACGATACTAGCATCTTTAAAACCCTTTGCAGACTTCCTTACTGACGATTATGTATTATGCCGTCAGGTGCCAATTTCGCCGTTCAAGCCTTCTGAGATGGACAGGGCTGATATTTGCTTGTACAGCATGAATAATCCTATCAAGAATGGCACTATACCTAATGTGGTTATAGAATTGAAAAAGAACAGAGCCACTAAAGCTGCATACAAGCAAGTTACTCGTTATTTGAAATGGCTGGAAGCCATAACTGACGAAGACGAGTTTGAAAAAGTATCAGTTTATATCATAGCTCCACAGATAGGAAGAATACGCAAGAATGACGTAGAATTGAGATACATGAGTAAAATCAAAATGTACTCTATAGAAAATGAAAGATTCGTTGAACTAGTATGATAACTATATGGCAAAAGATTTCAACAAGTTTATGTCTCAGCTTCAGGAGACGAACCAGACATTAGATTTCTTCTGTGACTTCAATAAGATCTCACAGAATGTAGAGGATATTAAGCTCAGTCTTTGTATGTTGAACAGTCTCATTGGGGCTACGGACATGCGAAAGTCTGTAGAAACTATTTGGAATCGCGATAAGTCGGCTTTCAATGTTATGGACATTCTTATAGCTGTTCGTAGTGAAGGAAAGAAAAAGGTTCTAGATAGTCTAGGAAATTGCGTGGTTCTTGACTCTCTGTTTAAGTCGGTAGACGGTGTTATGGAGTTTCTTGACAATACAGGTTTGACAGAGTTGATGCAATCAAAGAAAATAAAAGACCTTGTTGATTATGTATTTGGTATAGAAACAGGCTTAGACACGAATGCTCGCAAAAACAGGAGTGGGCATGTGATGGAAGGTATGGTGGCACACATCTTCAACAGGAATGGCATTAGTTATAGACAGGAAGTGTATTCAAGTGAATGGCCTAAGATAACAAAAGTCCTTGGTGACGACGAGAAACGCTTTGATTTTGTGATTAAGACCGCTGCCAAAACCTATCTGATAGAAGTGAATTTTTATAGCGGTGGAGGTAGTAAACTAAATGAGGTAGCTCGTTCATACTCTGATATAGCTCCTAAGATAAACTCTGTCCCAGGCTTTGAGTTCGTCTGGATTACAGATGGAATAGGATGGAAAAGCGCAAAGAACAAACTGCAGGAAGCATATTCTATCATACCAAGTATTTACAACTTAACCGATATTACAGAATTTGTAAACAAAGTAAAAAAATAGCAGTTTTTCATTTCTTTATCTGAGAATATGTTAAAGGCTTTCTACAAATCCCCCACCCACGACTTCAACCTGCTGTGTGGCGACACGTTTGAGTTGCTGCCGCGGTTTACGTTCAAGTTCGACATGGTGTTTGCTGACCCGCCCTATTTCCTGTCGAATGGCGGCATCAGCGTGCAGAGCGGCAAGGTGGTGTGCGTGGACAAAGGCGAATGGGACAAGGGTATGACGGCTGAGGAAGTGAACCTCTTCAACGCCCGCTGGATATCTCTCTGCCGCGACAAGCTGAAGGACAATGGCACGATATGGATATCGGGCACTTACCACAACATCTTCAGCGTGGCCAACGCCCTGACGCAGGCAGGCTTTAAAATACTCAACGTCATCACCTGGGCCAAGACCAACCCGCCGCCCAACATCTCGTGCCGCTACTTCACCTACTCCACCGAGTTCATCATCTGGGCGCGGAAGAAGGAGAAAGTGGCTCACTACTACAACTACGAACTGATGAAGCACATCAACGGCGACAAGCAGATGACCGACGTGTGGCGCCTTCCCGCCATTGCGCCCTGGGAGAAGTCGTGCGGCAAGCATCCCACGCAGAAACCCCTGGGCGTGCTCTCACGCATCATCATGGCCTCGACAAAGCCTGGCGCATGGATTCTGGACCCCTTTGCAGGCAGCAGCACCACGGGCATTGCCGCCAACCTGCTGGGCCGACGGTTCCTGGGCATTGAGCGCGAGGAGAAGTATGCGGCCATGAGCAGGGCACGACGCGAGGAACTGATGCTGGGCAAGACTCTTGAGACCTACCGCAGAAAGATTGCCGACATCGTGAAAGCCAACGACACGCAGACCGACATCTTCGGCTGCCATGAGGCAGAGCCGGAGGCACGCCTCCCCTTCCTGGCCGATGAGTAAGAACAAAGCCCTAAACGAGTTGAGAGCGGAGAGTTGAGAACGGAGAGGTATGATTACCTTTCGAGTTGAGAACTGAGAACGGAGAACGGAGAGGTATGATTACCTTTGGCTATTGCTCTCAAGCCGGCAGGCACCCTCCCCCTCGGGGGAGTTGGTGGGGGGCCACTCCTCCACTCCCACACTCCTACACTCCTAAAATGGGTTCAAGGTTCAAAGTTCAAGGTTCAAGGCAAGAAGACTGAGTGGTAATCACACTTGTCACTTATCACTTGTCACTTATCACTTGGGAAAGCTTTTTTATACGGAGAACCTAACAATCTAACAATCTAACATCTAACAATTAGCCCCTATTTTTTGCTTTTTTCAGGCCCCAGGCGGTGGGCTGCCAGGCTGCTGCTGCTGTATCATTACCTTCAAACTTCCACAAACTAACTAATCGGTCTCATCACCATGAAAAGAAATAGAACCGCCAGGGGACTGACGGTTCTATCCTATTGAAAATACCTATTGACGGGTAGGAAGGAGTTATCTGAAAAATCTTCTTACGGTTGTGGGTTGCTCGCTGCCGCGGACTAGAAGCGGTAGAGGGCAAAGGTCTTGGCAGGTACGGTGACCTTCAGGACA
>Ga0310695_10013682_pt1 | contig 11095 bp, 9 predicted proteins | sample RumenRJG_04DNA_FD_203882 | JGI IMG/M metagenome (GOLD analysis project Ga0310695, IMG submission 203882) | Bovine rumen microbial communities from Lethbridge, Alberta, Canada - RJG_04 (v2) (version 2) | ecosystem: Host-associated > Mammals > Digestive system > Stomach > Rumen | place: Canada... | reverse complement strand
GCCATGACCATTTCGGAGCGAGGGATTGTTCCATCTCCTGCGATCCATGTCCATACCGCGCATTCCGCCATGCCACGCGGGACGACGGCTTACGTAGTAGTTCCCGCCACGGAAGTGTAGGTGCCCGTGTCCGCCACGATAGCTCCAGAACACGGCCGGCCGGTCGTAATAGAACCATCCGTAGCGATAGTGAGTGTAGATGGGGAAGTACCAACCCCTCGCACGCCATATGACAGGGCGAACGAAATAGTCGGCAGCCAGCATCAGATCGTACTGCCAGTCGAAGAGGATGTGGCGCAGATCGTTCAGGCGGAACTCAAGATATCTTCCATAGAGGTCGCGTTCGTCGTCGAGACTCATCAGATAATCCAAATTTATCTCGTATGCGTCGTTGTACTGCTGGTCGTTCAAGTTGAGCTCGTAGGCCATCTTGTCCGTCAGATAGAGTGCTTCCTCTCTTGCACGCTCGTAGCTCATGGCATTTGTTCCGAGCCAGGCTGCGGCCATTACCAGGGTGATTATTGTACGTTTCATAGTCGTATGTTTTAAATGTTCACCGGCAAAGGTCGGGACTTTCTCGTGCATGGCAAACGGATTTTCCCTAAACGTTTGGGGGGATTCCCTCACAGCGTGCAATGGAAATGGAAACAGTCTGCGAAATCGTCATCTATATATATAGGTATGCGCGAAAGGGCAAAGACGCTGCTGCCACTGCCGCTCATTGAGGCATACACGGCTCCTTTTTGATAGAGACGCTCCTTGATTCGGCCGATGACGGGACGACGTGTAAAGACTGATACCTCAAAGTCATTCACGAGACATTTCTTCCATTCCTCTACCGGGATGTTAACTATCTGATTAATCGGAATGTTGGGCTTGTGTGGCTCAACTAAAGCATAAGCCTCTTTCGTGGAGACGGAAACATCGGGTTTGACAAGGGTCAGATGCCACCCTGAAAGGTCGAGGCTGACGGGAGAGAACTGGTCGCCGATGCCCTGAGCAAAGACGGGCGCATTCTCGATGAAGAAGGGGCAGTCGGCTCCCAATGTTCTCAGCATCTCCTTCATTCGGGCTGGCGAGAGACGCAGCTCGCACATTGAGTTCAGCAGCAACATCATGTGTGCTGCATCACTGCTGCCTCCACCCAAGCCTGCACCCGAAGGAATCTGCTTGCGGAGCTTGATACTCAGCGTCGGAACGTGATACCCATTGTCTCGTAGCATCTGCACGACCTTCATTACCAGATTGTCCGATGGGTTCCCGGCCACGGGGATGCCTTCGGCTTCAAATTGCTCCTCGGAGGATGGGACAACGCTGAGTTCGTCGCACAATGGCACCGGGTAAAACACTGTCTCGATGTCGTGGTAACCGTCGGGGCGGCGTGCTATAATGTTCAGTCCTAAGTTGATTTTACAGTTCGGATGGGCAATCATAATATGCACTCTGTGTTTTGTCAGTGCAAAAATACGATTTTTTATTTGGATTAACTCTGCCTCGAATCATAAAAAAAGTAATAATGAATAAAAATACTTCTCGCGAAGTGCGTCGGTTAGGATTATTTTGTGTAACTTTGCATGTCGTTTTAAGAAAAAATGTCCTTGCCACAGACAATTGAACATAAAGGCGTGGTGCAAAACGTCAGGGAACGAGGCGTCACCGTGCGTGTGATGCAGTCTTCGGCGTGTAGCAGTTGTGCTGCTGCACGTATGTGCCGTAGCGGCGAGAGCCGGGAACGATTGATTGATGTGGCAACGAAGCATGCATCTGAGTTTCGTGTCGGTGAGCCAGTGGTTTTAGTGGCTACGGCGCAACAAAGTCGTATGGCGGTGATGCTTGCTTATGTCCTGCCCCTTTTTCTTCTGCTTGCCGCATTGTTCGTCGTACGTGGCTTTGCCGGAAATGACGGGCTTGCTGCCCTCTCTGCCTTGCTTGTAGTGTCATTGTACTATGGCGTACTTTATTGTCTCCGCGGGCGATTGTCACGGAATTTCCGTTTTGATGTTTCGTCGGACGATGGGAATCGAATAATTGAAAGTAATAAAACCAAATAACAAAAAATGAACTTAATTCTAATTGCAGTTGCCGTACTTGGCTTGATCGGATTTGTCGCTGCGCTAGTCCTTTTTCTGGCTTCACATAAGTTTGCTGTGGTCGAGGATCCGCGTATCGCTCAAGTGGCGGCCGTGTTGCCGCAAGCCAATTGTGGCGGATGTGGATTTCCCGGATGTGCCGGGTTTGCCGCAGCATGTGTGAAATCGGCGGATGCGGGAAGTATTGACGGAATGCTTTGTCCCGTGGGCGGACAGCCCGTAATGGAACAGGTGGCAGGCATTCTGGGTATGCAGGCCGCAGTTGCCGCACCGCGCGTTGCGGTGGTGCGCTGTGCCGGAACATGTGAGGTGCGCCCCCATGGTGTGACCTTTGATGGTGCACATAGCTGTCGAATCCAGCAGATGACGGGTATGGGCGAGACACTCTGTGCCTATGGTTGCCTTGGCGAGGGTGATTGTGAGCGTGCTTGCCAGTTCGGCGCTATTAAAGTGAATCCCGATACTGGAATCGCTGAGGTGGACGAGTCGAAGTGTACGGCTTGTGGCGCTTGCGTGAAGGCCTGCCCGCGTAATATCATTGAATTGCGCCCGATGGGTCTGAAGGGCCGCCGTATGGCAGTCACCTGCAACAATAAGGATAAGGGTGCCGTGGCCATGAAGGCGTGTGGCGTGAGCTGCATCGGCTGTGGTAAGTGTGTGAAGACATGCGACAAATTTGAGGCCATCACTCTCGAGAATAATCTGGCATGGATCGATCCCGAGAAGTGCAAGCTGTGCCGCAAATGCGAGGAGGCATGTCCCCGCGGTGCTATCCATGCCTTCAATTTCCCGCCTCGGAAGCCGAAGGAGGAAACCCCGGCCCAGCCGACTCCTGCCGCAGAGATCCAATCGAAGGGACAGACTGCGCCGGCTCCTGCCGCAGAGGCCCAGCCACAGAAAGATTGAGAGCAGATAAATCAGAAATATTTTAATTGCATAAGCATGAAGACATTCAGTATAGGAGGAGTTCACCCCGCAGAGAACAAACTCTCGGCCGGTTCGCCTATTCGCGTTGCTGGCTTGCCCAAACAGGCTGTGTTCAGCATGTATCAGCATATAGGTGCGCCTGCCAAGCCCGTCGTCAAGAGAGGCGATATGGTGAAGGTGGGCACCCTGCTCGGTGAGGCTGGCGGTTTTGTCAGCGCACCGATTTATTCCAGTGTGAGCGGTAAGGTTTCCAAGGTGGACGTTGCATTGGATGCCAGCGGTACACGTCGCATGGCTGTCTATGTGGACGTTGATGGCGACGAATGGGAAGATACTATAGACCGTTCGCCGGAACTTGTTAAACTCGCCGACCGTCCTGAACTGGACGCAACCACCATCGTCGAAAAGATAAAGACAGCAGGCATCGTCGGCTTGGGCGGTGCTACGTTTCCCTGCCATGTAAAACTCACTCCGCCTCCCGGTCAGAAGGCCGATTGCGTCATCATAAACGCTGTGGAGTGTGAACCTTACCTGACTGCCGACCATCGTCTGATGTTGGAACATCCAGAAGAAATCCTTGTGGGCGTCCAGCTTATCATGAAGGCTGTGAATGTGCAGAAAGGCTTCATCGGAATAGAGAACAACAAGCCCGATGCAATCTCCTTGATGAAGGAGAAGGCAGCTCAGTACCCTGGAATAGAAATCGTTCCTCTGAAGGTGAAATATCCTCAGGGAGGCGAGAAACAGTTGATAGATGCCGTCGTCGGCCGTCAAGTACCGGCTCCGCCAGCCATCCCCATCAATGTGGGAGTCGTGGTGCAGAATGTCGGTACGGCTTTTGCAATCTACGAGGCTGTGATGAAGAATAAGCCTCTGATCGAGCGCATCATTACCGTGACGGGGAAAAGCCTTCAGCAGCCCAGCAATCTCCTGGCTCGACTGGGCACTCCCTTCCAGCAACTCGTGGACGAGTGCGGCGGCCTGCCCGAGGACACGGGCAAGATTATCGGCGGCGGCCCGATGATGGGCAAGGCACTTATCTCGCTGGAGGTTCCCATGACGAAGGGCTCCAGCGGCCTGCTCATTATGAATGACAAGGAGGCTAAGCGCAGTGAGCCCCAGCCATGCATACGCTGTGCCAAGTGTGTCTCTGCCTGTCCGATGGGTTTGGAACCATACCTTCTGGCTGCACAGAGTGCCAGACAGATGTGGGACGAGGCCGAGAAGAATGATATCGTGAGTTGTATCGAATGCGGGTCGTGCGCATTTACTTGTCCCAGCCATCGTCCCTTGCTGGACAATGTGCGACTTGGCAAGTCCACAGTCATGGGCATTATACGTGCGCGTAACGCGAAGAAATAATGTAGAAAATCACTTTTGACTATGAATAAATTAGTGTTATCCCTTTCCCCGCATGTGCATGGAGGCGACTCTGTGGAGAAGAACATGTACGGCGTCTGCATTGCCCTCCTGCCGGCGTTGCTTGCCTCATTTTATTTCTTCGGGCTTGGCGCTGTGATTGTGGAGGCCACGTCTGTGCTGGCATGCGTCTTCTTTGAATGGGCCATCACAAAGTTCCTCTTCAAGCGTGAGCGTACGACGATATGTGATGGCAGTGCCGTGCTGACGGGCCTTCTGCTTGGCTTCAACCTGCCCAGCAACTTGCCAATATGGATTATTGTGCTTGGCGCCTTGTTTGCCATCGGTGTCGGCAAGATGTCCTTCGGTGGCCTTGGTGCCAATCCATTTAATCCCGCGCTCGTGGGTCGCGTATTTCTCTTGATTAGCTTCCCGCAGCAGATGACCACCTGGCCCGTTTCCGGACAGCTCACCTCCTATGTGGATGCCGAGACGGGCGCTACGCCGTTGAGTATCATGCAGCAGGCCATTGCCACAAAGGATGTGTCGTTGCTCAATGATCTGCCCAGCAGCATCGACATGTTGATAGGTCAGACCGGCGGTTCGCTTGGTGAGGTAAGTGCCTTGTGTCTGCTCATTGGATGTGTGTACATGCTCTGGCGTAAGATCATCACTTGGCATATTCCGGTGAGCATCCTCGGCACAGTCTTCGTGTTGTCGCTCCTGCTCCATCTTGTTGATCCCATCTATGCAGCCCCGCAGTATGTGCTGGCCAGTGGCGGCCTGATGCTGGGTGCTTGTTTCATGGCGACGGATTATGTGACGAGTCCCATGTCGCATAAGGGACAGTTCCTCTACGGTGTATGCATCGGCGTGCTGACACTCGTTATCCGTAACTGGGGAGCCTACCCCGAGGGAATGAGTTTCGCCATTCTCATTATGAATGCGTTCACACCGCTTATCAATACGTATTGTAAACCTAAACGATTCGGGGAGGCAAAGTAATAAACATGAAAAAGCTTGATTCAACATGGTATAATATGCTCATTGTGCTTACGGCAATCGCTGTCATTGCCGGTGCAGCACTGGGCTACGCGAACGAATTGACGTCCGGCCCCATTGCGGAGAACAAGGCTCGACAATTGGCCGATGGCATCAAGGCGGTAATGAACACAGATGAGGTGGAGGTACAGCGTGTGGATACAGTGGGCGCCAGTGTCGTCTATCATACAAGCCAGGGCGTGGCAGTACAGGCAAAGGATGCCAACGCCTTTGGCGGTACGCTCACCATCTTAGTGGGTTTTGATGCCAAGGGTACTATCCTGGGCTATCAGATTCTGGAGACCAGCGAGACACCGGGACTGGGTGCCAAGGCTGACAAGTGGTTCCAGAAAGACGGCAAGGGCAACATCATTGGCATGAACCCCGGCCAGAACAACATGACGGTCAAGAAGGATGGTGGCGAAGTGGATGCCATTACGGCCAGCACGATTACGAGCCGTGCTTTCCTGCGTGCCGTGAACGAGGCATACGCTGCAATGGCCCCTCAGGCCGAAGACGCACAGAGCGGAGCGACTACACCGCATCACGAAATGAACGGAAAGGAGGACAACGATGAATAACTGGAAAGTATTTATTAACGGAATTATCAAGGAGAACCCCACGTTTGGTCTCCTTCTGGGTATGTGCCCTACGCTGGGTACTACGAGCAGTGCGCTGAACGGCATGTCGATGGGTCTTGCCACATTGGCTGTCTTGGTATTCAGCAATTTTATCATCTCCCTGATTAAGGACTTGATTCCCGACATGGTGCGCATTCCCTCGTTTATCGTCGTGATAGCCTCCTTGGTGACCATCCTGCAGATGTGCCTCCAGGCCTATCTCCCTTCGGTATATTCCTCACTGGGACTGTTCATTCCCCTGATCGTGGTGAACTGCATTATCCTGGGTCGTGCCGAAGCCTTTGCGGCAAAGAACAGCCCTCTGCGCAGCATTTTTGACGGGCTTGGCATGGGACTGGGCTTCACGCTCTCCCTGACGCTGCTGGGTGCCGTGCGTGAGCTGCTGGGCACAGGCCGCATCTTCTCGCTGACCGTTTTCCCCGAGCAGTACGGTGCATTGATTTTTGTGTTGGCTCCGGGCGCTTTCATCGCGTTGGGCTTCCTCATGGCAATTATTAACAAGCTTAAAAAGGCATAACTATGGCATACATTCTGATATTCATTACTGCGATATTCGTCAATAATATCGTTTTGTCCCAGTTCCTGGGCATCTGTCCATTCTTGGGAGTCAGCAAGAAGGTCGATACAGCCCTCGGTATGAGTGCGGCCGTGGCATTCGTGCTCACCATTGCCACCATTGTCACCTATCTCCTTCAGGAGTATGTCCTGGTGCCCTTTGACTTGGTGTATCTTCAGACGATAGCCTTTATCTTGGTCATAGCAGCTCTGGTGCAGATGGTCGAGATTGTGCTCAAGAAGGTTTCTCCCTCCCTGTATCAGGCATTGGGCGTCTTCCTTCCTCTGATTACCACGAATTGCTGTATCCTTGGTGTAGCCATTTTGGTGGCCAATGGTACATATTCCTCTGCGGGGCTCACTCCCGGTCTTGTCACGGGTGTGTGGTATGCTCTCTGCACGGCGCTCGGCTTTGGCCTGGCTCTGACGGTCTTCGCCGGTTTGCGTGAACATCTTTCCATGATGCCTGTCCCCAAGGCGCTTCAGGGCATGAGCATTGCTCTCATCACTGCTGGCCTTCTGGCCATGGCTTTTATGGGATTCAGTGGCGTGGACAACGGATTGATTAAAGTATTCAACCTTTAAATATGTACAGACAACGATGAAAGAAACTATATTGGTAACCGGAGGTACGGGATTTATTGGCAGCCACACGACTGTCGAGTTGCAGAACGCTGGTTATGAGGTGGTCATCGCTGATAACCTGAGCAACAGTCAGGCAGATGTCATAGACGGCATCGAAAAGATTACCGGCATACGTCCCGCCTTCGAGCAGGTGGACCTGCGCGATTTTGCTGCTACGGAGGCACTCTTCAAGAAGTACCCACAGATTCGTGGTATCATCCATTTCGCAGCCAGCAAGGCTGTGGGTGAGAGTGTCGAGAAGCCGTTGTTGTACTATCGCAACAACATTGTCTCTCTGGTCAATCTGCTTGAGCTGATGCCGAAGTACGACGTCAAGGGTATCATCTTCTCCAGTAGCTGCACTGTTTACGGCCAGCCCGATGTGCTCCCCGTGACCGAGGAGTCTCCCATCAAGAAGGCCGAGAGTCCCTATGGCAATACGAAGCAGATCAACGAGGAAATCATTCAGGACACCGTTCGCAGCGGTTCGCCTATCAAGAGCATCATCCTGCGCTATTTCAACCCCATCGGTTCGCACCCCACGGCCATCATCGGCGAGATGCCCAACGGCGTGCCGCAGAATCTCATTCCCTACCTGACGCAGACGGCCATCGGCATTCGCGAGAAACTGAGCGTCTTTGGCGATGACTATGACACGCCCGACGGCTCCTGCATCCGCGATTACATCTACGTGGTTGACCTGGCCAAGGCACATGTCTCCGCCATGACCCGTATCATGGAGGACCAGATAGAGGAGCCGGTGGAAATATATAATATAGGTACAGGCACGGGCACGAGTGTGCTGGAACTGATCCATGCATTTGAGAAGGCCACGGGCGTCAAACTGAACTATCAGATTGTCGGTCGGCGTGCAGGTGATATTGAAAAAGTGTGGGGCAATGTCGATAAGGCCAATCGCAAACTTGGCTGGCGTGCCGATACGCCTCTTGAGGATGTGCTGGCCAGTGCTTGGCGCTGGCAGGTGGCCTTGCGAGAGAGAGGCATAATGTAATCCAATCTACCCTGTCAAACTACATCTTATGAAAAGAACAGTTTTCTGCCTTCTGGCGTTGCTTCATGCTGGCCTGTTCTATGCCGAGACCATCGGACGTAGCGATGCCCAGGCCACAGCCCGGGCGTTCCTGGCCAGTCGTGGCATTACGATGCAGGCTTCGGATGCAGCCTATCGCGCTCCGCGCAGAGCACGCGGCACGTCGTCTGACGATGCCTTCTATTATGTGTTCAATGCCGGCAACGATTGCGGATACGTGATAGTCTCGGGCGATGACCGCACCGAACCCATCCTGGGTTATGTAGAGCAGGGCAGTTTCGATGAGGAATCCATACCTGAGAATATGCGTGCATGGCTCCAGCAGTATGCCGAGGAGATCAAGTCGCTTGACAATAACAGTCCCATTATCGAGACTGTCGGGCGTATCAAGTCACGTCGGGTGAAAAGGACGCGCCATATTATTCCTCCACTTGTCAAGAGTCGCTGGAACCAGGGCGACCCATACAACTGCCGTTGCCCGATATATTATAAAGATGACGGTACTACGGCTCAGCCCGCCTCGGGCTGTGTGGCTACGGCCTTTGCCCAGATACTTAATTACTACAAGTTCCCCGAGAAGACGGTGGCTGCGATACCCAGCTTGACAAACACCTACACGCTGAGTAACGGCACGAAGAAGACGGTTACGGCACGTGTTATCACGCGTGGCACCAAGATAGACTGGGAAAACATGCTCGATGTCTATACCAGCAGTGCTACCGACGAACAGCGTACGGCGGTCGGCAACCTTATGCTCTACTGCGGCCAGTCGGTCGGTATGGGCTACGGAGGCTCGTCGGGTGCTGTCACCAGTAAGTGTGCCACGGCCATCGTCAAGTATTTCGGCTACGACGACCAGGCCTATTGGGTGAACCGCAGTGACTATGATATCGCAGACTGGACCGACATGCTCTACGAGGAACTGGAGGGTGGCCATCCGCTGTGTTACAACGGACACTCTACGGGCGGAGGCCATGCTTTCGTCATCGACGGCTATGACGGAAATGGCCTCTTCCATGTCAATTGGGGATGGGGCGGCGGCAGCGACGGGTGGTTTGTAATCACTTCGTTGAACTCCGGCGACAATTCCGGCATCGGTGCCAGCAGTACGAGCGACGGCTATACGATGGGGCAGGGCTGTCTCATGGGCGTACGTTATCCCGACAATGTACGTGAGGAACCCTCTACATCGCTTACCATCAATGATATCAAGTGCTCTGGTGCCAACATCACGGCCAACTATATCAACTGGACGGGAGGCAGCTACAACTTTGTTGCTGGTATCGTCAAGTATAACGAGGAGAAGCAGACCTACGAGACCGTAGGACTGACTCAGACGATCACCGGGCTTAGCCCGAACACCTATCGTTCGTTGACCTTCAACATCAACAAGCGTCTCGCACCAGGCACCTATCGTCTCTCGCCCGCCAGCCGTGTATCCACCAACCGCACATGGCGCCCGCAGCTCGACCTCAAGCGTAATTATATCCTGGCTACGGTGGACTCCATGAATGTCCTTACTCTCAAGTATGTGACCCCTGTGAAGAGCCTTGAGTGCGACACCATCGTCTTCCCTGGCACGCATTCCGTGGGTGTGGAGCAGCCCGTGAACGTTACCTTCCATAATCTGGCCGACGAGTTCTATGGCGAGATGTCGCTCTTTGCCGGAAAGGACGGAACAAAGGAGTACCAGACCAGCCGCTCGGCCGTTACTGTGCCCCGCGACGGCAGATCGACTGTCTCCTTCGCCTTCACACCCGAAGAGACGGGCACCTACGACGTCTGGATTTCCTCTAACGATGGCAACACCGACTATGCCCATACGACGCTCGAGGTGCTTGCCACGCCCCAGCGAGCCAGCCTCTCGTTGGCCAGCATCACGATTCAGAACTCCTCCTCCGGCACGGTGTACAGCAATCGCCTTCAGGGCACTGTCGGCATCAAGAACCAGAAGTCCGACCAGTTCGACGGCAAGGTGAAGATCCAATTGTGGGTGCAGGATGCGAATAAGTCGAACACCTATTGGACCACTCAAAGCAAGACCGTCGAGATGTCCATCGCTCCGGCGCGCACCGTGTCTGCGGCCTTCAATTTCCAGAATCTGGAGTATAACCGCAACTACATCATTTCGGCATACTATGTGGGGCAGGACGGCGCGCTTGACAATGGCGGCCTGATCACTTCTCACCAATATAAGCCCACGCCCGGCGTGCTATATTGGAAGAATACGGGGGCGATGAGCTGTCTGGCAAGCCGTACGTTATTCACGACTTCGAATCAGGCCGTCGGCGTGTATTTCAGTACCGGAGGTACAAGGTTTAACCGCATCAGTGCAAACAAGGTACTCAATACCATCTATGCCTTCTCGGCCGACTCTGAAGTGCCGGACTTTGCCACTACGCTTAGTTCTGTGAACATCGTCCGGGGGAACGAGGCCGAGGAGATACATCTCGACAACAGCAGTGCCTTCTACAGCCCCGTGAACTTCACGGCGAAGAAAGCCGAGTTCAGCTACACCTTCCCCGAGACGACCGACGGACAGCGCTGGGAGAGCGTGTTACTCCCGTTCACGCCCGAGACCATCATGATTGACAGCGTGGTGTGCCAGCTGAACGACGAGGCAGGCCATTTCTGGATCTACCAGTTCGATTCACTCGACGACTCTGACACTCCCGTCTTCCAGCCCGCCACACATCTGCAAGGCGAGCTGCCCTATCTGATTGCGGCCGACTCCACGTTGGCCGGCAAGACGGTAGTCTTCTCCAGCTCCGACGTCGATTTCTACCAGACGGGCTCGTTGATGAACG
>Ga0310695_10013681_pt1 | contig 11096 bp, 9 predicted proteins | sample RumenRJG_04DNA_FD_203882 | JGI IMG/M metagenome (GOLD analysis project Ga0310695, IMG submission 203882) | Bovine rumen microbial communities from Lethbridge, Alberta, Canada - RJG_04 (v2) (version 2) | ecosystem: Host-associated > Mammals > Digestive system > Stomach > Rumen | place: Canada... | reverse complement strand
TTATCATGAAATCATAAAAATCGACTCCATTTTTATCATAAAATGGTAAAATTATTATAATTCTATGCTATAATTATAAAATAGTAATATTTTAGAGGAGGTAAATTACTATGAAGAAAACCAGAAAAAAACTTTTCACCGCTTTAGCAACAGGTACATTGGCTCTCGCCCTTCTGGCAGCCCCATGCCTCTCTTTTGCCGCAGCTTCTGAGACCACCACAGCAACAGAGCAGGCTGCAGCAGCAGAAATAACCTATGAACAGGCCCGGGAAATTGCCTTAAAAGATGCCGGTCTGGAAGGAAAGGACGTCACCTGGTACGAGACCCAGAAAGACAAGGACAAAAAGACAAAAACTGTGACCTGGGATCTCGGATTCTTCCTGGATGACACAGAGTACGAGTATGAGATTGATATCACCAATGGTCAGATTCTCGAGAAAACCTCTGAAAAGATGAGTGCTGCGGACAAGGCAGAAAACGAACAGCAGGCTCTCACTCTGGATTCCATCCTGAAGGCAAACCCTGATGTTGCCATCACAGCTGACCTGGCATTGGAGACCGCCCTGAAGGATGCAGGCCTTGATCTCTCTGCCGTTGAGGTTGTAAAGAATAACCTGGATAACGACGATGGTATCATCATCTATGAGATCGTATTTACCAAAGACGGCAAGAAATATGAGTATGATATCGACGCCAATTCCGGAGCAATCCTGGACAAGGATACTGAGAGTGCAGCCGATGATGACTAATGAGTAAATAAAAAAAGGAAGCGCTGAAAGCGCTTCCTTTTTTTATTTCTGATTTAATACCTGCGGCAGGATGGATTATTCCTCTGCACGGTCAAATTCAAGTGCCTTCTTGCTCAGGCTGATCTTGCGGTCATCCTTCTTGAAGTCAACAACTTTGGCCTCGATGATCTGGCCTACGCTGAGAACATCTGAAGGCTTCTCGATGTGCTCTCTGGCAATCTGGGAAACATGCAGCAATGCATCAACGCCCGGCTCTAACTCTACGAATGCACCGAAGTCTGTCATACGGGCAACTCTTCCCTCTACAACATTACCTACGGCGTACTTCTCATCAGCGTTAAGCCATGGATTGGTCTCCGGGAACTTGAGGGATAAGGCAATCTTCTCACCCTGGATATCCTTGATGAGAACCTTGAGTTCTTCGCCAACGGTGAAGAGCTTCTTGGGATTATCCACACGGCCCCAGCTCATCTCGGAGATGTGAAGAAGTCCGTCTGCTCCACCGAGATCGATGAAAGCACCAAAATCTGTCACGTTCTTCACGGTACCTTCCACAGTCATACCAGGCTCGATTCTTGCGAAGAGAGCCTCCTGCTTTGCCTTCTTCTCAGCAACCAGAAGCTGCTTGCGGTCACCGATGATTCTTCTCTTGCGGGGATTGAACTCGATGATGCGGAACTCAATCTCCTGGCCGTCATACTTCTTGAGGTTCTTCTCATAAGTATCAGAAACAAGGCTGGCTGGAATAAATACTCTGGTCTCCTCGACCATAACGCTTAAACCACCGTCTAAAACTCTTGTTACAGGAGCCTTGAGGATCTCTTCATTATTGAAGGCTTCCTCTAATCTCTTGTTGCCCTTCTCTGCTTTCAGGCGCTTATATGTTAAGAGAACCTGGCCTTCGCCATCGTTCATCTTGAGGACCTTTGCTTCCATCTCGTCACCAACATTGGCAACTGTAGTAAGGTCTAAATTCTGATCATTGGAATATTCATTCCTGGTAATAATACCTTCTGATTTATATCCGATATTGAGGATGATCTCATCTTCCTTAACATCAATAATAGTGCCTTTGACAACCTGACCAGTCTTGATTGTCACTAAACTTTCTTCCAGCATCTGTGCAAAATCTTCAGCCATGCTTTCATGAACCTCCTTGATAATATTATTTGGGGTAGATGCCCCTGCAGTAATACCGAGTGACTCGATATTTGAGAAGTCCGCCATATCTAAATCGCGAACTGTCTGTATATATAAAGTATTACTACATTCTTTCTTACTTATCTCAAAAAGTTTTTGAGTATTAGAACTGTGTCTGCCACCAATCACAATCATGGCATCCGAATTGCGTGCCAGCTCCCTGGTTTCAGCCTGGCGCTCTTCAGTCGCATTACAAATCGTGTTACAAACATTTATATCATAACTCTTTTTCGAGATAATTTCAACTAAATCTTGGAATTTATTGTAATTAAATGTGGTTTGTGATACAATGGTTAACCTCGATTTTTCATCAAGATCCAGCGCCTCAGCCTGCTCCTGATTTTCGATTACGATCGGATCTGTCTGACACCAGCTTATGATTCCTTCCACTTCCGGATGGTGATTATTTCCGAAAATAATAATCTTTCTTCCCTCTCCGCTCTCTCTCTCCACAATCTTGTGAATCTTCCGGACGAAGGGGCAGGTGGCGTCAACCAGCCGCAGACCTGCGGCCTCAATCTTCTCATAAATCTCTTTTGCGACACCGTGGGAACGGATAATCACCGTCCCCTCTCCTATGGAGGAAAGCTCTGAGATATCATGGATGACCCTGACACCCTGCTTCTCCAGATCGGAGACTACTTCATCATTGTGAATGATCGGCCCATAGGTGTAAACATGGTCATGGACCGACTCTCTGTATACTGTCTCGACAGCTCTTTTGACTCCAAAACAAAAGCCAGCAGATTTCGCAACATTAACTTTCATAGACTAACTGATTCTTATATAAAACAAACCTGATACTTTTTACTGCGGGTTACCTATAGATTTTACTGTCTATTCTTCACTGCCTCAAATTCACGGATTACAGCCTCAATCACTTCCTCGACAGTCATGTCGGAAGAATCCAGCAAAACTGCGTCCTCCGCCTTTTTTAAAGGAGCGATCTCCCGCTCCATATCCTGCTTGTCCCGGAGAATGATATCCTCACGGATCTGTTCATAATTGCAGGGACTGCCGGCCTCCACCAGCTCATCATAGCGGCGTTTTGCCCGGACATCGGCGGATGCAGTGAGATAAATCTTAAGAGTGGCGTCCGGAAGGACATTGGTACCGATATCTCTGCCATCCATCAGAACATTGGCATTCGCAGCCAGGTCCCGCTGAAGCTGAAGCAGAGAGGCGCGCACCTCAGGAATGGCGGAGGTTTTGGAAGCCATCTTACTGACCTCTGGCGTACGGATACTGTCACTGACATTCTCTCCGTTCAGGATCACCTGCTGCCTGCCGCCTTCATCGTACTTCAGGGTCACTTTGATGTCAGGACACCCTGCAGCCACAGCCTCCCTGTCATCACCGTCGATCCCTTTTCTCAGGAAATAGAGGGCGATGGCCCGGTACATGGCCCCTGTATCCACATAGATAAACCCGATTTTTTTTGCTGCAGCCCTGGCAATAGTACTCTTTCCGGCACCTGCAGGACCATCGATTGCAATACTATACATGACTTATTCCTCCAGTATCTCAGACAGTCTGCACCAAAGACAAACTGCCGCACTTTCACAGTTTAGCACAGATAAAATGAATTGCAAAGACCTTTTTGATTCATATTTCAGATTGACTTTAATTTGCCGCTGCAGGCTCGTCCTGCCGCATAACCGGTGGTCCAGGCAATCTGCAGATTAAAACCTCCTGTGACGGCATCCAGATCCAGCATTTCCCCGCAAATGTAAAGGCCCTCTGTTTTTTTAGAAGCCATGCTGGCAGGATCCACCTCCCTGACAGCCACTCCGCCTCTTGTAATGATGGCTTCCTCGAAACCCCTCACGCCTGTAATCTGCATGGGAAGGTTCTTCATCATCTCCTCCATCTGACGCCGCTCCTGCCTGCTGATCTCCCGCACCTTCTTATCCGCCGGAATCCCGCAGAGCTGCAAAAAGACAGGGATCATCTTTTTAGGAAGGAGACTGTCCATGACATTGGAAATGTTTTTATTCCTCCAGGTATCAAATTCTCTTAAAAAGCGCCGGTCCAGCTGCTCATAATCCAGGGCCGGCTTTAAATCCAGCAGCAGCCTGAGTCTTCCGGCTTTCAGATCCTTCCAGAAAGGCCCCAGCCTGGTACTGGCTGTGAGAACCAGGGGACCGCTGACTCCGAAATGGGTGAATAAGAATTCTCCGAAGCCTTCATAGACCAGCTTTTTGCCACATTTTACCCGTACAGAAATATTTCTCAGGGAGAGGCCCATCAGATCTTTGCACCAGGGCTCTGCCATCTCAAAGGGAACCAGAGAGGGCTGCAGGTCAGTGATTCTGTGCCCGGCGGCCCGGGCCAGGTCAAAGCCGCTGCCGTCGGAACCGGTGGACTGGTAGGACTTGCCCCCGCAGGCCAGGATCAGTGCGTCGCATGCCAGCTCTGTCCCATCGGAAAGCCTGACACCGATGACCCTGTTTTCCGGCCCCTTCTTGCCCTTTCCTTTCCTGGAGCCTGACTCTTTCAAAGGAGATCTCTTTTGAGGGAGATCCCCGCTGACATCCTCCCCGCCGTCATAGAACCCAGTGCCGGACTTTACATCCACCGGCACTGATTTCTCAAGGATGAGGTCCCGGACATGGCAGTCAAAACGGAAGCAGACGCCCCTGGTCCGGCAGGCCTGTGTCAGAGTCCGAATCACATCGGAGGAATGGTCAGACTGGGGAAAAACTCTCTGTCCCCGCTCTGTCTTCAAGGCCAGCCCCTCCTGCTCCAGGAAATCCATCATATCAAAATTGGAGAATTGATCGAAGGCACTGTAGAGGAAACGCGGATTTGTGACGACATGACTGAGAAACTCCTCGGCCGGGCAGGCATTGGTGATGTTGCACCGGCCCTTCCCGGTAATGAAAAGTTTGCGGCCGGCCCTGTCATTATGGTCAATTACCGTCACTCTTTTTCCTTCCCCTGACGCAGAAATGGCAGCCATAAGACCGGCTGCCCCTCCACCCACAACTATGATGGTTTTCATTATTTTATACTCCTGTTATAAACATCATACTCTTTCCAGAGCTCTTCCAGAGCCATCAGTCTCTTCTCCACATCATCCTTCCGCAGAAGGGCCACTGCCGTCACTAGGGCATTCACCACACTGAGGGGACATACCAGAGAGTCCACGATGGTCATCACGTCGCTTTTGGCGATCAGAGTGCAGTCCGCATACTCCGCGATGGGCGACTCCATGTTGTCCGTCAGGGCAATGGTCTTACTGCCATGGTTCTTAGCGTACTCCAGTGCACAGATCGTCCTCTTGGAATATCTGGGAAATGTGATGCCGATCATCACATCCTCCTCGCCGATATTATAAATCTGCTCCAGTGTCTCAGAAGTACTGTTGGCATCCACGATAACCACATTATCAAAAAGCATCTTGAAATAATAGCCCAGCAGTCCTGCCAGATAAGCGGCGCTCCTGGCCCCGAGAATATAGATTCTGCGGCCCTTGTTAATCATGTCCACCGCTTTGTTGAACTGCTCTTCGTCCACCCCGTTGTGAATGGTATCCCTGAGCCGTTCCGCGTCAGTGATCATGATACTTTTCAAAACCCCTTTTTCCTGATATCTCTTTGTAGAAAGCAGCATTCTCTGCAGCGAATTTGAATTGGTCTTCACAATCACCTGAATAGCTTTCTGCAGCTCAGGATAGCCGTCATAGTCAAGCTGATAAGCAAAACGCACCACCGTTGACTCACTGACTCCGGCTTCTTTCCCCAGCTTGGAAGCTGTAAGATAAGCAGCGATATCATAATTGTCCATGATGTACTGGGCCAGACGCTTCTGTCCCTTGCTGAATTCTGCTGATTTATGATCTATTCTCTGCAATAAATTCATATATTCCACTTTATTATCCACCTGCTCCTATAAAACATTTAATGGGCTTCTCCATCTTTTTCATAATACATCATTCCTTCTCTTTTGTAAAGAAATCGAAGATTTTAGTAGAAGATAATAAAAAAGCTGAAGATCTCTTTCAGATCTTCAGCTCACATCAGGTCTTATCAATGTTTTTTATCTGTCCGGACTTACTTGCCCTCATATACGATGATGGAGTCCACATCGTAGCCTTTGAGTTTTTCGCGGCCGTTAAGACCTTTAAGCTCAATGACAAAAAGAACTTTTACAACGATGCCGCCCAGCTCCTCGATCAGGTCGATGGCTGCCCGGGCGGTTCCTCCTGTGGCCAGAAGGTCATCCACAAGCACCACTCTCTGTCCCGGGAAGATGGCATCCTTGTGCATCTCGATAATGGCTTTCCCATATTCTAAATCGTACTCTTTCTCCACGGTCTCCCTGGGAAGCTTTCCCTTTTTGCGGATCGGGATAAAGCCCTTCCCCTTATTGTAAGCCAGCGGCATACCAAAAAGAAATCCCCGGGACTCTGCCCCTGCAACCAGATCAAAGTCCAGGCCTTCCAGGCAGTGCATAAGTTCATGGATACTCAATTTCAACCCTTCAGAATTCTGCAGAATCGTGGTTATATCACGGAATATAATACCAGGCTCCGGAAAATCCGGAATATCAGTTACATAATCTTTCAGCTCTTTCAATGATAACACTCCTTTATTCAGGGACGCGCCCTTTAGAACCAGCATCCACAGTTATTAGACAGCACCTTCTCCTTTACGCGCCCCTTTTCAAACAGACTGCGGGGCCTGAACTGTCGATTATATTATAGCAGAAAATGCCATGATTTCAAACTGTTTTGTGAGTGTCATCTGTCATCTCTTTTCATGGCTGTCGTTGTCTTTCTTTTCAGCTGCTTTTTAGTCTTATAAAAAGATTTTATTTCTTCTTCCGGCCGCCGAAAAAGCCCTTCTTATCGGAACTGTCCGACGAGTCATCCTCAGAGTCTGTCTTAACCTCTCCCATGGCAATCTGGTACTGGCGCAAGGCTTCTTTCTGCGCCTCTGTCATCCTCTCGGGAACCTGGACTACCAGGGTGACATAGTGACTGCCTCTGCGGTTCTTATTGGTGGGCGAGGGCACGCCTTTATCCTTGAGCCGCACTCTGGTATCCGTCTGGGTACCGGGCTTGATGGTGTAATTGATGGGGCCGTCCACCGTGTCGATCTTGATGGTGGCTCCAAGAGCTGCCTGACCAAAGGTGATGGACTCCGTGGAAAAGATATCAAAATCCTGTCTCTGGAACTTGGGATGACGGGAAACAGCTACATTGACCAGAAGGTCGCCCCTCGGTCCGCCATTGATTCCCGGCTCGCCCTTTCCGGTAATCCGGACGTTCTGGCCATTATTGATACCGGCAGGAATATTGACTTCAATCTCCTTGCGGACCTTCACATAGCCGGTTCCGGAACAATCAGTACATTTATTGCGGATAAACTGGCCGGTTCCGTTACAGTCCGGGCAAGGCTGAACATTCTGGACCATGCCGAACATAGACTGCTGGGTATACACCACCTGGCCGGTTCCATTACATTTCGGACAGCTCTCCGGACTTGTCCCGGGTTTGCATCCATTGCCGCCGCAGGTTTTACAGGTCTCTTTCAGCGCGATATTGAGTTTTTTCTTCACGCCGCGGATGGAATCGTCAAAGGTGATCCGCACAGCTGCCCGGAGATTGGCTCCCTGTCTGGGGCGATTCTGCCTGGCACCGCGGGTCCTGCCGCCAAACATATCTCCAAATATATCTCCGAAAATATCCCCCATGTCTCCGCTGAAGTCAAAGCCGCCAAAGCCGCCCGGACCTCCCGGACCTCCCTGTTCAAAGGCAGCATGACCGAACTGGTCATACTTGGCTTTCTTATCCGGATCGCTGAGGACTTCATAGGCCTCTGCCGCTTCCTTAAACTTTTCTTCCGCCACCTTGTCACCGGGATTCATATCCGGATGATACTTTTTGGCCACCTTACGATAGGCTCTTTTTATTTCGTCCTCTGACGCGTTCTTCCCGACGCCAAGCACCTCATAATAGTCTCTTTTATCTGCCATAGTCCTTCCTTTCTCACATCAGAAGCCCGGCGAAATCAGAACAGGACACAGGTCCTGTTCTAATGGTATAGAGAGGGACAGGCCGTGCCTGTCACCTCTCTGCGCGTTTTCATGTTATAAATTGTCCCTTGATGGAAATTATACCTCTGTGTAGTCAGCATCCACAATATCATCGTCAGAATTGTAGGATCCGCCGCCCTGGGGACCGGCCTGAGGTCCTGGACCAGCCTGGCCGGCCTGAGCCTGCTCATACATCTTTCCGAAGAGAGACTGAGCATCTTTCATCAGCTGTTCCTTCGCTTCATTGATTTCACTGACATCTGCATCCGTCATGTTCTCAGGTGTGGTGCGGTCAAGGATCTCTTTGATCTTTGTGATGTCAGCCTGAACAGTGGTCTTCTCGGAAGCGTCAACCTTGTCGCCCACTTCCTCGAGAGCTTTCTCTGTCTGAAATACCATGTTGTCAGCATCGTTTCTAGCGTCGATGGCTTCTTTTCTCTTCTTGTCGGCTGCCTCGAACTCTGCTGCCTCTTTGACAGCTTTGTCGATCTCCTCATCGGACATATTGGAGCCGGCGGTGATGGTGATATGCTGCTCTTTTCCTGTGCCCAAATCCTTAGCGGAAACATTTACAATACCGTTGGCGTCGATATCGAAGGTTACCTCGATCTGCGGAACACCTCTCATTGCGGGCGGGATTCCATCCAGACGGAACTGGCCCAGAGTCTTGTTGTCGCGGGCGAACTGTCTCTCACCCTGAACAACGTGGATATCTACTGCTGTCTGATTGTTCTCCGCTGTGGAGAAAATCTGGCTCTTCTTGGTCGGGATCGTCGTATTACGCTCGATCAGTCTTGTGGCAACACCGCCCATGGTCTCGATGGACAGGGACAGAGGTGTTACATCCAGAAGAAGGATATCACCGGCACCGGCATCGCCTGCCAGCTTGCCGCCCTGGATGGAAGCACCGATGGCCACACACTCATCCGGGTTGATTCCCTTGAAAGGCTCCTTGCCTGTCAGCTGTTTTACCTTATCCTGAACTGCCGGAATTCTTGTGGAACCGCCAACCAGCAGAACCTTGCTCAGCTCGCTGGCATTTAAGCCTGCATCCTTGAGGGCTGTGTTGACCGGAGTAACGGTTCTCTCCACCAGATGAGCAGTCAGCTCATTGAATTTCGCCCTGGTCAGGTTCATCTCAAAGTGCTTGGGTCCCTCTGCTGTGGCTGTGATGAAAGGAAGGTTGATGTTGGTTGTGGTTGCGGAGGAAAGCTCTTTCTTGGCCTTCTCTGCTGCTTCCTTTAATCTCTGCATAGCCATCTTGTCCTTGGACAGGTCCACGCCCTCTTTTGCTTTGAAGTCATCGATCATGTACTGGGTGATGACATTGTCGAAGTCATCGCCGCCAAGACGGTTGTCGCCGGCTGTAGATAATACTTCAATGACACCGTCACCGATCTCGATGATGGATACATCAAAAGTACCGCCGCCTAAATCGTAAACCATGATCCGCTGCTCTTTTTCATTGTCCAGGCCGTAGGAAAGGGCTGCTGCTGTGGGCTCATTGATGATACGCTTTACGTCAAGTCCCGCAATCTTGCCGGCATCCTTGGTGGCCTGTCTCTGGGCGTCGTTGAAGTAAGCAGGTACTGTGATGACCGCCTCTGTCACCTTCTCGCCAAGGTAGTTCTCTGCATCGGTCTTCATCTTCTGCAGGATCATGGCAGAAATCTCCTGGGGAGAATACTTCTTGCCATCAATGTTTACTCTATAGTCTGTTCCCATCTGTCTCTTAATGGAAGAGATGGTCTTATCTGCGTTGGTAACAGCCTGTCTCTTTGCGGGCTCTCCCACAACTCTCTCACCCGTCTTGGTAAATGCCACTACTGACGGTGTGGTTCTCATTCCTTCTGCGTTGGTAATTACTACCGGCTTTCCGCCTTCCATAACTGCTACACAGGAATTGGTTGTTCCTAAATCAATACCAATAATTTTACTCATGTCAGTTCCTCCTTATGATTCATCCGGGTATTCATGTGCTGACCCGGGATGCTGTTTTTCTTTTTTATAAATCTTTTACCTTATGAAAATGCTGTCTGTGAATGTCTTCCTGATTCGGCCGATCAATTGACGACCTTAACCATACTGTGTCTTAATACATCCTCCTTGTACATGTATCCCTTCTGGAATTCCTGGGAGACTAAGTTGTCACCCATCTCCTCGTCCTCCTCGTGCATGACTGCATTGTGGAAGTCCGCATTAAATTCCTTGCCGAGGGCTTCGATGGGCTTGACGCCAATCTGCTCAAGTACGGTCATCAGCTGCTGGTAGATCTTTATGACTCCCTGGGCAAAGGGCTCCTTCTTCTCCTCATCACTGAGGACCTCGATACCCCGCTCAAAGTTGTCAACCACCGGAAGCAGCTTCTCAAGAACACTCTTGGCACCAACGTCAAACATTCTTGACTGCTCTTTGGCGCTGCGATTTCTGGCATTCTCAAATTCAGCCAGCAGTCTCTGGTACTTATCTGAATATTCAGCAGCCTTGTCTTCCGCCTTCTTCAGTTCCACTTCGAGGGCGTCAACTGACTTCTTCTTATCCTTCTGGTCTTCCTTTTTGGCTGTCTTATCTTTCTTCTTTCCTTTATGATCCTCCGATTTCTTCTCCTCAGCTTTTTTCTTTCCGGCTTCTTTGTCCGAAGAATGTTCTTCAGAAATGCTGCCGTCTTCGATCTCAATCTCTACTGCGCCGTCATCGTCGGGCTCATTGGTTCCTGAACCTCTGACAGCCTTGTCTGCCTCCTCAGTACCGGGAGCATGGTCTACGATACTTTCGTCGAATTCTCTTTTCTCTTCCACTTAAGTACCACCTTTCTTTGCTTATTCTATCTCTTCCGAATTAAAGATCTCATCAAGATCATCGGTCAGATTTCTCAATGTCCTTACCACTTTCCGGTAATCCATCCTCTTGGGACCTATGATCCCTACGGTACCGGTGCCGCCTTCCTTCAGTTTATATGTTGCTGTGACGATACTGCAATCCTTCAGCGACTGTACCTGATTCTCATTACCGATATAGACCTGAATGCCATGACGCTCTTCCTGGCTGACGGTGTCATCCACCAGCTTGACCAGCTGCTTCTTATCCACCAGGGTGTCAAGAAGT
>Ga0310695_10013680_pt1 | contig 11096 bp, 12 predicted proteins | sample RumenRJG_04DNA_FD_203882 | JGI IMG/M metagenome (GOLD analysis project Ga0310695, IMG submission 203882) | Bovine rumen microbial communities from Lethbridge, Alberta, Canada - RJG_04 (v2) (version 2) | ecosystem: Host-associated > Mammals > Digestive system > Stomach > Rumen | place: Canada... | reverse complement strand
TGTCCACATATAGGGCAGGTTTGCACATCGTTATCGCTACTACTAAAACTACCTTTTACCAAGTAACAAGGGTTAGCTTTATGACCCTTCCCGTTATGTACTGTTGGACTGTCATTCAACAAAACAGGAATCCCTAGTTGATTAAATCCGGATATCCCTGGTAGTTTCAAATAATTACAATCTGAATTTGAATTCTGAACTGTATCTATTTGGTCGTAAGTAGTGTAGAATAAATTTGAATTCATAAGGGCCCCCTCTTGGCTTTGATTGCTTTTTATTATACAAGAGTACCCTTTTTTAGTATTTAGTTATTGTTTATTTTTTAAACGATCCCATTAAAATATTTACAGAACCTTAATCTAGAATTGTGGCGTAAAGAAAACGTTGCAGAAAAATTTATGACTATTATGAATGAGAATGAAGGAAAACTTCAGTATCCAGATCAAGATATCATCAATATAGCATTTGAAAATAAGATAAAAACATTAAACGCCAAATATAATGTTACATCGTATGAGTATGCATACACATATGATGAACTTATGTTTTACCACAATGCTAGTTTTTATATAGATAAGAATGAATTTGAGTTAGCAATTAATAATCCGAATATATTCCATTTTACACACGACGTGTTATTGACTCGACCGTGGATAAAAGGGACTAATCATCCGTATTTTGCAGAGTGGTTCGCAATAAGAGAAAAAACTGCTTGGTGCGGAGAAAAACTGTGGGAAAACAATGATAAGTTGACTACTAGAATTAAATGTTTCTTTTCTAGAAAACTACCCAAAAACTTGGTACTTCTTTTTGCTAAATATTTAAATAGAAGGCATTCTGTTAGTTACTCAAAGAATAAATTGTGAAGTGTGTTTGTTTTAAGATGGTATAAATAAAGTGATATATAGAACGCACATGATTTTGATACGGCAGATAGGATAAGTGTATGATTTATAGACTTAATGTTTTAAAAATATGTATATTCTTAATGGTATTTTTTTGTAGTATCGTTGGTGCACAGATTTTTGGCATATCATTGAACAAGATATGCATGCTTCCTTTGGTATTTTATCTAATTACTACATCACAAAAGTTTTCAATACGGAAATCATTATTTCCACTAGCTGGTTTCTATTTGATTGGTGCTTTTGCGGCAATAGTATCATTGACAGCACCATATGCAACTATAATAGATGGATATTTTTCCAGAAGTGCATTTTATACAATTCAGCTATTAGTGTTATTTATTCCGATGCTCTGCCTGATTTCAGAAAGCAAAAGGAAAGAAGAAATTTTGCAAAGCACAATAGATTCAATAGTGTTAATAAGTAGAATAAATATAGTTGTTGTTTTTGTTGAGATGTTCTCTTTTTTTGTTGTTGGAGTTGGATTTACAAATTGTATTTTAAAAATCTTTTATGGAATAGATAATGCTGCCGCACTAATAAACCTTCCAGCTATTGGTGTTTTCCTAAGACCTACCGGTTTGAATATGGATCCGGCTTATTTGGGAATTATCTTGGTGTTTGGCTTCTTATTTGAAAAGAATTTTGTGTGGAAATTATTGAGTTTTGCAGCCGTTGCATGTGCAATGTCCCGATCTTCAATCCTGATTATGACAGTTATAGCTGTTTATTCATATATTAAAACGAATGGAATTAGAAATGTTAAGCCACGATATTTTGTAATAGCAACAGCATGTATTATAGCAGTCGTTTATGCAATGATAGCTATTCCTAGCGTGAATAGTCAAATTACAGGTATGCTTAGCAGATTGCATATAGCTAATGAGATGAAAAGCGAAGATGTGGGTACTATGCGGCATTTGTTGTATATTCCTAAGTCAATAGAAGTCTTTCTTTTTCAATATAATCCGATACAACAGTTAATTGGTTATGGTCCTAGATTAAGTGGAACAATTATCGCGCACGCAAATGTTATGGATGTCTACTTGAATCAGGAAATGTTCCATACAGCTTGGTCGATGGAGTGTGATATTGCGGAACTATTATTGGGGTATGGAATAATTGGATTTGTTTTGTACTATTGCTGCATTTTTAAATTGAGAAAAATTAAAGTTTATGGAAAGATGCTGTTCTTAGTTTTCTTTCTTTATTCCATTATGTATGACATTTCCGCATCGACATATGCGCAATTTGTCTTAATCGTTTTTATGAGCTGCGCACTGTTTGTCACCAGTCGCAATAGAAAAGAGGTCAGTCATGCCGAAGGTAAGTGTAATAGTCAATTGTTACAACAGTGAAGAATATTTGCGAGAAGCATTAGAGTCTATTAAAGGACAAACATATGACGATTATGAAGTTATCTTTATAGATAATTGCTCTACAGATAATTCAGCGGCAATTGCGAAAAAGTTTGGGGATAAATTAAATTATTTCAAGACAACTGAGACAATCCCGCTTGGTGCTGGAAGAAATTATGCAATAGAACGCTGTACAGGCGAGTATATTGCTTTTTTGGATTGTGATGATTTGTGGGAAAAAGATAAATTAGCTACGCAAGTTAAGGTAATGGATGAGAATCCAAACTGCTCAATAACTATGTCAAACATTTATATGCTGAATATGGATGACGGAACTAAAACTGTAGCTATTGGTAAAGATGTAAAAAATATTTTAAATCTGCAAGAGTTTGCAATTGATTATGAGTTTGGAATGAGTTCATTTATTGTAAGAAAAGATACTGTCATGAGAATGCCTTTTAAGTTTGATGAAAGGCTGTCTTATGCAGAGGAATATGATTTCTTCATGAGGCTGGCTTGCATGGGCGAAATAAGATATACGCCGGATGTACTTTCCACGTATCGAGTTCATAAAAATATGAATTCTAAAAAGCTAAAAGAAACCATTCCTGGTGAATATGATATTGTGCGCATTAATCTCATAAATAGCTGTAAAAGTGTTGAAAAAAATTTTCCTGAATTGATAAGTTATCTTTTATTTCTCCGTGACTATACAAAAACCAAAATTTGTATGGAAAATAAGAAAAATTCAGAAGCTAGAGAATACATTAAACCATATATAGGTAAGTATAAAAAAGCTAAGGCATTTTATGTGTTCTCTTTTTTGCCTACGTTTATCACACAGTGGCTTTATAAAAAGTATTACAGCCACAAAGTAGTTTAACATGGAGGAGTGGAATGCTGATAATTAATGATACGCTTGGTACATATGGGGGATCTATTACGCTGATAGAGCGATTGTGTACATGGGCTGTAATGAATAATGAAAATATCAAGATTTACTGTAATGATATGTCCAATAAGGAAATTGTTACAAAATTGAATAGAATGAAAGTTGTCATCGAATGTTTCGATACCTATGACAGTAATGCTTTGGCTACTCATATACATGAGGATTTAAAGCAAGGAGATATTCAAATTGTAAGTTTCATATTAAATAATTATCTGAGTATAGAGGCTGTAAAAAAAAGACTTGATTTAGACTTCGTGAATGTTATTTATAGTATACATCCTGCTACTTTTTATAAAGGAACCGGTGTAAAGGATGGCGCATTTAAAAGTTTGATTTTGAAACGATATAAGAAGACGGTACAAAGAATAAATGATAATGGCGCAATCATTTTTATGGATCAGGATAACATTGAAAGTGCGGAAAAGTATTACGGATTTTTATTTAATTCACCTACCGTTATCAGAGCGCTTCCAATGATATGTACACCGCTAGGAGAAAATGAATTAAGTAGCAAGATTAGTAGTTCCTATGAAAAGAAGATTATTTTTACATCTTGCAGAGCAGATTTTCCTTTTAAGGGTTATTTGTTCGGACTTATAGAGGACTTTGCTGAAATAGCACATAGCAACCAGGATGTTAAACTTTGTATAGTATGCTCTGGTGACCAGGACGATGTGCAAAAAGTTAAAGATAAAATTCACAGTTACGGTGAAAACATCCGCTCCAGAATTGAATTCCATGACTGGATAAAATATGAAGATTTATTGGAATTAATGAGTCAAGCATATTTATATATTGGAATGGGTACCGGGGTTTTGGAAGCTGCGATAAAGTATCTTCCTTCCATAGCTGTGCGATACAACACTTACGATAATTTGGCGGATTGTATTTTGTGTGATAGACCAGATTACGTCGTGGCAGAGGATCGATGCGAATCAAAAGCACGACTTCTGATTGAAAAATTATTGTCTCTTGATTTAGTCGGATATGGTCAAATATCCAAAAAATGCTTTGAAGAAGTGGCAAAAATATATGATATAAGATATTTCTTTGAATGCATAAAAGGGTTAGAAAAAAAGAAAAGCTATTTAACCGCTATAGATGTATTCATACATTCGATAAACACGGTATTGAATTCGTTAAAGAGAAAAAAACGTTACGATGTTAGCAACATTAAATATGAAGGGGGGAAATAACTAAAATGAAAGTAGTTATTCTTGCAGGTGGATTTGGAACAAGAATCTCTGAGGAGTCTGTACTTAAACCAAAACCTATGATTGAAATTGGTAGCATGCCAATACTGTGGCATATTATGAAGACTTATTCTTCTTATGGTTTTAATGAATTTGTCATTTGCGCTGGATACAAACAACACATTATCAAGGAATGGTTTGCTGATTATTTCCTTCATACTTCTGACATTACGTTTGATTATACCAGTGATGAAAGTAAGATGATTATTCATAATAAGCATGCTGAACATTGGAAAGTTACGGTGGTTGATACCGGTCTGAAAACTGAAACAGGTGGAAGAGTAAAAAGAATTAAGGATTATGTTGGTAATGAATCATTTATGCTAACTTATGGTGATGCAGTAGGGGATATTAACATTAATGAATTAGTTGAGTATCATAAGCAACACGGAAAAATTGGAACAATGACTATGTATAACTTTGGTCAGAATAAAGGTGTTGTTGAAGCCGGGAAAAATGGTATCATCAAAGCTTTTCGTGAAAAATCAAAGACAGATGGCGATATGATTAATATCGGTTTCATGGTGTTCCAACCAAAAATATTTGATTATATCGATGGGGATAATACATCCTTTGAAAACGACACTATGGAGAAATTAGTTGAAGAGCAGCAACTTGCGGGCTATGTCCACAAGGGGTATTGGCAGTGCATGGATACATTAAGAGAAAAACAGCAGATAGAGAAGCTTTGGGATTCTGGAAAAGCACCATGGAAGCTATGGGAGGACTAAATGACGTTTGATGTAAGTTTTTATAAAGGGAAAAAAGTATTAGTTACAGGACACACTGGCTTTAAGGGCTCTTGGCTGTGCAAGATGTTGGTAAATGCTGGCGCTGAGGTAACAGGCTATTCCTTGAATTCACCTACAATTCCTTCGCTGTTTGAAATTGCTGGAATTGAAAAAGATATCCACTCCATTATCGGTGATATTAGGGATTTAAGTGCGTTGAAGGCAGTATTTGATGAAGCACAGCCAGAGATAGTTTTGCATCTTGCGGCGCAGCCTATCGTCCGTGATAGCTACAAAGACCCTGTTTATACCTATGAAACAAATGTGATGGGTACAGTGAATATTTGCGAGTGTGTAAGACAGTCAAAGACCGTTAAGTCATTCCTGAATGTAACCACTGATAAAGTATATAAAAATAAAGAGTGGGAGTGGGGATATAGAGAAAACGAACCACTAGACGGATATGACCCATACTCTAATTCAAAATCTTGTTCTGAACTTGTAACCCATTCTTATATCAATTCTTTCTTCAATGATATGGGGATTGCAGTTTCCACTGCAAGAGCAGGTAATGTTATTGGTGGTGGTGATTTTGCCAATGACAGAATCATTCCCGACTGCATTAGAGCTGCGATAAAGAGAGAAGATATTGTAGTAAGAAATCCGTTCTCAACTCGTCCATACCAACATGTATTAGAACCTCTGTATGCTTATCTTATGATTGCTGCCATGCAGTATGAAGATAAGGAATATGCCGGTTATTACAACGTAGGTCCTGATGATGTTGATTGCTACCAGACTGGAGCTCTTGTAGATGTTTTTGTGTCTAAGTGGGCTGCCGGTATAAAATGGATTAACAAGTATGACGGTGGCCCCCATGAAGCTAATTTCTTAAAGCTTGATTGTTCCAAGCTTAAGACTACATTTGGATGGAAGCCACACTGGAATTTGGATATGGCTATTGAAAAAGTAGTTGAATGGTCTAAATGTTGGGTAGAAGGTGGAGATATTAGAGCGTGCATGGATAAAGAAATAGAAGAGTTCTATGCAGGATAAAAAGAGGATGAAACATTGAGCGAACGATTATTACAGGCAATAAATGAACTGCAGGAAGCTATGGATGAAGGAAATGTCGATCCAAGAAATGGATTACCAGAAGAATTGTTCTGGTTTGCGACCACATTGGTTCCGTGTGCAAATATTGATTTATTTATTGTCAATGCAGAGTGGCAGGTACTTTTAACCTGGAGAGATGATCAGTTTTATGGAACTGGTTGGCATATCCCAGGAGGATGTATCCGAATACAGGAAACTCTAGATACTCGGATACAAAAGACTGCATTAAGTGAAATAGGGTGTGCAGTTGTTTATGACACTAATCCTATTGTCACAAGAGAATCATTCGTAAAAAAAGAACGCCCTTGGCTAAAGAATCAGCTACAACGTTCACATAATATTTCATTGCTGTATAGATGTAACTTGCCAAAAGGTTATGAAATAAATAACGGAAACCTGCAAAAAACTGACGCAGGGTATAAGAAATGGTTCGGTCATCTACCAGATAATTTACTGAGTGCTCATAAGGAATTATATGGAGATATCTTAACCGAATATTTTAATCATAAAACATTAGGAGGAATTAGAAATGATTAAATCATCTAGGGGTTGTTGTGGTGCTGAAGAGCTTGCAGAAGTTAAAGAGGCGTTTGACTACGGTTATTTTGGATTGGCATACAAAACAAATGAATTTGAAGAAAAACTTGCTGAGTATTTAGACACAGACAGACATGTCATTACAACAAGTACAGGAACCAATGCGTTGCATCTTGCTATGGACACAATCGGTATTAAACCTGGTGATGAGGTTATTATGCCTTCTATGACATTTGTCGCAACCGCACAGGCTGTTAAGATGTGTGGAGGTATACCAGTATTCTGCGAAGTGCATCCTGAAACATTCCTGATTGATGTGGAAGATGTTAAGAGAAAGATTACTAATAAGACAAAGGCAATTGTCCCTGTGCATTATGCAGGCAGGCCTTGTGATATGGATGCATTGATGAAAATTAAGGAAGAGACAGGTATCCGTATCGTAGAAGATGCCGCTCATGCATTCGGTACATACTACAAAGGTAAAAAGATTGGATCCATTGGTGATGTAACCTGCTTTAGCTTTGATTCTATTAAGGTTATGACCTGCGGTGAAGGTGGTGCCGTTGTAACTAATGATGATGCTTTTGATGACCTTTCCAGAAAGAAGAGACTTCTTGGAATTGATCGAAAAACAATGCATGTAAAGGACTGGAAAAAGCGTTCTTGGGTTTATGATGTACCTACCTTGGGATACCGTTATCACTTGAGTAATATTAACGCAGCTATTGGTTTAGCACAGTTGAAAAAAGTTGATTCATTTATTGCCAGAAGACAGGAACTTTGCAGACTTTATGACAAAGAGTTTGCAGGTGTAGAAGGCATTATCATTATGCCAGGTGGATATGAAGATATCACACCATTCATGTATGTTATCAGAGTTCAGAATGGGAAACGAAATCAGTTAAAGGATTACTTGATGGAGCATGACATTGAATCTGGCATTAGTTATATTCCTTGTCATCATTTCACGTTGTTTAGTAATGATGCTGTTGAAATGCCTATTACTGATATGCTGTATGAAGAATTGCTCTGCTTACCAATGCATTATGAACTTACCGATGAGAATGTGAAGGAAGTAGTGAAGACTATTAAAGAATTTTTAGCACAATAATTTAACACTGAATTAATCGTTTATATAGAGTGCAGAAAGGAGAGGGTATATGGACAGTAATGTCAATGGTGAAAACAGAATACAATGGATTGATGCTGCTAGAGGTATTGCTATTATTTTTGTGGTATTGGGACATTGTGTAAATGGACAGACATTTACCTGGGTCTATTCTTTCCATATACCTCTATTCTTCTTTATATCCGGATATTTGTCACTTAATTCGATTAAGTTAGGGTGGAAACAGTATACGCTAAAAAAGATTTTTCGTATACTTTGGCCATACTTAACACTTTGGATAATTTGTATAGCTTGCAATTATTTGTTTGCGGTAATACGAGGCGAGCAATATATTTGGTACATTCAAAGATTAGGTACATTCTTGATTTCTAAAAGAAATGGCATTTGGGACTCGGTACCTTTGTGGTTTTTAACGGCTCTTTTCGTAAGTGAGATGTATTTCTACTTTATGAAGAGGGTTATAAAAAATGATTTGATGCTTGGTGTATTAATTGTGGTTATAGGATTATCAGCATGTATGCACTTTAATTCAATAGCCTCTGAGAAGCCGTTGCCATGGAGCGCAGATGTTGCTCTATTCCAAACCATATTTTATTATGCAGGTTATTTGTTTTCTAAAAACAAAGGTAAGAGGTTGTTAGTGCGAGTGTTTCCTCAGTTTGCAATAATTGGGGGGGGGTAAGCGGAAGTTTGTTTTTCAATGACAATGTTTGGGTGCTGTTTGCGAGAATGGGAATTCCATATGAATTTACATATGTTTTATTTGCGTTTTCTGGCATAGCTTTCTGGATAGCGGTAGCTAAAGGTTTAAGTAAAATTGATCTATTAACATTTATAGGACAGAATAGCATAGTTGTAATGGGCATACATGTTGAATTTTGTTTTGCATTAATTGGTTTAATTCTATCTAAATATGCTATTAGTTTTTCTGCTCCAGATTTACAAGGCTTGGTAATGACAGTGCTGACATTGGTAATCGCAATTCCTTCAATCAAGTTTATTAACAAATATGCTCCGTGGATTGTAACGTGTCCAATTATTTCAAGAAAGAAAAGGAATGAATTATGATAGAAAAATTTAAGTTTGAAGAATCCGAATTGAATGGGGCCTATTTGATTCAGCCATTTTATGCGACTGATGAGCGTGGTGGCTTTATTAAAGATTACAACATTGATGAATTTAAGAAAAACGGCATAGAGCACGAACTTAAAGAAGTGTTTTATACAATTTCCCATAAGGGTGTTATTAGAGCAACACATTTTCAATTGGGGCATCAACAGGCAAAGCTTGTAAGATGTGTTAAAGGGCATGTGTATGATGTAATTGTTGACCTTAGACTAGATTCTGAGACTTTTGGGCAGTGGAGAGGCTATGATCTAAGTGAAGATAATAGAAGAGAGCTCTATGTACCTGAGTATTTTGGTCATGGTTATTTAGTACTAGAAGACTCTATTGTCAGCTATAAGTGTGGGGAAGTTTTCTATGGTGAAGGTGATAGCGGTATTATGTACAATGATCCGGACATAGCTATAGAGTGGCCTTTTGAGAAAATTGGTGGTATTGAGAATTTGATAATAAGTGAAAAGGATAAAAAGCTGATGAGCTTTGAAGAATACAAAAAGCTATAAGATGGAAATGATTAATGGCAGATAAAAAGTACAACATTCTTAAAGCTGCGTCTTGGTATACGATTGGTAATATTTTGATTAAAGGAGTTTCATTTTTTGTATTACCAATTTTCACATCCCTGATGAGCACTACGGATTACGGAATATATAGCATTTACGTATCCTATTTGACGATTTTTGAAGTGCTAATGCTTTTAGGAATGTCATCAACCGTTAGAATAGCGAAATTCACAAAAGATATGGATTTTAACAAGTACATGTCAACAATTCTTATAATTCCACCTGTTTTGACGGTTTTATCGGCAATAGTAGTGAATATTTACATGATATTCAACAATGAGCTTTTATCAATGAGCTTAACATTGTGGAATTTCTTGTTTATATCTGCTGCTACAGTTTCGGTTTCAAATATAATATGCGCACGACTGGTTATTGATGGCAGTTACAAGACATATATGATTTACTCCATGATGACGGTGCTGTCAAATGTGGGAATATCTTTGCTTTTGTTTCACACTGCTTTTGCTAAGCAGGATGTCTATATGGCAAGAGTATGGGGCAACCTATTATCTAATGTTTTATCAATGGGATATTTGATTTTTGCTACAAAAATAAAGTGGCGGTTTAATGTAGACTACCTAAAGATAGGACTTAGATGGGGAGTTCCGCTGTTGTTTCACACGCTGGCAACAGTTGTATTAACACAGTCGGATCGAATTATTATTAAATACATTGAAGGATATTCTGTAACAGGTATTTATAGTATAGCTGTAACGATTATAGCTATTCCGATGGTTATTCAATCATCGTTTGAGAGTGCCTGGGCGCCATGGTTTTATGACAAATTAGATAAAAAAGATTATCTGTCTATAAGGAAACTGAATGACAAATACATCTTGCTGTTTGTCGCTATCATAGCCGAATTTATTCTCGTTTGCCCTGAAATAATACGAATTTTTACAAATAAAGCTTACTGGAATAGCATGTATAGTCTTATTCCTCTGAGCATAAGTGTGTTTGGTGAAATGCTATACAGTTTGCCAGTAAATATTGAGTACTACAACAAGAAGACTAATTTTATCCTAACAGGTACGATTTTTGTTGCCTCATTAAATATTGTTTTAGATATTATCTTCGTCTATACATGGGGATACATTGGTGCGGCTTACGCTACTACGATTTCTAAATTGTTGCTTTTTGTATTCCATTGGATTTTTGCAAAGAAAGTAGATAGTAATGATATTTTCAGTAAGCGCGTAGTAATTGGCTGTATTGTTGGTTTGACATGTTTGAATTGCTTTACTGTTTTTACTGTTAATATGATTGGTTTCAGAATTATTGCTTTTGTGGTAATAGGGATACTGTTTGTTTATTCAGTGCTAAAAAATAAAGACTTATTAAAAAGTTTGGGTCTGTAAATATTTTAATGGAATTGTTTAAAAAACATTCAATAGATGCTAGATATCATCTGTGTCTTATAATTGTTG
>Ga0310695_10013677_pt1 | contig 11097 bp, 9 predicted proteins | sample RumenRJG_04DNA_FD_203882 | JGI IMG/M metagenome (GOLD analysis project Ga0310695, IMG submission 203882) | Bovine rumen microbial communities from Lethbridge, Alberta, Canada - RJG_04 (v2) (version 2) | ecosystem: Host-associated > Mammals > Digestive system > Stomach > Rumen | place: Canada... | reverse complement strand
ATGATAACAACACCTCCCCGTTTTCGTGTTTTCATCTCGATTTTCTTGTTCTCAAGTGTTTGCGATCTCTCCGGATTGAAACTGCGGGCAGACGTGTTTTTGTCAGCTCTTTTACTCTATTCCGCAGACCGCGTAGAAGTATAAAAACAAAAAAAAGCCTCCCGCAATAGCGCAGGAGACTTTATCGAATAAATGTTTGTTTATAAAAGAAAGGCTGTGATCATCACTTCACCTCCCAGATGTCGTTGGTCTCGAGCAGTTCGGTGAAGTTGTGATAAGGCTTTTGCTTTTTCACGTCCTCGATCTGCTGGTTGACGGCATCGTCGTAGGTGGGAGCCTCTACGTCGCGGATGATGCCGAGGGCCACGGGGAAGCCGTGCTCATTGTCCATCATGGCAAGCTTGAGCTGCAGCGTGTTGTCGGGATTGTGGCTGTCGTGGACGAGCACATCGTCGATGGTGTAGCCGTCCTTGCCGAGTTCCACGACTTTCAGCCCGAAGTTCTCCTGCACGAGTCCGTACTCGTTGTTGGGTCCGAAGACAAGGGGCTTGCCGTCCTCGACATAGATGGCGTTTTTGGAGCGCCCCTCACGGGTGTAGATGGGATCGTAGGCCCCGTTGTTGAAGATCATGCAGTTTTGCAGAATCTCGCAGACGGCAGCTCCCTTATGGTGATAGGCTGCCTTGAGGATCTCCACGGTGTGGGCTGCATCAGAGGCCACGGCACGGGCGAAGAAGCGACCGCGGGCGCCGAAGCAGAGCTCAGCAGGGCGGAAAGGATCCTCCACAGTGCCGTAGGGACTCGACTTCGAGACGAAGCCACGGGGCGACGTCGGTGAGTACTGACCCTTGGTCAAGCCGTAGATACGGTTGTTGAGCAGGATCATGTTCAGGTCGATATTGCGGCGCATGGCGTGGATGAAGTGGTTGCCGCCGATGGCCAGTCCGTCGCCGTCGCCACTGATCTGCCAGATGGTGAGCTTGGGGTTGACCACCTTGGCACCGGTAGCCACGGCGGCGGCACGTCCGTGGATGGTCTGCATGGCGTAGGTGTTGACATAGTAAGGCAGACGGCTTGAGCAGCCGATGCCAGAGATGACGGCCGTCTCGTAGGGCGGCACGCCGATTTCGGCCATTGCCTTTTGCAGGCTGGCCAGGAACGAATGATCGCCGCACCCCGGGCACCAGCGTGGCTGGCCCTTCTTGTAGTCGGCGGCGGTATAGGGTGATGTGCTTTGTTTTGCTTCCATAATACTTGATTTTAGACTAAGTCCGGCAGACTCTGTCGCGTCTTGCCGGGCCGTTAGGCGATTACTGCAGCACGCGTGTCTCGAAGGTAGGACCGCTCATCTGCTCTTCCGGCGTGACGATGATCTTCTCAAAGCCCTTGACGAGCTCGCTGACCACGAAGGGCTGACCCTTGACCTGATTGTACTGGAAGGGCACGAAATCGTTGATGCGGATGCGGAGCAGGGCAGCCAGCTGACCAAGGTTTTGCTCGGCGACGACGACCTTGCGGTATTTGAGCAGCACCTCTGCCGTGTTCTTCGGCAATGGGTTGACATATTTAAACTGTGCCAGGGCCACCTTATAGCCTTTCTTGCGCAGTTCGGTCATGGCCGAGTAGAGATGGCCGTAGGTAGAGCCGAAGCCCACGATGAGCAGGTCGGCGTCGTCCTTGTCGCCCTCAACCTCCACGTCCGGCACCTCGATGTCAGCGACTTTCTCGAAGCGCAGATGGTCCATCTTGTTGTGGTTCTCGGGTTCTGTGGAGATGGCACCGGTCTCGCCGTCCTTTTCCAGTCCGCCGAGGATATGTGTGTAGCCCTCTTGTCCGGGGATAGCCCAGTAGCGCACTTGGTTTTTCGGGTCGCGCTGATAGGGCGTGTATTTGTATTTCTGTTCCGGTGTGGCGTAGTGGGGATGTATCGGCGGCATCTTCTTGATGTCGGGCAGACGCCATGCCGACGAGCCGTTGGCGATGAAGGCATCGGTGAGGAGCACCACCGGTGTGAGATGCTCCAGCGCGATCTTCGCGGCCATATAGGCAGCGTCGAAACAGTCGGTGGGGCTGGTGGCGGCGATGACAGGCATCGGGCTCTCGCCGTTGCGGCCGTAGAGCACCTGCAGCAAGTCGGTCTGCTCGCTCTTTGTCGGCAGTCCGGTCGACGGTCCGCCACGCTGCACGTCGATGATGACGAGCGGCAACTCGTCGATGACGGCGAGGTTGATGGCCTCGCTCTTCAGGCAGATGCCCGGTCCGGACGTGGAGGTTGCAGCCAGAGCACCGGCAAAGGCAGCACCGACAGCACTTGAGCATGCGCTGATCTCATCCTCGCACTGCACGGTGATGACGCCGAGGCTCTTGTGCTTGGCCAGTTCGTGGAGGATGTCGGTGGCGGGAGTGATGGGGTAGGAGCCGAGATAGAGTTTCAGTCCGGCCCGCTCAGCGGCGGCAATGAGGCCGTAGGCCGTGGCTTTGTTGCCCGTGATGTCCATATAGCGTCCGGGCAGTTTGTGCTTGGTCTCGATGCGATAGGTTGAAGGCACTGAGGCGTGGGTGTTGGCACCGTAGTGGTATCCGGCGTTGACGACCTTGATGTTGGCCTCTGCCACACTGGGTTTCTTGGCGAATTTCTCCTTGAGGAAGTTGGCCACGAGGGAGAGGTCGCGGTTGAAGAGCCAGCAGACGAGTCCGAGTGCAAACATATTGCGGCATTTCAGCACGGCTTTTGGCGGCATGCCGTCGTCGGCCAGGCACTCCTTGACCATGCGTGTGATAGGGCATGCCACGACACGGTCGGGGTCTATGCCCATCTCGCTGAGATAGTCATCGCTGTGGAAGTCGGCCTTCTTCAAGTCGACGGGACCGAAGGAGTCGGTGTCGATGATGATGCAAGCCTGGGGCTTGGCATACTGATATTGTGTCTTGAGCGCGGCGGCATTCATGGCCACGAGCACGTCGCATTTGTCACCTGGGGTATAGACCTTGCCCTCGCCAATGTGGACCTGATAGCCCGACACACCGGTGAGCGAGCCTTGCGGGGCGCGGATGTCAGCGGGATAGTCCGGGAATGTGGAGATGCCGTTGCCCACAGTAGCGGACACGGTGGAGAAGATGTTGCCGGCCAGCTGCATGCCGTCGCCGGAGTCGCCCGAGAAGCGGACCACTACGTCTTCCAACTCTTTTACTTCTACTTTTTCTGCCATACGATTGTAACTTACATTTAAGGTGTGTGTTTTCCGATGGCAAAGTTATGATTTGTGACTGACATAGCCAAATGTTTATACCACTTTTTTGCAAAGCTGATTCGAAATCACACAAACTTTCCGAATCTAACTCCATAAGGAGCACTACATCTACATCACCTACATACCCTCCATATCCCGCATTTGTCTGAACGAAATTATTATTAGACGTAGCCAGTAGATCTCCTTCCGTTTCTATATATTTGATTTTAATGGCAGGTTTCATATAAGTTGTCTTCATAGTACGCCATATTAAGATGTTTACTTGCTGATGGCTTTGCGGCCGTTTACGATGACCAGTCCTCTATAATTGGTATTGACACGCTGTCCGGAAAGATTATAGCGCGCATCTTCCATTTTTTTAGGTTTATAAACAGGATTTGCAATGCTCGTTGTTGTAGTGTCTATGGCATAATAAGGCTTGGCCCTATATTTGGAAGAATGGCCGATCGCAAGATAACCTTTGAATGGAGCTATAGTGGTGTTGGCCTTCACGGGATAGAAGCCACAACCGTTGTTTTGTTTTGCAAGTACATAGATATTGAAGGCCTTGTCTACATTTTTACTCGTATCACTGAATGCCAGGTCATTGACCCCTACTGTAGTGTTTTCATTACCATATTGCAGCGTATATGTTCCAGCCTCAGCCTTGACAACTACCGCAATGTTGCCGGGAATGGCCGTGACCGGCGAGAGCGTCACATTATTATCATCGGCACTGTAATTGACAATATAAGCGCTGATGGCTGGAGTATAGGAGAAGTCCACAGGTCGCCGACTGACAAAGGTTGCCCACCCGGCTGTGCTCACCTGAGCTTGATCCTTACACTTGGCGATGCTCATCAGTTGCGGGGCTTTCAGCACCTTGACTCCATCACTGTCTCCTACCTTAGCGGCCACACACACCTCATCACCGCGGACAATTTGAAACGCGCTGACGATATCAGTGTTTTGAAGATACTTTCCATTATCAACCTTTATGCCATTACTGACATCTTCTGTATCATTGATATAGTAATTAAGAGAACTCTCGCCACTGTATTTCTCTGTCCTCGCTACAGTTCCCCTGACGTATACCCTCGCGCCGTCTGCTGCTTTTAGCGCATCCGCGACAGTGACCAACTCGCTTTTCCCCACTTTCTTAAACTCCTGTGATACCACTATACTCTTTTCACCATTGAAATAGGAAACAGCCTTTACAGTGGCAGAAGCACCCAATGAAAATGGAGCCGCGTATTCTGCGCTGAGCTCTGTCGGCTCTGATCCGTCTGTGGTATAATAGATTTTCGCCTTTGCCTCGTCAGCGCTGAGCGTCACCAACGAACTGTCAAGGAATGCCGTACAACCTGAGATTATGGGAGAGTTAACAGCGTCTTTAGAAATCTTAGTAACATATCCCCCACGTATCTGAGGGGTAGTACGAATGACTCTATTTCTCCCTTTTATTGTTACAAACCAACCAACGGCAAGATCATTTTTGCTTTTGAATTTCGTTTTATTGAAATTGCAATTATCATAAACCAAAAGTTGTTGTTGCGCGGAGATGTCGTCAGATATATAATAGGTGATCATTCCGTCTGCGATACCCTTTATCTTTGTGATAAATCCGCTTACATATATGGAATCTCCTTCCTGAATATACCTTTTGGCATCCCGAAGAGCATAGATCTCCGCAACGGAATAAGGACTTTCTGCCGTCCCTTCATGATAAGGATTAACAATGATCTTATAACTGTCAGAGGAAGCGTTTAAGGAATCATTACCGGCGAAAGAAGATTTGATGGTGGCGGTGCCCAAATTGTTTTTTAGCCTTACTGCCCCCGTCATCGTGTCCACCATTGCCACGCTCTCATTGTCAGAAGAGTAAATCAACGGCAACCCGTCAGGGGCTGTTTTTGCCTTTTGACCATTAAAGGTTGCATAGTTGTCTCTACCTATACGGAGGGTAAATTCCTTTGTGACAAATGATGTGTAAGTATCTTGCTTGCCATTACGATAATCAAAAGTGATTATCACCCGAGAAAACTCTATATTTCCTTTAGTTCCATCAGAAAGAAGTATAATAGGCTGTGTTGTACTTCCTGTCCATGAACCTCCGAAAGAAGTACTTTGAAAAGAGCCATCAGTTGACGTTAGGGTTGGAACTGGCGAACTACCATTAGATTTATTTATCTTGTAATAATAATCGATCTTTGTGAGCTCGAAATCATCATTGGGAGTAATGATTAGGGTACCTTTACCATATAGCTTTATACTATTATTTGATGTCTCTTGAGGTTTTCTCGTACCATTATTCTTTTGAAAGGTAACAACCGCTGATGTACCTTTTAAAGGTATTGTCTTTGATGTAAATATCGTTTCGTTGTAAACCGCAAACGACTTCTCCGAAGCGATCAAAAGAAGAAGACAAGTAAATAATAGTCTTGCTATTTTCATCATATTCGTCACTTTGGTATTTATTACTTGCAAAAATAAGCATAATATTGATAAAAAGCAAGAAAAGTGTTTGTAAAATACGCAAAAAATAGTTTTGCACCATGTATGGCACAACTTCCCCCCTCCTATTTACTGACTCTGCTAAGCCCAATCTTTTCTCTGTATCAGCAGTCTATTAGAAACAAGAGTGCTCTCACTGGGAATCGAACCCAGATCAAAGGTTTAGGAAACCTACGTTCTATCCATTGAACTATGAGAGCGACACGGTCCTATACACCTTATTATATATAGGGCTCTACCCTATTATATATATAGCCACACCTTATATATATTAGTGCTCAGTATTCGCACTGCCGTCCCGCTGATAGGGTGGCCGGCATATAAGACGTTTGCAAAGATACGAGATTTCTTTCAGACCACCAAACGTTCGGGACATCTTGTCGGTGTTTGGTGGTCTAAAAGCAGTCTCTTATTTTGTGCTGTTGAATTTCTCCTGCTGCTGACGGATCAGCTCAGCGTCCTCGAAATAGTCGATGCGCATGGCGCGGCGTACCTCGTCCATCGTCTTGGCAGCCACCTCACGGGCATCGTCAGATCCCTTCTTCAGGATGTCGAAGATAGCAGGGATGTCTTTCTCCAGCTCCATGCGGCGCTGACGGATCGGGTCGAGAATGCGGTTGAGCACATTGTTGAGCAGTTTCTTGCACTTCATGTCGCCGATGCCACCTGCTGTATAGGCAGCCTTCAGCTCATCGAGGTTCTTGAACTCAGGCCAGAAGTCGGCGAAGTCCTGATCCGTAGAGAAGGCGTCGAGATAAGTGAACACGGCATTGCCCTCCACATGACCGGGATCAGAGACATTGAGATGCGTAGGATCGGTGTACATGCCCTTGACTTTCTTCCACACTGTGTCGGCGTCGTCGGAGAGATAGATACAGTTGCCGAGGCTCTTGCTCATCTTTTCCTTACCGTCGGTACCGGGCAGACGGCGTGCGGTAGCGTTCTCAGGCAGCATGATCTGCGGCTCCACGAGCACGGGCGCATAGATCTGGTTGAAGCGGTTGACCAGCTCACGGGTGAGCTCCAACATAGGTTCCTGATCCTCGCCGGCCGGCACGGTGGTAGCCTTAAAGGCAGCGATGTCGGCAGCCTGTGAGACTGGATAGCAGAAGAAGCCAAGCGGAATGTTGGTATCGAAGTTGCGCATCTTGATCTCTGTCTTCACCGTTGGGTTGCGCTGCACGCGGCTCACGGTGACAATGTTCATCAGATACGTGGTGAGCTCAGCGAGTTCAGGGATACGGCTCTGGATATAGAGCGTGCACTTCTTCGGATCGAGTCCCACAGAGAGATAGTCGAGAGCCACCTCTACGATGTTTTGCCGGATCTTCTCCGGGTTGTCGGCATTGTCGGTGAGTGCCTGCACGTCAGCCATAAAGACAAACATGCGGTCGTAATCTCCTTCGTTTTGCAGCTGCACGCGACGGCGCAGGCTGCCCACATAGTGTCCCAGGTGGAGTTTGCCCGTTGGGCGGTCACCTGTCAGAATAATTTTTCCCATGTATGTAGTATTGTATGCTTACGTTATTGTTGTTGATTATTGATGCAAAGATAACAAAAAAGCTTCAGAAAGGTGCAGGGCTTTCACGTTTTTCACTTCCCCAAGCCCTTGAAAGTAGCATAGGGATGTTCAAAATCGAGGTAATAGAACAGATGCTGTCTTTGCTGCTCTTTAGGCGGTATGGTCATGTAGTCACCATATTTGTTGCTCAGATAGTGGTCGTAGTCCTCTACCCCTTTGACAGTAGCATCCTCAAAAACATAGTCCGTGGGCTTGCCGAGGACTTCCTTTCTCATGGTGCCTTTAGAGCCGTCGTCGTAGTCAGCCACGAGGTTGCAGGAGGCGAAAGGATATTGCCTCAGCAGCTGTCTTATCTTGGCTTGGACGCCACCGAGCGTATAGAGCTTTCGGCAGAGCAACGGCACCCACGAGTTGGGACCATGTCCATGCTTATAAGGATCGCGGAAGAGAAGATACAGCACCCGCTTGTAGTATTCATAGCGTGCGAAGTGCAGCATGCGCCGGCACCATCCATTGGGCACGCCGTCGATGGGGAACACATCGATATAGATGCCACCCACGTAATCCATGTGCTTACGCTCAATGAGCGTTGTGGAGGCATCCTGAATCTTGGCGAAGGGCAGCGGATAGGAGCTGTCATCTTCAGCGCAAATCATCTCCAGCGGTTCAGGCAGCCATTCCCGGCAATGTGCAATCAGCCGGTCGTAGTCCTCGCGTGGCATGGCTATGTCGATGTCATCATCCCAAGGGATGAAGCCGTGGTGTCTCACGGCTCCAATCATCGTTCCCGCCCAAATATAATAGGTCAGTCCATGGGTCTGGCAAGTCTTGTCTACCAGTTCCAGCACCTTCAGGATACGCTTGTGCAATATCTTTATGTCATAGTTTGCCATTGTCTTCCTTAGCCTTGTCAAAGTCTTCTATGGTGTCGAGCTCGGTGGAATAGATGTCTGTGGTGTCGACCATGCGAAAAGCGTGTCCCTGCGGTATGAGCCGTTCAAAGGCTTTTTCATAGAACACATTGCTGAGCCCCTCATCGACAATCATCTTGCGGAGTTCCCGAAACAGCGCTGTCGAGTACTCAGCCGAGAACTTCTCCACGCCCACCGACTCACCGTAGGCCTCAGCGGGGTTGCAGGTTTTGTTGATGGCCACGATGGTCTGGTCGTTGTCCACAACCACCTTCATCTCCTCCTCGCCCAATGGATGCCGGTTGACGGAGAGCGCGGCGCCTAGCTGCGAGAGCATCACCGTGATGAGCTTGCTGTCGTAGAGCAGGTCGCTGTCGAGAAGCAGAAACTCACGCCCGTCGACCTCCGGCCGTGCGAGCCAAAGCGAATAGATATTGTTCGTGGTGGCGTAATCCTTATTGTCGATGAACCTGAAAGCAGCGTCACCGCGTGCTATCTGTTCCTGATAATGGTCACGGATAAACCCTTCAATCATCTCACCTTTATAGCCCGTAACGACCACAAACATCCTGATGCCGTTTTCCATCAAGGCATCGAGCGACCTTTGTAGCAGGCTTTTCCCGCCCACTTCCAGCAGGCACTTCGGGCATCTGTCGGTGAGCGGTCTGAGGCGTGTGGCCATGCCGGCGGCTAAAATGACGGCAATCATAGCTGTTTGGCGATTTTAAGGATGGTGTCGCATACGGTGCGGTTCTGCTCTTTTCTTCCGAGCGTGATGCGCATGTGCTCGTTGATGTCGGGCTCGTTCATAAACTTCACCTTATAGCTTTCCTGGGCGAAAGCCTCCTGCAGACGTTCCTTGAGCACGATAGGATACTTGATGAGCACAAAGTTGGCTCCACTCTTGTAGACCTTGAAACCAGGCAGCGCGCCGAGCTCGGTCTCGTACATCGTGCGGGCCTCCTGCATCACCTGTGCTATCTGGCGGTAGTGCGCATCGCTCTTCAGTGCGGCAATGGCGAGTTCCTCTGACAGTCGGTCGTATCCCAGATACATATTGGCATATTTGCAGAAGCGCTCCATCTCCTTGCCCTTGCCCACAAAACCGAAGCCCATGCGCAGTCCGGGCAGGCCGTAGAACTTGGAGAGTGTGCGGCAGATGACAATATTATCGTGCTTTTCTGTCAGCGATTTGATATAGGACGAGTCAGTAGAGACAAAGGCTGCGTAAGCCTCATCGACCAGAATGACCGTATCCTCGGGCACCATCTCCACGAGGCGCTCCATCTCTTCGGCGGTCAGCGTGTTGCCCGTAGGATTGTTGGGCGAGGCCACCAGGAGGATCTTAGGCTGATAACACTCTACCATTTCCCTGAGTCCGTCGAAGTCATACTTGAAGGTGTTGCCCTCCTCATAGACCGGATACTGGATTGTAGTGCCACAGACCTCAGATGCGATATTCTTGTAGTACCACCACGAGAACTTAGGAATGAGCATCGTCTTTGAGCCTCCTTCAGTAAGGAAAAAGTGCACAGCCTTCTTCAGCAGGTCTTCAGCGCCATATCCCAGTACGATTTGCTTCTCATCTATGTCATAAAGATGAGATAGAAATTCCGAGAAGATACTTTTCTTACCTTCGTCATAGATACGTGTGTAGAAGCAGAACTTCTTCAAATCAAAGTTCTTAAAGGTTTCCTTTACTGCGTCAGAAGGTTCAAAGTTAAACTCGTTTCTATCGAGATAATTCATATTATTGTTCATCTCTGCTTGATTATATGATTTCTACAAATGATAATTATGCAAAATTACAAAATCTTTTTGACTTGCATTGTCGGTTGTGTGACTTTCTTTTAAAAAAGGAGGATTCTAAGGGAAAAAAACAAGATATGAGGAACTATCGTCGAACGGCCCGTTCCTCATCAATGATTCTGCCCACATGCACGATCCAGCCTTGTCAGCAGATTGTGGCGAGACGAGAGCAGGCAAATGCGCAATGCTGTGGCTCAAGCCTCAACTATCGATTCAGTACATTTGTCGGGTAAACTGACAAAAAACGGGCGCTGAGAATCGATTCTTTGCGAGCAGATTTTTCTTTAATCTTTATCACCACATAAAGATCATCTGCGGACATCGTCTGCCTTGACTTTTCTTCTTGGAAAGACCGTCATACCCTGGTCACTGACACAGATCACCATATCATAACCGCCGGCATAGGCCATGTCGGCAATGCGGTGAAGAGACTGACATGCCAATGGTTTCTTCATCTCCGGTGTGTAAATAACTGCTGTGTCAGACCACTCCTTAGGCCAAGTGTTGACGGTAAGCATCTCTACAGAGTTGCCCCAACAGAAGGCATCACCGGCATTGGCACAGAATGTGGAATACTTATAACTGTTGTCTATCAGACTGATGCTGTAGATCTTGTCATTGCTATTAGGCTTGATGACAAAATATTTCTTCAAGATAGTCAAAGCCTCATTGCCCATCTTCAGCATTTTCTGACCGGACTTGTATTTTGCAGAAATATGGTGAGCGTCTATCGCGACAATTGAGATCAGACTACACAAAAGACAAATATAATATTGCCGTTGAGTAGTCTTGTCATGTGAAAGATTATCGATGAGACAGGCCCAAAAGACAGCCATCAACACGGTAGCACCATAGACGTGCATATTGCTGAACTGTGTGATCAGATGAGGTGACATCGCAATGAAAACGCAAAGGCAGATACCAGCTATGAACCTCACGTCTTTCTTATGAGCATGAGCCATGAGGAAGACAAACAACGGGGATGCTAACCTGAATAATTCATACCACCTTAGGTTAGTTCCTCTTTTCTACAAAAACAGAACTGCTGGATAAGAATCTGTAGTATTGTCGAACTTATACCGTCATTAAGATGTCTCCAATAGCCGCTTAT
>Ga0310695_10013674_pt1 | contig 11099 bp, 15 predicted proteins | sample RumenRJG_04DNA_FD_203882 | JGI IMG/M metagenome (GOLD analysis project Ga0310695, IMG submission 203882) | Bovine rumen microbial communities from Lethbridge, Alberta, Canada - RJG_04 (v2) (version 2) | ecosystem: Host-associated > Mammals > Digestive system > Stomach > Rumen | place: Canada... | reverse complement strand
TCAATCTCCCTCGTTTTCATGCTACTGTTGATACAGAATCTGAGGAACCTACGGCTGATGATTATGAAGAAATTGATTATCAGAAAAAGGACAGAATTACAGTTGAAGCTACTGCCTCTGTTGATGGCGGTACTCCAACTGCTCCTTTATACTTATTCTGGGGATATATTGATAGTGTTACATCAGAGTCAGGTTCACTTGTAAAGCAGGTACAAGCGTATGATATTCTTGCGTATATCAAAAACTATGATGTAAGAGCATTATGGAATAAGTTATTAAGAACTGGTACACTTAAACTTACATTTAGGTTAATACTTAATAGAATATTTGCTGAACTTAATGCTTATCTTAAAAATGATGGTTTCTATGGAATTCCTGATGAAGATGATAACGCTGCAAATCTTAAACCATTAAGAAGAAAAACTGATTTATTCAAAAATACATTTCCTGATGATTATTGTTATCTTCCTCATAGCAAAATTGGTGGTATGCGAAGAAACGGACTTCAAAAGAAAGATAACGGCGGTATATCAGGGCTTGATATTGCAAGATGGTTTTGTAATATAATAGGTGGGTTTGGTTATGTAGATCCACAAGATGGTAAATTTGATATATTATTTTTACCTGAAACACCTACAAACAATGTTGAACCAGGTTACTATAAAACCGCTGAATATTATAATACTTCAATATCTACATATACAGGTGTTGCATTTGGTATTGATGGTTATTATAAAGAAGAAGATACGAGTGAAAGTCAAAATAGTGATGATGAAGAAGGCGACAGCGATGTAGAAAAAACAAAAAATATAGAAGATGACCACATTTATGCTTATGGGCATATAGATGGTGCTAATGAACTATCCTATAGTTATACAAAAGCTAACCCTGATTTACCATTACAGATAAATGGGTTTTATGGTGTGAGTAATAATCTTACAGATGCCATGCTTGGTGGTCGTGAAAAGGTTGCAAATCCTTTAATGAAACGACTTTACGATAATGTTGTAAAATTAAAAGACTATAATCCTGCAACCATTGAACTTGGCAACTGTTTTGCTGTACAACTGGATACTTCGTTAAATCTTTCATATACTCAACAATATCCTGAGGGCAATACAAAAGATATTGATTTTACATATCTTGTTTCACACGTTACATATTCAGGTTTTAGTAATAGTACCACAAAACTTGAAAGTGATATTGAAGAAAAGGAATCATCAGGTAACGACATAAGTACCATGACAGGTGGTGGTGACAGCGGAGATGGTGCAAACCGATTTGGTAGATACCGTGACCGTAATGGTGGTGAGATAACAGTTGGTAGTGACTTAAAGATTGTAAACACCGTAACATTTGTTACTACAAGTGCGGGTGCAGATGTTACAGAGTGGTGTGAGATATTCTTTACACTTACCAAAACTGACGAAAGTAAAACATCAGACGTAAAACTTACATATACATTTGATGGAACAACACTTGACTATAAACCTGCAGAGCGTTATACTGAAAGTGGTAGACATACAATATCATTTCGATATGATATTGGGCAACTTACTAATACAGGACGACACACTTGGATAGTTCAAATGAACTGTTCAAATGCTACTTTGAAAATTGATAAAGGTTGTGCAACTTGTGTAGTTGAAGGTACTGGGTTTGACAGCACTAAAGTCTGGGATGGTACGATTGTTGTCAAAGATACACTTAAAGCAATCAACCCTGTTGAATTGTTAGGTGCTATTAAAGATAAAGTAAAGGTAAAGATTATACCACCAGAACGGCCTAAGCTATTAGACCGTGTATATTCGCTTGATCCACTACCATTACTTGGTGATATAGTTGAACAAGTACCATTGGTAAGTTCCTTAATATTTGATTATGAAGCATTTAAGATATGGAAGGGTATAGATAGTACAGCCACATTAGAAAATAATTTATTTTCTAATGGTACTATAATATTACCATCAATATCTAATGTTCGACAAGTTAGGGCGTATACATCATCAAATCCTAATATTAAACTACAATGTTCTTTTGACAATGGCACAACTTGGAACGGTTGGAATAATGAGATAGTTGACTGGAAACCGGATATTGAAATGTCTGTTGACCAGTTTAATAGACTTACACCAGAAGCTTTGGCAAGTCGTTCATTTAAGCTAAAAATAGTAATACCTGCTAATGAAAAACTTAGCAGAATAGTATTTTATGGAGGTACATTAGATGCTTAAAGGGCACGTTTGTATAGATTTACATAATGTAAATAGTGGGTTCACTGAGAGAATAGAAAAGGATAATACAGTAACTAATGCACTTAAAATTGCTTATACATTATATGAAAGAGTCGATAGGCGTGAAAGGTTTTTTCCTATATGGAAGAACGCATTAGGCGGATTACTAATTTTTAAGAATAAACTTGATGATTCTCCATCTAATATACATATACCATCAGATAATGACATTATAGGAATTGCTGGAGATAAAGTTACCACATCTTCGGGTGCAAGGGGATCATTAAATACAGGAGAATCAGGTACAAAAGGAGATCCTAATTCTTATACTACCGTATGGGATTTCACTACCACTCAGGCAAATGGAAAGATCTCTGCATTAGCTCGTACACATCTTGATATGGGCAATGGTAATATGCAAACTAGTAATCGAGAGTTTTATGACAATGCGAATGAGTATGCACCATTTGCGTATGATAAAACCACTGGTGAATTATTCTATGTAAAATTCGCAGATAATTCCATAAAATTCTGTTATCGACGTGCAGACTTATTTAAGCGTAGAATATTAACAGAATACGATAGTAGCTGGTGTAAATTTTATCCAGAGCATAACTTTTTAACAGTTAGCTTAGATGATGCAGGCTTAATATATAGTAACCTTGGCGTATATGTAGATAATGATTATCTTTGTATCAAATCTGGTGATCCTTATTACTATTCTAGTAGTTATGATACCTTGGGACTCCACGTAACAAAATTTAACATACCAGACCTTATGAAAAAACCATCTTCTATATCGAGTGTAACTATTAAAAAAGTATTAACAGCAGATAATCACCCGAAACCTACTGATATGAATGCTGATATACTAAGATATTATACTTGTATGTATAAAGGAAAAATATATGTAGAATATATTAAAGCCAATAGGTATTATTACGCTTCTTATAGCTTAGATTCTGGATCATTATTAGAAGCTGACGCTATTGGTCTATCCTCAAGTTCAGACTGGTCGTTAACAAATCATAATAATCTATTATTTAATGGTGGTTACCGGACAATAGAACCCAAATGCGAAAGTGCCTTAAATAAGGGTGTTAATGGTAGTATAAATAACGAATATTGTTTATATGATTATGACAATAATTTACTTACAGGTAAATTTTCAAATTATGGATTGGGTTCTTATCCTACTGAATACCTCGGAACTATATTTAACCTTGATGAACCTGTTACAAAAACAGAAAGTACAACAATGAAAATAACATATACATTATCCAATGCTTAAGTCTATACTTGACAAAATAATCTTGTTGTTGTAGTATAATAAGTAGATGTTGGTTAAAGGAGGTAAACTTAAATGCCACATATAATAGAGGACATATCAGGACTTATTGGACTTATACTTCAATGTGCCACTCTCATAACTATTATGTATGGATTCTTTAAGTTTACCCAGAAGCCAACAGAAACTCTCAATAGTAGAGTTGAATTACTTGAAAAGTGGAAAGATAAACAGGAAGATTATAAAGAGGATTTGGAACAACGACTACATCAAGGTTCAGACCATTTTGAGAAAAATGATGACGCAAATAAAGTAACACAGGGAGCATTACTTACAATATTGGACACATTAAGTGTTATGGAGGGTGTTCCTGATAATGCGAAAGCAGAAGTAAAGAAATCAAGAAACAATTTGTTTGAATACTTGAAAGATAAGTAAAGTGGGTGATATAGATGACCAATAAAGTTTATGATACTGTAAAAGATTTATCATTACTTTGGATGCCTGCAGGTATTACTCTTTTAGGTGTAATATGGACAGCTTGGGGATTACCATATGGTGAACCAATCCTCACCACATTAGCCGGAGTAAATGCATTCTTCGGTGCAGTAGTAAAATACTACAAGTCACGCTATGATAAAGCACAGAACGAAGATACAAGTGGAGAAACAAATGACAAAAACTGAAAAAGCCACACGCTATATGGAGTCAATAGCTAAAGATGACAGTCACGGCTATGACCAAATTCATAGAATGGGACCCTATGATTTTGATTGTTCAGGACTCAATATTACAGGCTGGGTAAAAGCAGGTGTACCTGTTAATAAAGCTGTCAAAAAGACTGTAACAGTTAATGGCAATCAGAAAACAGTTACAACACCAGGAGCTACATATACAGGTAACATTCGTAATGCTTATCTTGCACATGGCTTTAGTGACGTTACAAATTCGATTGACTTAAAAACTGGAAAAGGCTTAAAACGTGGTGATGTACTTTTAAGAGAAGGACATCATGTTGCACAGTATTGTGGTAACGGTAAGGAAGTAGAAGCTTCAATCAATGAGAAAGGAAAAACAACTGGTGGTAAACCAGGAGACCAAACAGGTCGTGAAATTCTCATTCGTAACTATCGAAACTATCCTTGGAACGTTGTTTTAAGATATAACGATAGTTCAAAAACCACACCTGCAAAATTTACAGAACCCAAAACCAATGTATCTCGATACACTTCAAACTCAAGGTCAGAAGTAAAATGGATACAATCAAAGCTGAATAAGTTTGGATACAAACTTGCAGTAGACGGTGATTTTGGTGAGAGAACATATAATGCCGTAATTGATTTTCAGAAAAATCATAACCTTGCAGTTGATGGCATTGTGGGTAAGAGTACAAGGAAGGTATTGAAAAATGGCTAAACAAATGTCAAAGAAACAGCAGTCGTTTGATAAGATTCATACCGAAACAACAAGAACTGTTACAAAGAAAGTTGCAACAAAGAGTTCAAATACTACTAAGAGGAAAAAGAAGTAATGGAGCCACTTGCAACTGAACTACTACATGAAGTTAAACAGCAGAGCAAAAGATGGTTCATGGCATTTATCATAATGCTTGGACTATTTTTTGTTACAAATATAGCTTGGCTGATAGCTTGGAACTTACCAACTGAAAAGACAACCACTACAGTCACACAGAGTAGTGAAAATGATGGCATAAACAATTATGCTGATGATGGGAGCACTATAAATGACAAAGCAGACAGTAAAAACAACGACAACTAAGAAACCAGGACCTGGGCAGCGTAAAGGTCATACAAGCGGTAGGTCAAACAATGGAACTACCCGAAAGCCCAGATGATTATAGCTGATTTTACAAAACCTGAACTTGACTATTTCAGGGAGAACTGTAATTTTGTCGGTGATGAAATCATACTATTTGAAATGCGTAGCAAAGGCATACCATTAGAGCAAATAGCAGATAAATTAAATCGGTCAATCGACAGTACAAAACTAATCAGCCGAAAAGTAAACAAGAAGATACTGAAGGTTTTGTAAATTTCTCCTCCCTTCAGACTTCACATACTACCCACTTTTAGCACACTTTTGATAACTCGAAAGTGTGCTATTTTTATGCTATATTGAAGGTATGAAGGAGGACGATATGCAATATCCAATGACGAATCCTTATCAGCTACAAATGCCACAATTACAAATGCCACAATTACAGGTGCCACAAGCAGTACAGCCACAACAACAGATACAGTATGTCAATGGTCGTGAGAGTGCAAATGCTTATCAAATCGGACCTAATAGTTCTGTATTACTGATGGATAGTAATGACGCAAAGTTCTATATAAAGACATCTGATGCAAGTGGTTTTTGTACTGTCAAAACATATACATTTCAGGAAGAAGTTGAAAATACTGAAAATAGTCAGTATGTCACAAAATCAGAATTTGAAGAGTTCAAACAACAATTACTGAAAGGAGTATCAAATGAATCCGCTACTTCAAGGCAACATAATGATACAAGCACTCCAAGCGATGACGAGCGGTCAAAGTCCTCAAGCTTTTTTAATGCAAATAGCTAAACAAAATCCTCAGCTTGCAAGGCTTGACTTAAACAATCTTGAAAAAACCGCAAGGGATTTATGTGGTAAACGAGGTGTTGATGTTGACAAAGCAACACAAGAAATCTCGTCAAAGTTGTCTAACAAATAATTTAGGTATATGTGTGGACGTCCAGATATACAAATAATAACAGAAAGGAAGGATTAACTATGTCAGATGATACAATGAATGGTTCAGGATGGGTATGGGCATTCCTTATCATAGCACTCATCTTCGGCGGTGGTGGTTTCTTCAATGGCAATAATGCAGGAGCACTTGCCGGATATGCCACTATTCAAGATGTAAACAATGCTATCAATGCTCAGACATCTGCACTCAATCAACAGCAGACACTTCTTTCAAGTGCCAACAACAACTATGAAACCGCAAGACTGATAAGCGACCAGAACTTATCACTCATGCAGAACCAGAATACAAACCTTGTAAATGCAATACAAGGTTTCAACACTGTAAATCAGAATATCATGGCTCAAGGTAGTGGTATTCAGCAACAGCTTTCTCAGCTTGGTTATCACATGGATCAGTGTTGTTGTACTATTCAGAGGCTTATGCTTGAGAACCGCTTACAGGATACTCAGATTGCACTTCAGAATGCACAGAATGTTGCAGTCAACTCACAGCAATCACAGTATCTGCTCGGTCAAATGGGTCACTGGGTAGCTAACAGTACCACAGCATCTACAACATAACCCACAATATATCGCTTCATTATATAGTAAGCACTCAACATCTTGTGTTGAGTGCTTATTTTTTTTTGAGAAAATAGTTGACAATTAAATGATTATGTGATAATATATAGTTACATTGATAAGCAATGAAATTAAATGAAAGGAGCAAACAGATGATAACTATTGATATTCGTGAAGCAAAGCGAATAACAGATTCATATAGTGCATTTATATCATTCGATTACAATGCTAAGATAGTGAACATAATCAGAGAGTTACCAGTTCGATTTTATGACAAAAATCATAGAACTTGGGAAGTACCTGTATCATCAGTAAATGAGTTGATAGATAAACTTCAGGACTTCAATATAAAGCTAATCGGCAAAGTAACCGAATTAGAACCAAAACAAGTTGTTGAAGGTTTACCAAAAGGGTTCGAGTTTAAGACTCAACCATACTCACATCAGATTGAGGGTGTTGAATATGGTTTGAAGTACGACAAATGGTTCCTTGGTGATGAACAGGGACTTGGAAAATCCAAGCAAGCTATTGATATAGCCGTTGCCCGAAAGATAGCATACAACTATAAACATTGCCTTATCGTTTGCGGTGTGAATACACTGAAATGGAACTGGGTGAAGGAAGTACATATTCATTCAGATGAGGGAGCTTATATACCAGGACAGCGTACAAAACGAAACGGTAGGGTGTATATTGGTTCAACAAAAGATAAAGTTGCAGATGCAAAATCACTTGACAGCATTGAAGATTATTTCATTATAACTAATATTGAAAGTTTCAGGTCGAAGGATTTTGCTGACGCAATCAAAAAAGCGTGTCTTGATGGTGAAATAGATATGTGTGTGGCTGACGAGATACACAAAATGAAAAATCCATCAAGTCAACAGTCAAAAGGATTTCTGAAATGCTTACCAAAATGCCGTATAGCAATGACAGGTACACCATTGATGAATAACCCACTTGATTTATATATCATACTGAAATGGCTCGGGTATGAGGCTCATAGTTTCTACAGTTTCAAAAACCATTATTGTGTGATGGGTGGCTTCAACGGTTATGACGTAATCGGTTATCAGAATATGGACCAACTTACCGAACAATTCAGAAACATAATGCTGAGGCGGTTAAAAGCTAACGTACTTGACTTACCAGAGAAGATATATGTTGATGACATTGTTGATATGACGGATAAACAATCACTCATATACAATGAGGTAAAGAATGATATTAAAGCTCATATCGACCAGGTTACACTTGACGCTGTAAATCCATTATCAGCTCTCATTCGCTTACGTCAAGCAACAGGGTACACGGGAATATTGTCAAGTGAAATTAAAGAAAGTGCAAAACTTGACCGCATGGAAGATATTGTTGAAGAAGCTGTGGCTAATGGAGATAAATGTATCATATTCAGTAATTGGACACAGATGACAGAGGCTATCATTGACCGACTGGGTGCATACAACCCTGCATTGATTACAGGTAACACAAAAGATAATGACCGTACAGAACAGCAAGACAAGTTTATGAATGATGATACTTGCAAAGTCATTGTTGGAACGATTGGTGCAATGGGTACTGGACTTACACTTACAGCAGGTTCAACTGTAATATTCCTTGATGAACCATGGAACAAAGCACTATTCGACCAAGCGGTTGATAGAGCACATCGTATCGGTACAAAGAACAATGTCACAATCTACTCAATAATGTGTCGTGATACCATTGATGAAAGGATCCACGACTTAATATACAAGAAGGGTCAGATGAGTGATGCTATTGTAGATGGTAAAATTGTTGGTGATAAGACGGCTATTATCAACTACTTAATGCAGTAACGACTATAAAGTTACTCAGAAACGACAGAGAAAGCCGGAGATTTAATTTTATGAAAGGAGCCGATAAAATATATGGCTAAAAAGAAGATGTACAATGTGAACGAGCTCTGTGAAGCTCTTGAAATATCATATTTCACATTGACTAATTGGTACAAATGGGAAAATAAGCGACTGAAGAGTGGTGAAATTACAGAACGCTATCTTCCGAAGCCGTATCGAATGAAAGGACAGAGAGGAAATCCTCGTGCTTGGGATACTCAAATGCTTAAAGCATTAAAGAAGTATAAGAACAGCATTGTTATAGGTCGAAATGGTATCTTTGGTGAATACACCAATCCGGTACACAAACAGACCAGAAAGTACAAGAAACAACAGGAGGCATCAAATGGAGAAAGCAATGACGCTACAAGGAATGATTAACACAAATCTCTCGGATATGGTATCAGCATATGCTGATGTTAAAGCACGAGAGAAGGAAATTAAAAATGACGTTGATGAACTGAATAAAGACATCAAGGCAGCAATGATTGAGGGCAATATATCGGAGGCACATGGCGGTGGGTATGTAGCAACACTTACCGAACAGAAGCGTGAAGACTTCGATGAAGATAAACTGATTACCCTTTTCAAAAAGAACCTTGACACAAACCCTGAGCTTGCAAAATGTATCAAGACAAAAGAGTATATTGACATGGAAGCACTTGAAAATCTCATTTACAATGCTGAGATTGATAATAACATTGTAACTGAAATGGGTAAGTGTAAGGTTGAAAAAGTAACTCAGGTACTTCGCATTAAGAAAGACACTAAAAAGAAAGGAGATAAGTAATGGCAGAACCTATAATGGCACAGACTGTAAATACAGTCAAACTCACATCAAGAGCAAGCGTTAAGATTGGTGACAGCTACTTTACATTTGAAGCAACCGAAGAGCATACTGTACCTGATACAGTAAAAAGTGCTGAAGATTTCGCTGACTTCAAAAATAAGATTTGGGACGATGTAAATAGTGAAGTGGATAATCAGATTATAGAAACAAAAGACTTTTTAAGTAAAAAGTCGAAGGCAACTAAAATTGCCACTTGACAACCTGTAATTATTGTTGTATTATATATTTGTAACATATCAAAAGCCTTTTGTAAGTGGATTTGTAACTTACTATTGTGTTGCGTACAGTATCGGCTTATAGTATGGTGGCTATCTGTCGATTATAGCTTAACTGAATATAAGTCGATACATTATCGAGAGATATTAAATGCCCACCATCATTTAGTATCTCTCGATTTTTATTTGGAGGAATGTAATTATGCGATACACTGTAATGGGATTTAATCAAGAACAAGCAGTTGAATATGGTCTTTCATTAACTGACCTCATACTACTTGACTATATATGGAGAGCAAATGGCTCACCTCGTATGAAGCATATAACTGATGACGAGGAAATGCCTTATGTGTGGCTCAATCATACAAAACTTCACGAAGATTTACCAATACTCAAAATGACAGAGGGTACACTGAAAAACACATTAAGTAGGCTGAAAAAAGAAGGCTTTATTCAGTCAATGACAATAGCTGAGGGTACAAGAGGCTCCCGAACATATTACACTATAACTGACAAGACCTACGAAATGCAGAATACAAACGACAGCACGAACGATAGTTCGAGTCATTCTAAAATGACGGGGTCGGCTGTATCACGTCACTCAGAAATGACGTCATATAATAAATTAAATAATGATAATAAATTAAATAATGTAGTATCTAAAGATACTACAAGAAGCGAAGCTTCTACGAGTAAAAGAACTCTTACTGATATGATTACTGAATATTCAGGTAAACAATCAAAAAAGAAGGGAGCTAGTTTGTATGAAAAATGTTGGTATATGGTTACAGAATATACGAATAATGAGAAACTTCGTACAGCATTAGGTGACTACTTGAGTATGCGGTTGAGTATGAAAGATAAACCATTACAGTATGCAAATCAGTGGAAGGGGTTATTAAACCGATTAAGTGAGATTGCAACAAGCATATCAGATCAAATTGCGATTGTAAAGCAGTCAATAATCAAAGGTTGGGCTAGCTTTTACGAAATTAAATCATACAACAATACAGGTTCAAAAAAGTATCACGAGAATATCGAGCATACAGATGAAGATGAAAATCCTGATGATTTTAAGTCAAGTGGCATAAAATTTTAGCTTGACAAACTATTTAGGATAAAGTATCATATAGTCATAGTAAACATTATGACACAATAATTAGGAGGTGTAAATGTGATTAAAGTTGAAGACGTTGAAGTTTGGGGTTGGACTCATGCACTCAGAGGTATGCGTAACCCAATGAACAGTTGGGATAAAAGTGATACCAATATTACACTAACAGGATCTAAAGTTTGTGCACCAAGACTTCATCAGACTA
>Ga0310695_10013673_pt1 | contig 11099 bp, 8 predicted proteins | sample RumenRJG_04DNA_FD_203882 | JGI IMG/M metagenome (GOLD analysis project Ga0310695, IMG submission 203882) | Bovine rumen microbial communities from Lethbridge, Alberta, Canada - RJG_04 (v2) (version 2) | ecosystem: Host-associated > Mammals > Digestive system > Stomach > Rumen | place: Canada... | reverse complement strand
TGCATCACATAAAAGGCCTTCTTCCGTTCACCTTTCTCGGAGAGAAGGCCTTTTCTGTTGTAGTCGTCCTGGATGCCGCCGAGCATGCGCTTGGGGCTCCGGAAGTCCTTGAGGATCCAGGGAGAAGTGCCGGCAAGCCCGGGCATGCGGTCCAGCATGGAGATATTCTTCTGATACAGATACTCCTGGTTCTCCTCGGTGAAGCGCTGGTCCACATCACCATGGCGGCCGTACAACGCGCCGCCTCCGAACTCGGTGACAATGACAGGTTTCTTGATGTCGAACGTCCAGGTCACATCGTCGCACTTCTCAGGCGTACCGTCATACCATCCGACATACTGGTTGAAACTGATCAGGTCGGCGATCTCGGTCAGAGGATCGTTCACCGTCAGCATCCTTCCCGGCTTCTCGACCTTCTCCATGGCAGCGCTGACCAGACGGGTCGGATCGAGCTCGCGGGCCTTGGAAATGAGGTTGCCGAGGAATCTCAGGCGGCTTTCGCCAAGCGGAGTCTCGTTGGCGACGGACCAGATGATCACATTGGCGCGGTTGCGGTCGCGGGTGATCATGTCGGTGAGCTGGCACTCGGCGTTGGCATAGGTATCGGGATTGTCAAATGAAATGGTCCAATACACCGGAATCTCCGACCAGACCATTATGCCCATCTCCTCCGCAGCGCGGATCATGTTCTCGTTGTGCGGATAATGCGCCAGACGAACGAAATTGCAGTTCATGGCCTTGACTTCGGCGAGGAGCGCGCGGGCATGTTCCATGCTGTTGGCGCGCCCGCCGGCACCGCCGATCATCTCCTCGTGTATGCTTATGCCCTTGCAGAATATCTCCTTTCCATTGAGGAGGATCTTGTCGCCACGCGTCTCGATGGTCCTGAAACCTATCCTGTCCGAAACCTTGTCGGCGCCTGAAGACAGCGTCACTTCATAGAGCTTAGGATTCTCCGGGCACCAGAGCACCGGCTTCGCATCGATCTCGAAACGGGCAAGGCCCGAAGCATCGGCAGTAACTGTCTTGCTGACCTTCAACTCTGGGATCGATACGTTCACACTTGCCGCCGCATCGGGACCGTCCAGCCGGACCCATCCCTCGATAACGCCCTGCGAGCCTTTCTTCAACTGGACGGAATACTCCCTGATGAAAGTCTCCGGAGTCTCTACGAGATACACGCTGCGGGTGATGCCGCCATAGTTCCACCAGTCTGAATTGACCGTCGGCACTCCGTCCATCCGACGGGTGTTGTCCACATTGACTACCAGCGAGTTGTCACCCTCTTTCAGACGGTCCGTGACCTCGAAGTTGAAAGGGGTGAATCCCCCTTCATGGCTGCCGAGTCTCCTGCCGTTCAATCCGACGACAGTCTCGTAGTTGGCCGCGCCGAAATACAGGAAGTACCTGCTTCCCTGCTTCGGTTCCGCGTCAAACTTCGTCCTGTACCAGACCGCACCCTCATAATAGTACAGCTCCGGCCGCTGGGTATTCCAGTCGCCTGGAACCGCGATCTCCTTCGCATAGTCGAAATCATACTCCACCAGCACCTTCTGGTTGGAATAGAAACTCCTGTCGGCGAAGAAAGAAGACCTGTCCGGGATAGGATTGGCGCGGTAATCCATCGCGCCGGTGTTGTAGACATCGACGATGTATTTCCAATTGCCGTCCAGGCAAGTCGCATTGCGACCCGGAATATTGGTGATCTGGGGATACGGAGTCTGCGCCGAAAGCGGCAAAAGGAACAGTGCGATGGAAATCGCGGACAGTAATCTCTTCATTTTATTTAGTGTTAGGGAAGTTAAATATAGCCATTTTTCAGTATATTTGAAAAAACTAACCACGTCATGAACAGGAAACTCTTTTTACTGCTTGCAATGCTTTCTGCGTGCCTGACCCTGAATGCGCAGAAACCGGATCCCGACTTTTTCATCTATCTATGTTTCGGACAGTCCAACATGGAGGCCGGAGCGCGTCCCGCCGAACAGGACGAGGGCTTCAACGACCCCCGTTTCCAGTTCATGGCGGCCGTGGACATGCCGCGCTTCCAGCGCGAGCGCAACCACTGGTACACGGCCGTCCCGCCCATCTGCAGGGAGACCAACAATATGGGTCCTGTCGATTTCTTCGGCCGCAAGATGATCGAGGTCCTGCCTGAGAAGTACAAGGTAGGTGTGATCAACGTCTCCGTCGCCGGCGCCAAATTGGAGCTCTGGGACAAGGACGCATGTGAAGAGTATCTGGCCATGGAAGCCGCCGACCCTTCGCGCGGCTGGCTTGTGGACATGGCCAAGCTTTATGGGATGAACCCGTACCAGAGGCTGATGGAGACCGCACGCGAAGCGCAGAAATACGGCGTCATCAAGGGAATGCTGATGCACCAGGGAGAGTCCAACCCCGATGATCCGGAATGGCCCGGCAGGGTGAAGAAGATCCACGACGACCTCTGCGCCGACCTAGGGCTTGACCCTGATGCAATTCCCCTGCTTGCAGGAGAGCTGAAATATGCCGAGCAGGACGGTGTATGTGCCGCTTTCAATGACGTGGTGCTGCCCAACCTGCCCAAGGTAATGCCCAATGCATACATCATCTCCGCCCTCGGTTGCGAGAGTACCGGTGACCAGTTCCATTTCAGCACGGAGGGCATGCGCCTCATGGGTTACAGGATGGCTGACAAGATGCTCCAGCTCCAAGGATTCAAGGAAGTCGAACGCCGCACCCTCGACCTCAAGCCGGACAAGCTCGGCATCGCCATCAGTCCCACCCTGGCCGGCATCTTCTTCGAGGACATCAACCAGTCGGTAGACGGAGGTATCTGCGCCCAGCTGATCCAGAACAACTCCTTCCAGGCTTACAACGTCCCTGAGGCCCCCGACCAGAACGAGTTCTCCACCTGCGACACCGTCTTCTTCGGATGGACCGTTGTGAGGGGCAAAGGCTCGAAGGGCGCCGCCCGGGCAGTGGCGGACAAGCCGCTCGTGCCCGGCCTCAAGCGCTGGTACGACTTCGACCCGAATGACGGGTACGACGACGAGCTGCGTTATGCGCAGTACAGCGTGCGTTTTGACATCGAGAAGGCCGGCGCGGGATTCGGTATCGCCGCCAACGGCTACGGCATAGCCGAATACAAGCGCGGCCCCGGCCTCATCTACTCCAACAACACCCAGACCGCATCCATACCTGCGGTCCAGGGAGTCAGCTACGACCTCGGCCTGTATCTGCAAGGTGCCGGCTACAAGGGCACAGTCTCCGTCTATCTGGAAGATGCTTCCGGCAACCGCAACTCCAACGTCATGACCATATCAGGACTGGAAGGAACATGGAAGCAGTACACCGGCTCCCTCACCGCAGAGCGTTCGGTGGACAGCCGTCTCGCCATCGTAGCGGATGCCCCCGGCACGTTCTGGCTCGACTTCGTCACCCTAGTGCCGGAAGCCTCGCAGCTCTGGGAGGGCGGCAAGTACGGTCCCTTCCGCAAGGACCTCCTGGAGGCTCTCGCTGACCTTCATCCGACCTTCATGCGTTTCCCCGGAGGATGCGCCTCCGAGGGTACCAACTATTTCGGCCAGGTGTTCTGGAAGAACTCAATCGGCCCGCGCGAGGAGCGCGTCGGCTTCCGCAACCACTGGGGCTACTGGACCTCGCAGTATATCGGCTTCTACGAGTACCTGCTCATGGCTGAAGGTCTCGGCGCCACTCCCCTGCCGGTCCTCAACAACGGCGTCACCTGCCAGTTCGCCGGACACAAGTACATCGCACCCCTTGAAACCCAGGCCGACCGCGACCGATTCTACAGTATCTTTGTCAAGGACGCCCTTGACTTCATCGAGTTCTGCAACGGCGGGACCGACACGGAGTGGGGCGCGAAACGCGCGGCCATGGGACATCCCAAGCCGTTCAACCTCAAGTACCTGGGCATCGGAAACGAGAACCGCGGCGACGAGTTCTGGGAGCGCTTCGACATCATCTACAAGGCTGTGAAAGAGAAGTATCCCGAGATTACCATCGTCTCCACTGCAGGAGCATCCGATGCCGGACGGGAATTCAACGCCAACATGATCCAGATCGACTCCAAATACCCCGACACCATCGTGGATGAGCATTACTACAAGGGAGATGACTGGTTCTACTCCAACGGTGACCGCTATTCCCCCGGAAAGACCCGCGGTGCAGAAGGCAACACATATGACAGGAGCAAGCCCACACGCGTATTCGTCGGTGAATTCGCCAACAACCGCGCCAACAACGCCTACTCCTCCGCCATGGCCGAAGCCGCCTACTGGACCAGCCTGGAGCGTAACTCCGACATGGTGGTGATGGCTGCTTATGCTCCCCTCTTCTGCAAGAAGGGCTTCAACAAGTGGGACTCCAACCTCATCTGGTTCGACAACCGCGGCATGTGGCGTTCCTGCAACTACTACTACCAGAAACTGTTCTCCGTAGCGGGAGACCGCGCATTCGAGACCTCTGCCGTGATGAACGGCGGGAGCGAGGACGACAAGGTATATACCTCCCCCACCATCGACTCCTCGACAGGCGAGATATTCATCAAGTTCGTCAATGCGGAAGCTGTTGACAAACTCCTCACCGTCAACACCGGTTCGGGCCTGAGCTACGAAGCCACCTTGGAGTTCGTATCGTCGCACGACACTTCAGTGAAGAACCAGGGCAGCCAGAACTACTACTCCAGCCATCCCGACTACGCCGCTCCGGCCGGCCAGGGGCCCAGGGCTGGGGAACGCCCGGGCATGGTCGGCATGGCTTTCCGCTTCGGCCGCAGGGTGAAATATACTGAAGCCGTCGTTCCACACACCAAGGAGCTCGGAATCGTCCGGGGATCCTTCGAATTCATGATGCCTGAGAACTCCATCGGTATCCTCAGGCTCAAACCGGAATAATCATTAATACAAACCTAATACTTTACCATGGTAACCAGAAGAGATTTTATCAAGATGGCGGGCGCAGGCGCCGCCGCGCTGGCGGCCGGAGCCGCCGGCCCCTTCGGCGGTTTCACCGCCTCAGCGCAGAGCCGGCGGAGCGCCGCCGCTCCACTATCCCCAACCGAAAAGGTCAAGGTTGCATTCATCGGCATCGGCAACAGGGGCAAGGACAACATCACGGAGGTCATAAGGACCGAAATGGTCGATGTCGTCGCAATTTGCGACGTCAACATGGGAGCGCCTCATACCCAGTGGGCCATCGCCCAGTTCCCGGGCGTTCCCCAATACAAGGACTTCCGCAAGATGTTCGACGAGATGGCCTCCAAGATCGAAGCGGTGTTCGTATCCACGCCCGACTTCTCCCATTTCCCTATCTCCATGCGTGCCGTCAAGGAAGGCATCCACGTCTATTGTGAAAAGCCGATGTGCCGTACGTTCCTCGAGAACCAGCTCCTCATCGACGTAGCGCTCAAGAACCCCCACGTGGTCACCCAGATGGGCAACCAGGGCCATTCCGGAGAGAACTACTTCCAGTTCAAGGCCCTCGTCGAGTCCGGCGTGATGCACGACGTCACGCACATCACTGCCCACATGAACAACTCGCGCCGCTGGCACGGCTACGATGTCAATATGAAGACATTCCCTGCCGCCGATCCCATGCCGGCTACCATGGACTGGGATGTCTGGCTGATGCAGTCCGCACACCACGACTACAGCAAGCAGTTCGACGAAGGCAACTGGCGCAGCTGGTACGACTTCGGCAACGGCGCCCTCGGCGACTGGGGCGCGCACATCTTCGACACTGCACACGAGTTCCTCGACCTGGGACTCCCTTATGAAGTGGGTATGCAACTGGCCGAAGGCCACAACGACTTCTTCTTCCCGATGTCCTCAACCATACACTTCAAGTTCCCCCGCAGGGGCAGCATGCCCGCCTGCGACCTCACCTGGTATGACGGCATCAAGAACCTTCCTGAACTCCCGGCCGGTTTCGGAGACAGCATCGTATCGGACGTCCCTCTCGTCGCCGGTCAGGCGTATGTCCCCATCGAGCTCAACCCCGGCAAGGAGATCTACACCAACGACCTGATCTTCAAGGGCGGCTCCCACTCCGCCACCCTCGAGGTCGTCCCCAAGGCGAAGAACGACGAGATGGCCGCCAAGGGCCTTCTGCCCGAGCTTCCGGACTACCATTTCAACCATTACAAGAATTTCCTGAACGCCATACGCGGAACGGAGAAGGCCCACTCCCCCTTCGAGAAAGCCGGCGTCCTCTGCCAGATGATCAACCTCGGCTGCATCGCCCAGCGCCTGAACACTACGTTCCACTTCGACCGCGCCACCAAGGAGATCACCGACAATCCTTTCGCCAACGCCATGCTCGCCGGCACTCCGCCGCGCAAGGGCTGGGAAGAGTATTATGTCCTGTAAATGACTGAACCATGAAGAGATTAATCATCATAATATCAATGCTTTGCACCCTGGCGGCCTGCAGCCAGCAACCCAACAGGCTCACCCGCGAGCAGAAAGCCGATGGCTGGAAACTCCTCTGGGACGGCAAGACCACTAACGGGTGGAGGAGCGCCTACGGCGAAGCCTTCCCCGAGAAGGGATGGACCATCGCGAAAGGCGTGCTCGAAGTCAATGCCAACGGAGGGCAGGAGTCGCTCGGAGGCGGAGACATCATCACCACCGAACAGTATGAAAACTTCTGGCTGTCCGTGGACTTCAAACTCACTCCCGGAGCCAACAGCGGCATCAAGTATTTCGTCCGTCCGGACCTCTACCAGGTCAAGGATGCCTCGGCCATCGGATGCGAGTTCCAGATCCTTGACGACGAACTCCACCCCGATGCCAAGTTCGGCGTAGCCGGCAACCGCACCCTCGGCTCGCTCTACGACCTCATCACCGCCGACAAGGCAGATGTCCCCTTCGACAAGGAAGGCTGGAACACCGCCTGGGTCAAGGTGCAAGGCAACCATGTCGAGCACTGGCTCAACGGCTGCAAGATCCTGGAATATGAGCGCAACTGCCAGGTATTCAATGCACTGGTAGCCTGCAGCAAATACAAGAACTGGGAGAACTTCGGCAACCATGCCAAGGGCCACATCCTCCTTCAGGAGCACGGCGACCACGTCTCCTACCGCAACATCATGATTAAGGAATTGCCCGCCCCGGAAGAGCCGGCAAAGAAGCTTTCGGAACTTCCCGGCAAGGCACCGGGTGAGACTCTCCCCAACAGGCTCCTCTATGCCGACAGCGAGAACGGATGGGAGCTGCTCTGGGACGGCAAGACATCCAAGGGATGGAGAAGCGTGCGCGCCGAGGCCTTCCCCGAGAAGGGATGGGGCCTCACAAACGGCATGATCACGGCCCATCCTAACGGCGCCCAAGGTGGCGGTGATATCATCACAGTGGAAAAATTTCGCAATTTCTGGCTCTCGGTGGACTTCAAGCTGACTCCCGGAGCCAACAGCGGCATCAAGTACTTCATCAATCCCGGTACCTACCGCGACCCGTCTATCGGATGCGAGTTCCAGGTCCTCGACGACGACCTGCACCCGGATGCCAAACTCGGCGTAGCCGGCAACCGTACCGTGGCTTCATTGTATGACCTGATCAGGGCGGACAAGCCAGAAGGTCTTATGGACAAGTACGGATGGAACACCGCCTGGATCATAGTCCAGGACAACCACGTAGAGCACTGGCTCAACGGCACCAAGGTCCTGGAGTACGAGCGTAACACCCAGATGTTCAACGCATTGGTCCAATACAGCAAGTTCGCTCCCAACGAGGGCTTCGGCAACTTCGAGGATGGCCACATCCTCTTCCAGGACCACGGCGACAGGGTCTCCTACCGAAATATCAAAATAAAGAAGTTGTAGAACCAAATAGTGAGTAAGATAAGCGCGGAAATCACTGAGTTTCCGCGCTTATCTTTTAAATATTTGCCAAACCACGTTTTGGTGTCGAAGAGAGTCGTTGATGGTATTCCGCGATTCGTTTCAAGCGCATTTTCGGCCTTTGGGACACGAAAACGCGGCAGATACGGGATCATAATGTCGCATCTGGAGCAAAAACGACCATAAAATGCCGAAAATGCGCTTCCATTATCAATTTGACACTCTTACAAATCTCGCAATCCGCTCGCTGACCGTCCTCAGATAGTAGCGTTTCATTTTGTCATCGAGGAAGCTATGGCCGACAAGGGTGCCGGCAAGTCCTGGTAAAACCATATATCGGTCCAATATCCTGTCAACACGAGATTTCACTATACCGATATTCTCACCAAACCGTTCGAAGTCAATGCGGCACGGGTGTCCGCTATTGACGTAGACATCGCTTTTCTCAATACTCGGAGACAAACCTCCGTCGAGGCCGAAATCCTCACCTTTCACATGAAGGCTGGTATTGATGAGATCATATGCTGGGGCAAGGCGATAATCCTGGCCTTGTCTTATCAAGGAGAAGTTCTTCAAATGATCATCCCCGTTCGCATATATGTAGTTGAACACCACGAGGTCGAAAAAGCGTTCCATATCCACCATCCATGCCTGGACATTTTTCCTGATAGCATCTGCGATATCCTCATAGCATCCGTTGTACTTGAACTCTTTTCCGTCTTCCTGTTCATTCTTCCCTATGATTGCAGCAAAGTCTTCCATTGGCACTTTAGTGTTATCGGGAAGGATGTCAAAACGCTTGGTTATGTACACGGCCTGCCCGTTTTCAGTGAAACACAATCCGTTTGCGGCAGTGGCGATCCCATACACCTGGGAAGCGATCTGCATCGTAAGATGCTCGTTGGCAGGAATCTGTTTCCTTGCCTGAAGAGTCTGATCCCAAGGTGCCGGTTTCAATATATGTGTAGAGCGCTCTTCGTCCCCGGAAATCCTGATCTTTCCCTTCCCGATGACTGCCGGGAACTTCTCCTGGACTCCGGATACGGAAATCCTGTGCATAGCTGCCGCAATCTCATCCGTGTTTTTGGACCCATCGAAACTTAAATCAAGGATATGGCTTACCCTATGACCGTCAAAAAGCAGTTTGACGGACTTCGGGCTATATGTAACGTACCCTTCAGCAAGGCTGGACGGGCAATTCCTTATATCTATCATATGCCAACAGGTTCAATATGTACAGCACCTATGAAATCCTTCCCCGCCATCGCGGAAAGCAATCCGAAGAAATCATTCTCGTCAATCCTCAGAGATCTGCATATCACCTTGCGATTCGCACCCTCAGGAAGCATGTTTGTAAAGAAAGGAAACAGAAGGTCGGATTCGAATGCTTCTTCAGACTTCGGCAATGTTACCGATACCGACGGGTTGTCCGATGAAAGATAGTCTTTATCATACTGAAAGACATAACCCTTGCCCGGGTGTTGCTCCGTAAGCACACCCGCCTTGCGGTCATTCATGTAAACTTCAAGTTGTCTCATGTCCTATCATCAAACTGTTTGACGGACCTTGAATACGACTTCCATCCCCAGTACATCCAGGATCCTAGAGACCGTGGACAACGAAGGATTACCCTTCCCTCTCTCAATATCCTTGACCGTCGCTAAGCCGACACCCGCCATTTCGGCAAGGTCCTGTTGGGAAATGGCAAGGGTTCTGCGGCGCGATTTCATTACTTCTTGTAAGCCCATAAGTCCAATAAATCATACTTTCAGAGCAAAAATAGGAAGAATAATCCAAACGCGCAACAAATAGTTTATTAAATTGTACTTTTTGTGCAGAACTACAAGAAAAGCGCGGATCCTTATCGGAATCCGCGCTTATTCCATATGGTCGGTATCAACGCTACAGGAGGCGGGAAAGATCCTTCTCCTCGATGACGTTCAAGCGGTTGGCGGAGATGATGTCGGCTGCTTTCTCGGCATTGTCCGTACGGAAGATGAGGACTCCCTTGCCGTTGAGCAGGAAGGAGTACAGGTAGGCGATGCTGATGCCCTCGCCGGCGAAGATCTCGATGGCGTCGGCGGCCTTGCCGGGACGGTCGTCGAGCTCGATGGCGAAGACTTCGCAGAGCGAGACGGCTACACCGGCCTTCTTGAGGACCTTGTAAGCCTTTTCAGGCTGGGAGCAGATGATACGGCAGATACCGTAGTCGGCGGTATCGGCGATGGTGGAAGCAATCAGCTGGATGTTCTCCTGCTTGAGAAGCTGGAGCACTTTCACGAGGGTGCCCGACTTGTTCTCGATAAAGACGGAAAGTTGATGGACTGTCATAGTTCTATAGATTTAATATTTCTTTCTGGTATCAACGACGCGGACGGCCTTGCCCTCACTCTTCGGCAGGGTGTTCTTGGGCACGAGGCGGACCTTCGGGGTGATGAGGATCTCGTCGCGCAGCTGGCGGGTGATCTCCCGGCTGAGGGCCTGCAGCTTGGAGTAGTCATCGATGTATAGGTCTTTCATCTCCACGTCGACGATCATGGCGTCATTGCCGTCCACGGTCTCGAGGGTGATGAGGTAGTCGGAGGCGAGCTCCTGGAACTGCATCAGGATGGTCTCGATCTGGATCGGGAAGATGTTGACGCCCTTGAGGATGATCATGTCGTCGCTGCGGCCCTTCATACGGTCGAGGCGGAGGTGGTGACGTCCGCAGGGGCACTCGCCCGGCAGGATGCGGGTGAGGTCGCGCGTCCGGTAGCGGAGCAGCGGCATCGCCTCGCGCTTGAGCGTCGTGAGCACGAGCTCGCCGACCTCGCCGTCCGGAACGGGCTCAAGGGTGTCGGGATCGACGATCTCGACGATGTAGTAGTCCTCCCAGATATGCATGCCGTTCTGTTCGGGGCACTCGAAGGCGACGCCGGGGCCGCACATCTCCGACATGCCGAAGGAGTTGTAGGCCTTGACGCCGAGCATGTTCTCGATGCGCTTGCGGGTATCCTCGGAATGCGGCTCGGCGCCGATCACGAGGGTGCGGAGCTTGGTGTCCCTGCGGGGGTCGATTCCCTTCTCGCACATCACCTCATACAGACGGGCGGCATAGGAAGGGATGGCGTGCACGACGGTGGTGCCGAAGTCCGTGAAGAACTTGAGCTGGCGGAGGGTGTTGCCGGCGGCGGCGGGGACGGTGAGCATGCCGACCTTCTCGGCGCCGTACTGGAAGCCGAGGCCGCCGGTGAACATGCCGTAGCCGGAAGTGTTC
>Ga0310695_10013671_pt1 | contig 11101 bp, 16 predicted proteins | sample RumenRJG_04DNA_FD_203882 | JGI IMG/M metagenome (GOLD analysis project Ga0310695, IMG submission 203882) | Bovine rumen microbial communities from Lethbridge, Alberta, Canada - RJG_04 (v2) (version 2) | ecosystem: Host-associated > Mammals > Digestive system > Stomach > Rumen | place: Canada... | reverse complement strand
TAAAGCCGCATGATGTGATATTGCAGAGCAGGAAATGACAGGTATAAAGTGCCATTGGAGAGTGGGGTTATAACCTTGATGACAGAAAACTATGTGTATAAAAAGGAAGTCGACTGGTCTCTCTTCAACTACGGATTTGCCATTCCTCTGGAGTATCAGGTTGTTTTCAAACAGATTGCGGATCGGTTTATAGGACGGGGAGAATCGCAAATTATTCATTTGTATCTGAACGGAAAAGCCTATGATGCTAAACTCAATAACAACAGGATCGCTGATAAGTTTGGAAACAGAGCGGATATTGTACAAATTCGCTATACGCAGAATTCGGAGCTAGCAGTAGCCCTCCGGGGATTATTTCAACGCAGTTATGCTTACATCGACGGTATAAAGAAATTACAGGAGCCAGGTTCCAAGAAACATATTACACTTCCTGAAGAATATAAGGAATATCTTGCAGTATATACCACAGAGTATGATGACTCCTATGTGCTTGAAGCGATTGCGGCGGATGAAATGGAAACGCTCAAAGAAGTTGTACGGGGTAAGCAGGAGCAGCTGGTAGAAGCAGAAATAGATTATGTAGAAAAGGACGAAGGAGCCGGGCTGCGCATCAATCAGCGGTTGGTAAAAATACGTAAGCTGAACAGGCTGATTGGGGAAAACCTGAAGCTTTTATATGGATACCGCTGTCAGATCTGCGGTCAGCTGATAGGCGAGGAATATGGAACACATGTTGTGGAGGCGCATCATATAGATTACTTTGTCAACAGCCTGAATAATGATGCGGACAATCAGATGATTGTCTGTCCAAATCATCACAGTATCATTCACGATGCAAATCCAGTGTTTGACCGGCGCAGGCGGATATATATGTATGCAAATGGAGCTGAACAGAGATTGGTTCTGAATAAGCATCTGTAGGAGGTAGTAGAAATGGCATATGTCATCAGAGTATTCCGCAACGTTCATTACGTTGGGAGACACTGACCCGCTCGAAGCACAGACAACGGAGTTTGTGGAGAAGCTGTCTGTAAATGTAGTAGATCATACAGCGCTTTTCTGAATGACGAGGGTGATGATCCATGTGTACCGGACGGGATTCATATTGGGATCATATTGGGAAAAGGATGGCAGGCAGCAGTGTGGCTGCAGTGTTTTTTGCAAGCCCTTTTTGTAGAAAAGGAGGTGCAGTTTCTGCATGGCGTTATTGTACCATGAACATCAGCAGGATCCTGCACCTACCGGGTTCAGATAATTCATAGATACAACTGTGGAAGACCAGGGAACAGTCAGAGTTCTATAATCACGTGGTGAGATCAAATGAAAACTGAAAGGAAAATAACAGAAGCAGAGAAAAAGAGAACCTTACGCTTCCAGGAAAAAGCTGCCTGCCTGAAAGCTGACGGATACGAAGAAAGTGAACATACGGTGGATATCGTAAAAGCGAATATTTTAGCCATGCTCATCATGCTGCCTTTTGTGGCCGTCATTGCGGTTCCGTATTTGAAACAGCATGGGATAGGAAAGACAGGGTTACTAAGCGATTATCTGATAAACCTGGCTCTTTTTATTGTCCTGGTCATAGCCGAGATGATCGTTCATGAAGGTATCCACGGACTGATCTGGGGCCTTTTATCACCTGACGGTTTTTCTACTATTGAGTTCGGGCTGATAAAAGAATACATGACCCCATATTGCTATTGCGGAACACCGCTGACCAGGGGACAGTACCTGATCGGCAGCGTGATGCCTACACTGGTGCTTGGTTTTTTTCAGGGATTTGTGGCTGTCTGTTCGGGAAGCTTTATGTTATTTGTATTGTCGGTGATCTTGATGATCGGAGGCGGAGGGGATTTCCTGATTGACTGGATGCTCATCAGATATAAGAAGAAAAAAGTAAAGCTGATTCTCATGGACCACCCGACGGAACTTGGATTTGTTGCATTTGAGAAGGATTGACGCCATATCCTTACATCAGACTACAGTGAAGTCCGAATCATCGGGGCGGGGGCTGATGCTGTGGATTTTGCTCTGATCAATGAGTGCAGGGCAGAGGACATCATTGTCACACAGGATTACGGTGTGGCGGCCATGGCCCTTGGGAAAGGCGCCCATCCGATCCATCAAAGCGGGAAGTGGTATACCAATGAGAACATTGACCGTATGCTGATGGAACGCCATCTGGCAAAGAAAGCCCGGATGGGGAAGGGCAGGCATCATCTGAAAGGACCTGGTAAAAGAACGGCCGAAGATGATAAGGTTTTTACCTCTTCTTTGATCAGGCTGATCGAGAGTCTGGAGGACAGAAACGGTGATTTATAAAGTATGTGATATCCTGGAAGATACGGATTATGGCTGCGAGGAGCGGAGGGAAGACGCACCCCTTTTGTCTGAGGCTGTTCTGGAAGATACAGGCGGAGGGAAACGGTACTTCAAAATGCCTGAGGTCTTGTTTGAGGAACGCGGCATCTCGGAAGGAGACTACGTCTACGTAGATGAGAATGAAACTCTTCAGAAAGCGATTGTTTCCCCGGACTGGACGAAGGAGTTTGGAAGCAGTGATGTCGATGCGAAAGAATATCTGCAGAACATAAACGCCCTCATAACCGGAAAGAAGACGAAATGGATCTGCCCTTTCTGCGGGGGAAATATTCTTTATCTTGGAAAAAAAGGTGAATACGACCACATCGAATGTGACAGCTGTGATATGAGCATTGATGTGGAGGCAGCACTGATCAGCGCAGAATAAACACAGGGAAAATACCTTTAGAGGATAATAGATGGGCCGTAAAGAAGACAGAAGGTTAAAGAAACTCCACGGAGAGAAACTGGGAAGATCACGCCTCCCTTCTTCAGAGCTGAATATAGGGCCTGTGAAGATGGGTAATGAAATAGCCATTCCCGTAAATGTGGATAAACCAAAGGGACCGTTTTCGGAGCTGCCCGGGTCCCTTACTCCGGAAGAGTTCGGAAAAATGACGCAGCATATCTCGGATAAGGAATTGAATCGCATTATCTACAATAACGCGAAGATGGCGGTGCGGGAAGGCATGATGCCGGATAAGCCGGAGGACGACTTCGGTACGGTCATGTGGTTTGCGTGGAATTTCATCACCGATGAGATGCGGGAAACTTTCCCGGCGATTGCAAGGGAATATCTTGATCATTATAAAACGGAGAAGAACGGAAGAACAGCCGGCGGCCTGCAGTTTGAAAACATTCCATATCCACGCATGCAGGAAAATACGTGGGATGACGCGTATTTCTTCCGTGTGCTTCTCATGATGCTGTACTCCGCAAGAGGCGGTTCTGTATATAGTAAAAATTTCCTGATCTCCCTTTACAAGGTTTACTACAAATACGAATATAACAGGCTGAAGAGACTGGACACTCTTACATATCTTGACGTCCTGGAATCACACGATGAGTACTGTGTAAGACAGGGCTATCCATCCGGCCATACAACGGACGGAACGATCTCCTTTAAGGAAATGGTGATTGAGAAACGAAAGCATGAGCCCGGGTGGACGAATGCTTTGGGAAACAGGACGCTTTCTCCGGTACCGGGAAAGAGGAAAGGGGAAGCCCGGAACGGGGATGCTCTTAACAGAGCGGCAGCTGAGATCCGGGACATATCCGAAGCGCCGGATGAACCGCCGATCCAGCCCACAGCGTCACGTCTTTTCATCATGTCAGAACTGATGGGGATCAAAATCGACCCTACCTGCAACGAACAGGCACTGCATATGAATGTCATTGCGGACAACATGAACAAGGTGATATTCCTGAACAGTCCGGAATACAGGAAACTCCGGAATGAAACCGTGGAACGCTGCATGGGGATGCTGAAAGCCACCTATCCGGAAATGGCTGATCCGTACGAGTATCAGACCCATGAAGATTACCTGAATCTGCAGGTGGCGGAACAGATCCTTTCGGATGTCTGCAAAAAGTATGACGTCAATTACCGGATGCTCTATGACAGCCGGCAGTTCAGTCTCCCTCTTCTGGTGGCGGACCTGACCATTACACTCCAGCTGAATTTTCCGGATCTTACCATGACTTTTGACGAGATGCTGATCCTCTCGATGGTGCAGTACCTGAGCGAAGCTCTATGTGAGCTGATGGCTGTCCGGGATGACGAGCTGGAGGAAGTGCTGAATTTCCACAGACGCCGCAACACCGGCGAATGGAACAGGGAAGAAGAACCGGAAAAGACTGCCAGAAAGCAGGCGGATAAATCCCTGTCTGAGAAAGTGATGCGGTCTGTGGAAAGTCTGCGCAGTAAAGAAGACGCGGAACAGCCTGAGCCGGAACCGGATCTGGACGAAGAAGGCTTGAAAGAGGAAAATGCCCGACTGAAGGCGCTGCTTGCAGACCGAGAAGCAGCCCTGGCAGAATCCGAACAGAAAGTGATCCGGCAGAGGGTGCTGTATGAGAAGGCTCATGAACACGAACAGGAGCTTGAAAAGCTGACGGACGAACAGGCGATAGAACATGCGGAACTGATTGCCCTCCGGGAATATGTGTACGGTCTGAAGAACATAGAAAACGACACGGCGGAAGACCTTGACGAACAGACAAGGGATCAGATCCTGGAGAAGATTAAAGAGAAGAAAGTGGCTGTCCTGGGCGGAACGGGACGCTGGAGAAAGCGCATGAAGAGGTTGTTGCCGTCGTGGTCATTTGTCTCTGTCGACGATGCCGGCACAGGAGGATTCCTGGCATTGGAACGGGCGGATTTCATTTACATCTATACCAGCGCCCTGAAGCACAGCCACTATTACCGGGCGATGAACATTATAAAAAGCCAGGGGAAAATGCTGTTTTATTTGGGGAGCACGAATGTGAATGAGAATCTGAAGCAGTTCGAGAAGGAACTGTGCAGATAAAACAGACTGAAGATATTCACGTGGGGAAAGAAAAAATGAATTACAGGACAAATAAAAGAACAGGGGACCGTATCAGTGAAATCGGTATGGGAACAGCATATATAGTTGAGGCGCCTCACAAAGAAGCTGTCAGAACTGTCCGGCATGCATACGAGTGTGGAATCAATTACTTTGACCTGGCTGCGGCAGATGGCACGGCTTTCGCACTTTTTGGCGAAGCACTGTCCGATGTACGCGATGAAGTCATGTACCAGATACATTTTGGTGCAGACTATTCAAATGTTACATATGGCTGGACGCTTGACCTGGACAAAGTGAAAAGATCTGTTGAGACGCAGCTCAGGGATCTGAAGACAGATTATATCAATTACGGGTTCATTCATTGCCAGGATGAGAGTTCGGACTGGAGCAGTTATCAGAAGAACGGTATACTCGAGTATCTCCTGCAGATGAAAGAGCAGGGAATCGTCAGGCATATAGGAGCTTCTTCCCATACGCCTTCCGTAATCCATGAGATCATGGATGAAGGCATAATCGATATGCTTATGTTTTCAGTGAATCCTGCGTATGATTATAACCACGGGGAATATGCATTCGGTGGTGTGGATGAACGGGCACTGGTCTACAGACGCTGTGAAACGAAGGGAGTCGGAATATCAGTTATGAAGCCGTTTTCCGGTGGGCAGCTGCTTTCGGTAGATACATCACCGTTTGGAGCAGCGCTTACCCAGTACCAATGCATAAGATACGCACTGGATAAGCCCGGTGTGCTTACAGTACTGCCAGGGGCAAAGAGTGTGAAAGAGATAGATACGCTTATTCAATTCTATGATCAGCCGGATGAAGCGCTTGATTACAGCATCATAGGAAGCTTTGCTCCCCCTGAAGCAAGCGGAAAATGCGTATACTGCAATCACTGTGCGCCATGTCCGGAAGGACTGGATGTTGGTACTATAAATAAATTTTATGATCTTGCGATAAATGGGGATGATATGGCGAAAGAGCATTACTATGCTCTTGGGAAAAAAGCATCCGATTGTATGGGCTGCGGACATTGTAACAGAAGATGCCCATTTTCTGTTGATCAGAGCTCGCGGATGAATGAGATCAGAGATTTCTTTGGAGAATAGCAGATAATTTGAGCTGCTGTAGAACGGGCGCGGCTTCAGGTTATAAGGGGGAACCTTTACAGGGAAGAAATGAATGACAGTCGATGAAGCAAGACGCATTCTGCAGGCTGAGAACTGCAAATCATATAAGGAATTACGCAGAAACTACCTTCGGATGATGAAGGAGTGCCATCCGGACAATAAAGCAGAATACGAAACCGGCCTGGATCCACGGCTCCTGAACGAGGCATATCATATGCTCCTGCAGGTTCCTTTTTCTGTGCCGGTCCGATGGGATGCAGAGCTGGCAGAAGATGCCTTCTGCGAACGAGTGATCTATGATTTTCATGTCTTTGAAGATGGGCTGGCGCATAAGGTTGCCATAACGCATGGAAAATATCTATGGAATCCGGAGTCGGAAGACTTTTCGATGTTGTTGGCAAGTGTACACGAGGCTGCGAGGAAACTGGTCGATGTTGAATCTCCGCGCTTGTTTCATTTTCTCCTGCAGGAATTTGTCGATCCGCTATATGCACTTGGAAAGTTTAAGAAGACCGATGATAAGGCCTGGACTTTCCGGTGCGATCTTCCCGAAAGGACCCGAAAGAGTCCAAAATGTGATATGTTCTCCGTAAAAGCATCCGAATCTAAGCTCTATGCTGTGGACAGTTCACGCAATAAGGAATATGTCATTTCATTTCGGAATAAGAGCCTGTACTACATCATTACACCGCTTGTTGCTGCAAGTACTGCACAGGCAGAGGTGAATGCTGACGGAAACCGGTTGCGATTGTTTTTGAAAGAGAATTCCTTTCAAAGGGACTATAAAACTACGAATGCAATAATAGAAACGGAGATTCGGAAACACAGATAAAGTTGAATTAACAGGGAGATGAGTCTTTGGGAAGAATAAAGGATTTACAGAAACAGATCCATAAGATATTGAAAGATATGGATGACAATCAGAAACGTTCAAACGCCATTGCCCATCTCCACGGCGTTTCCCTTGCGGCAGTTATGATTGCAAAGAAGCGGGGAGAGGATCCGGAGCTGGCAGCGATGGCAGGCCTTTTGCATGATGTGTATGCATATAAAAGCGGCTCCTACGAAGATCATGCGCATCTCGGAGCGGGATACGCCAGAGAAATCCTGGAAAAGCTCGCGATTACAACAAAAGAGGAGACAGACATGATCTGCTCGGCCATCTGGCATCATGACAACAAAGCAGAAACAGACAGTCCGATGGATGAAGTCCTGAAGGATGCAGACGTGCTTCATCATTCCCTCGGAGATCCGACAAAGGAAGTAAAGGCACATGAGCAGGAAAGATATGACAGGCTGAGCAGAGAATTTGGCTTTATATGTTAATGCCGGCCAAATCAAGAAAGCAGATGGATTATGATCCGAAAAGGTATTACGTTCTATGGAGACGTACATGGTGTTGGCTTCCGATACCGGGCTCAGCATGCGGCAGATCACTATGGCTGCACAGGCTGGGTGAGAAATGAATGGGATGACCCCGTGACAATGGAAATTCAGGGAGAAGAATCCCAGATCGATCAGGTGATTCTTGCAATTGAACGGGGAACGTACATTCGAATCGAAAAGATGGATGTAAAAACACTGGCGGTACAGGACCAGGAATATAGCTTCATTACCGATTAGGCAGATATCAGAAGGAAGGATGAGATAGGGAAACCATGAACAAAGAAATCCCGGAATTTACAGGAACAGAGGAAAAAGCGCGATATGAACAACTGATAGCTCTCTTGGAGGAATCAAATGATATTCAAGATAAGACGATTCAGGTTTTGAAAAAGCAGGTGGAGGTGTTAAAGGACATGCTCACTGCCGCAGAGAGGTAATTCCAGGAAAGGGAAACAAATAAGTCGATCCCCCGGTATTTCTGCAAAAGTAAAGTTATATGGAGCCGACATGGCATGAAAGAAGGATCAGGCGGATGATTTACATTGGATGCCATCTTTCCGTGACGGATGGATATGAAGCCATGGGACAAACCATGAGCCGCTTTGGAGGAACTACATTTGCATGGTTTACCAGGAATCCTCGCGGAGGCAAGACAAAACCAATGATTCCAGAGGATGTGGAGGCATTGATTTCTCACGTAAAAGCGGAAAGCTTTGGACCATTGGTCGCTCACGGAAGTTATACCATGAATCTATGTTCGGCTAAGACGGAAACACGGGTGAACGGGCTGGACATGCTCAGACAGGACATTGCCCGAATGGAAATGCTGCCTGGGAATCTTTATAACTTCCATCCTGGATCGCATATGGGTCAGGGAACAGAAGCAGGCATCGCGCAGATAGCAGATGCATTGAATCAAGTGATGACACCGGATATCAGTACGACGGTTCTGTTGGAAATAATGGCCGGGAAAGGTTCGGAGATTGGCAGCACATTTGAAGAACTGCGTGAGATCATAGACCGGGTGAATTGCTCCGATAAGATTGGCGTTTGTTTTGATACCTGCCATGCCTGGGATGCCGGATACGATATAGTATATGACTTTGACGGAGTGCTACAGCATTTCAATGATGTGATCGGTCTTTCGCGGCTGAAGGCGATTCACTTCAACGACAGCAAGAATGACCGTGGATCCCATAAGGACCGGCACGAGAAACTGGGACAGGGATATCTTGGCATGGAAGCAATGAAACGGATTGCGCTTCATCCGGTTTTGGCGGGTCTTCCGTTCATTCTGGAAACACCAAATGAAGAGGAAGGATATATTAATGAAATACAAACAGTCTTGGACTGGGTGGATGAATTAAGATAAGGAAGGAATAAAGAAAATCATGAACATGGAAATCTCGGAATTTTCCGGAACAGAGGAAAAACTGATCCAGGTCTCAGAAGCACTGGAACAGATTAAGAATATACTGGCAGACTTTGTTTATGATATGGAGGAAGGCAGTCCGGCAGAGGACTCCCTGGACGATGCTCTTGAAAATATTGACGATGCAATCGACAGTATAAACGATGCCATAGACGATTTGGAAGAAGAATTTGATCTGGACGAAAGGGCGGAAGAAGAGGAAGAGTCGGAGATAGAGGGCCTGTGATCAGGTAGCTGTGAAGCTCTGGAAAAGGTGATCAGCTACCTGAAGCTGAAGGAAGAAGCCAGTACCTGCCTTGGAGATCTCTTTGATCTCTGAAAATTGTAATTAAAAAGCGCATGAGGAAGGAACAGGGCGATGAAATCACTTCTTATAAAGGACACAACAAAAGAAGAAAGAATTCGAATTGTGAACCAGGGATTATCTCAGTGTGGTGGAGCCTGTGATTTCTGTAACGGCTGCGATAATATCGGCGGAGGCCGGATGGACAGCTATTTTGAACCCTATATTAACGGAGTGAAAGAATTACAGGAATTGAATATGGAATATGCGAACTCTGGAAAAGTAGTCGGATGATGAAAACCGCAGTGCTTATAAAGCAGGCATCATAAAGATATGGAAGGCAGGTGATCTATGAAAACAGAAAGTAATAAAAAAGAAATAATCATCTGTCCCCCTGGCAGGCAGATATCTGCATACTTGCGAGAGAAAGGTGGTTTTGTTCCGACTCCCTGTGGAGGACACGGGAATTGTGGTAAGTGTAGAGTAAAAGTCCTGGAAGGCGATCTTCCGGTAATGAGGATGGATAAAGTACATCTGAGTGAAACAGAAATCAAGGCAGGGATTCGTCTGGCCTGTCAGGCTATGCCAAAGGGACAGGTTTGTATTGAAGTTCTCAGCACTATCTCTTTGGAATGATTGAGGAGTTTACGGAAGATGGAGATAGAACTTATGGTGAATAATGAGGACGGGAAGGTGGAAGAAAAGGAGGAACAGAAGAAGTGGCAGTCAATTTTAACAAAGATTCCGTGTTTAACCTGAAACCTATATCGTTAGAATCTGTCAGGGGAGAAATAGATGCCATGCTTGTAACCGGGGAACAGCCGGTTATGGCCTTCCAGACAATTCGAGATCAGCTGGTTTTTACGAATAAGCGAATCATCTCTATTGATGTTCAGGGAGTGACTGGAAAAAGAAAATCCTATACATCCATGCCTTTTTCAAAGGTGCAGTTTTTTACAGTACAGACCCCTGGGTTCATGGAACTTTTTCCGGATACGGAATTATTCCTTGTGTTTTCAAATGGCTTTACAGCGACCTTTGAGATTAAGGGACGTGCAGATATAGGTATGCTCAGTCGCGCGATAGGGGAGTATGTATTAAACTGATCCATACAGACGAAGTAAAACAAACTACAAGGGGGACAAGATGAAGAAAGCACTTATTGCGGCGTTGATTAGTGCAGCAGCTTTTAGTATATTTGCCGGACCGTATGAAGGAACAGCAGGTCTTTTACTGAATCCCGTTACAAATACATATACGTTCGAGGACACAGTAAAGAATATAGAGGTAAACTGTTCAGAATGCGATATTAAACTGAGTCCGGGAGAGGATGATTCGATCCGTGTAGTATGCAAAGAAGCAGACAGGATTCATCATACTGTACAGGTGAAAAATGATACTCTGATGGTCGACCGGGATAAAGATAAGGGCTTTAGCTTAAGCTTTGGAACGATACGTGAACTGGTGGTTGAAATCTATCTTCCGGAAAAAGAATATGAAGAACTGTCGGTTTCATCTTCAAGTGGAGATATTGATATAGATGAGGATTTTCTGTTTGATTCCATTACCCTGGAAAGTTCCAGCGGAGATGTGGAATGTGAAGCATCTGTTTCAGGGACGCTTCGGGCAGAAACAACCAGCGGAGATCAGGAGTATGAGGGTGTATCGGCCGGAAATGTGACAGTACACAGCTCCAGCGGGGAAATCAGTCTTTCCACAGTCCGGTGTGCGAAAGCAGACATAAAGGCAAGCAGTGGTGATGTAGAACTCGAGGATGTTATAGTCGATGGAAAACTGGAGATTGAAACCTCAAGTGGTGAGGTGGAAATGAGAAAATGCGATGCCGGATCAATCCGAATTGAGACCAGCAGCGGCGATGTCACCGGATCTCTTCTGAGTAAGAAAAACTTCAGCACAAAGACATCCAGCGGTGACGTACATATTCCGGATTCGCCCG
>Ga0310695_10013670_pt1 | contig 11102 bp, 8 predicted proteins | sample RumenRJG_04DNA_FD_203882 | JGI IMG/M metagenome (GOLD analysis project Ga0310695, IMG submission 203882) | Bovine rumen microbial communities from Lethbridge, Alberta, Canada - RJG_04 (v2) (version 2) | ecosystem: Host-associated > Mammals > Digestive system > Stomach > Rumen | place: Canada... | reverse complement strand
CTCTATAAGGATCTGAACATCTCAGTGGCCAAACGCCGTCTGAGCAACTTCAAGCAGAACCTCAAGCAGGTGGCAGAGCGAGGCGAGAGCGCCCTCGACAACGAGCGCGCCCGCCTGTTCCGTCAGTACGAAGCCATCAAGCAGGAGGTGCAGACCTACGAGAACAATCTCGGTTTCCTGAATGCCAGCTCCAAGAAGGGTAATAGCCTCATCGACGAGATGAACCGCAAGGTTCAGAAGCTCAAGGATGACATGAACCTCGTCCGTGAGAAGATCAAGGCTATCGACGCAGAAAATAAAGAACAATCTTGAAGGTGACGTTACGTCCCATGTTATAGACACCTCGGCGGCCTGTGACCACGTTTTCGTCGGCATACTTCAGGCGGCTGAGGTGATTTTGATAGGCTTTGTTCAGAAGGTTGTCAGCGGTGATATAGAACTCGGCGACCTTTTTCCCACGAATTTGGATATCAGTGCCAGCCGATAGACTGAGCAGCGCATAGCCGGGTGTCGGCGTCTCGGTTTCATCGGCGCTGTAGATGTGCGTCTGCTTCAGATAGCAGTCAAGGCCTGCGGCGATGTATAGGTTGTTGAGCAGCGAACGATGGATCGCCTGCGAAGTATGGTGATGACAGACCGTGCTGTGCGAATGGTGCAGCAGTTCCCACTTCAATTCCGAAGTCCATTTGGGAGCGGGCGTGAAGGGAAGGTATTTCGTATCAGGCGTAGCATTCAAAAGCTGGGCATCGACATACGAAAAGGTGTTGGAGAAATGTACGCTATGCACAGGATGGATATCGACGCCAGCCTCAAAGCCCAGCAGACGGGCATCGCTCTGGGTGTAGGCATAGGTAAGATAGCCCTCTTCGATCTCCTCCGGCACACGATGGGTGAAGATGTAGTTGTCGATGCGGTTGGCAAATAGGGCAAGTTGTGCAGAGACGTATTGCGAGGTGAAGTCGAGACCGAGGTCGGCCTGAAGACTGTATTCTGCCTTAAGCTGCTGGTTGCCCAGCTCGTAACGGATGCTACCCTCATGCACCCCGTTTGAAGCCAGTTCACTCATGTTGGGCGTACGGAAGCCACGGGCCACGTTCAGACGAAGGTTCAGCCCATCGTTCACGTTCCAGACAGCACCGACACTACCCGTCAAACCATTGAAATGACGGGCGAAGTCCACGAAACGCTCTTCGCCATTCTCCTCCAGCGCATAGCCATGCAGTCGGCGGTGGTCGTAGCGCAAGCCGCCGTTCAGCGTCCAGCGGTCGCCCAGGCGCTTCGTGGCAGTGGCATAGACACCGAAATCAAAGAGACGGTAGTCAGGAATCAGGTACTCCTCTCCCTCGTTGCCCGACTTCTGATACATGCCGCCGATACCTGTAGAAAGTTTCCAACCGTCGGAAAACTCGTTGGTCACATAGCGCAGATCGTAAGTCAGCGTGTGGAGTTTGAAAAAGAGCTCGTAGTCGTCGGCACTCTCCTCGAACTCCTGGCGGCGGTTCTGCTGATAGCCGATGATGGCCTTGAGATAGCCCGACGAGAGGTTTAGGGTGTTGTCCCAGACGGCCTTGTAGTGCTTCACCTGCTGAAAGGGCAGCGACTTAGCGTATTGATGGCCTGTCCAACCCTCTTCATGTTCGAGCTCGCCCGTCTCAGAATCGCGTTCACCTTCGATGATGCCAGGCGTCGGGTGATAGGCCGTCCACGTCAGTCGCGAGTGTCCCCACGTCTTGTTCAGTCCCAGCATCAGTCGTCCGGCGCGTTCACGGAACTGCGAACCTGGCACGTAGCCATCGTACTTGTTCTTATAGGCATGCGCCATCTTGTCGCTGTAGCTGACATCCCACACAAAGCCCTTCTGGTTGCCCGCCATCTGCAGCGAGTAGCGGAAGAGGCCGTTGTTTGTCTGATACTCCGAACTGACGTTAGCCGTCATCTCCCCCTCGGCCAGCGTAGGCTGCGGATGCAGGATGACCACACCCGCCATAGCATCCGATCCGTACATCAGCGAGGCGGGACCTTTCAGTATTTCTACACTGCCGACACTGTTGCCATCTACCTCCACGCCGTGCTCGTCGCCCCACTGTTGTCCTTCTTGGCGCACACCTTCGCTCATCACCACCACGCGGTTGTATCCCAGTCCGCGGATGATGGGTTTCGAAATGCTGCCGCCCGTAGTCAACTGACTGACACCTGGCTGGTGGGCAATGGCGTCGATGATGTTGGTCGAGGCCGTCGCCCTGAGCACCTGAGGTGTTACGATGCTCACGGGTGCAGTGGCGTGCTTCAGCTTCGTGTCGCCCGTCACACCCGTCACCGTCAATTCGCTCAATTGCAGATGGCGGAAAAATACATCGGTCGAGTCCTCAGCATGATGATGCTTATCTGTCTGTGCTGCCATTGCCGTACATAAACACAGCAAAGGCAGAATGATATATCTTGTTTTCATTCTGTGATTTGAATTAAATAATGTATGATATTGAATTAATAAAGCCTCCTTCAGGAATCACATGGTGGGAGGCCCCCGCGTTACAATGTTACCACAGCAGACGGCACGGAAGCCGTACAAAGGCTGGACATAGCTATTCTTACATACATGAACATATACCGTGACAGCCATCACTGCGGCCGTCAGCATCGTCAAGGTCAGAAACTGGCACAGCACACAGTCGTGTGCCCATGTAGCCATAGCCGTCAAATGGCCGTGGCAACTATGGTGTACGCAGTCGGCACATGCCGTCTCTGTGGTCTCGCCTGTTTCATGGATGTGAACCGACGACAAAACCACCATTGGCACAAACACCGCCAATAGCAGCCACGAGGCAATATGTCGCTTAGTTTTCTGATTCACGGCTGCAAAGGTACAAATAAGCATGCAAAATGCCAAAACATTTTCATAAATAAAAATATTTATGTCTTATTTGGGAACTTATTAGTTTTTTTATTACCTTTGCAGCTAATAAATTTATAAAATATACCAATATGAAAATGAGAAAGACTTTTTTCGCCGCTCTGGTGCTGGTGGCACTGACGGCATGTAAGAACAGCGTGAAGGAAACGGCAGAGATCATCGACCTGCCCCGTGCGGAAACCCCAGACAGTGTGAACCAGGCGATGGACACCTTCTTCCAGGAGGCTGCCAATGACTCAATGGACATCCACAGCGTGATGATTGTGAGAGACGGCAGCGTGATCTACAGCCGTTGGCAGAGTGAGGGCGCAGACAGCGTGCCGCATGTGCTCCACTCCGTCAGCAAGACGTTTACCGCCACCGCCGTGGGGCTCGCCATCGCTGACGGGAAGATGGCGCTGACGGACAAAGTGATAGACTTCTTCCCAGACAAACGGCCCGCCGAGGTCAGCGACCATCTGAAGGCGATGACCGTGCGCGACCTGTTGACGATGACATGCGGACACGACGAAGAACCGACAAGCAGGCGTGATCAGAACGCAGACTGGGTAGAGGCCTTCCTCGCTCAGCCCGTTGTGCATGAGCCGGGTACGTTCTACCTCTACAACAGTCTCGGCACCTACATGCTCTCTGCCATCGTGCAGCAGGTGACTGGCGAAAAGATAGTGGACTATCTCGACGCCCGCCTCTTCCAACCGTTACACATCGATAAACCCAAGTGGGAAGAGAGCCCGCAGGGCATCAACTGCGGCGGATGGGGTCTCTACCTGAAGACGGAGGATCTGGCAAAGATGGGGCAACTGCTCCTACAGAAAGGTGAGTGGAACGGCCAGCAGTTGATTCCTGCCGAGTGGGTTGCCGAAATGTCGAAGAAACAGGTGGAGAGCATCAACCCAGGCACTCGCATTGAACAGGCAGAAGAACGTGGCATGACCAAAGAAACCAGCGACTGGATGCAGGGCTACGGTTATCAGATGTGGCGCTGTCGGCCTGACTGCTTCCGTGCTGACGGAGCACGAGGACAGTATATCATTGTTGTGCCCGACAAGAATGCCGTCATCGCCATCACCTCAGACAATGGCGATCTGCAGGGTGAACTGAATCTCGTTTGGAAAAACATACTGCCTGTGCTGTGACTCTCACGGTATGAGCAAAACAAAAACCGCTAAGTGCTTGAAGCAACTTAGCGGTTTTCTGTGTTGGGGTACTCGGACTCGAACCAAGAATGACAGGACCAGAATCTGTAGTGTTACCATTACACCATACCCCAATGTTATGCACATCAGAACGCCCTCGTTCCGTTTTGCGGGTGCAAAGGTACTACTTTTTCTCGAACCGACAAAACTTTTGCCCGAAAATTTATAAAAAACCGCAAAATTTTCGCTTTTCTTTTGATATTAGCACGATTTACAGTAACTTTGCACCTTGAACACCTTATTTTTATATGGAACTTGTAAATATCATCACAGAAGCAATACAGGAAAAGAAGGGGAGCAACATCGTGATTGCCGACCTGACAAACATAGAAGGCACCATCTGCCGGTATTTCGTGATCTGCACGGGCAACTCGCCCGCACAGGTGGAGGCTGTCACCGAGTCGATCGGCGACATGGCCCGCGAACGGCTGAAGGAGAAGCCGGCCCACGTGGTGGGACTGGAAAACGCCCAATGGGTGGCGATGGACTACGGCGACGTGCTGGTGCACGTGTTCCTGCCCGACGTCAGAGAGTATTACGACCTGGAACATCTCTGGGAGGATGCTCCGTTGACGAGAATCCCCGATCTGGACTAAATCATCAAGAACATGGAAATGGATAAGAACAATATACCGAACAAAGACGCTAACGGGCCGAAGATGAACATGCCAAAGTTCAATATGAACTGGATCTACATCGTGGCCATCATCGCTCTGGGCCTGCTCTACTTTTCGAGTGGCGGGCCGGAAAACAGCAGTGTCGCCAAGAATGCCTCCTACTCCGACTTCAAGGATATGGTGAATCATGGCTATGCCAAGAAGATTGTGGTGAACAAGGGGCAGGGCATGCTGAAGATGTATGTAAAGCCGGAGCATATCCGCGACGTGTTCCACCAGAGTGCCCAGCAGACGGGTGCCGAGCCCTACGTGGAAGTGGAGTTCGGAAGTACGGACCAGGTGGAGGAGTTTATCAACCAGGCCCGTGAGAATCAGACGTTTACCGGCGACTATACCTACGAGAACCGCAAGGAGAACGAGTTTTTCAATATGCTCTTCTATAACCTGCTGCCCATCTTCGTGCTTGTTGGCCTATGGATCTTCTTCATGCGGCGCATGGGTGGCGGTGGCATGGGTGCTGGCGGCGGCGTGTTCAGCGTCGGCAAGTCGAAGGCTAAGATGTATGAGAAGGGCGGCGACCTGGGCATCACGTTCAAGGACGTAGCGGGTCAGGCCGGTGCCAAACAGGAGATACAAGAAATCGTGGACTTCCTGAAGAATCCGCAGAAATATACCGATCTGGGTGGTAAGATCCCCAAGGGTGCCCTGCTGGTAGGTCCTCCGGGAACGGGTAAGACGCTATTGGCAAAGGCCGTGGCCGGTGAGGCCGGTGTGCCTTTCTTCTCGATGAGCGGCTCCGACTTCGTGGAGATGTTCGTCGGCGTGGGTGCCAGTCGTGTGCGCGACTTGTTCCAGCAGGCCAAGCAGAAGTCGCCTTGTATCATCTTCATCGATGAGATCGACGCCGTGGGCCGTGCCCGTTCGAAGAACCCCGCCATGGGTGGCAACGATGAGCGCGAGAACACGCTGAACGCCCTGTTGACGGAGATGGACGGCTTCGGCACGAACTCGGGCGTGATCATCCTCGCTGCCACAAACCGTGCCGATATGCTCGACTCGGCTCTGTTGCGTGCAGGGCGTTTCGACCGTCAGATCCATGTGGACCTGCCCGACCTGAACGAACGTAAGGAGGTATTCAAGGTACACCTGAAACCCGTGAAGACCGACGACAGCGTGGACATCGACTTCCTGGCCCGTCAGACACCTGGATTCTCGGGTGCCGATATCGCCAACGTCTGCAACGAGGCCGCGCTGATCGCAGCCCGTCATAACTCGCAGATGGTAGGCAAGCAGGACTTCCTCGACGCCGTGGATCGTATCATCGGCGGTCTGGAGAAGAAGACGAAGGTGATGACACAGGCCGAGAAGCGCAGCATCGCCATCCATGAGGCCGGTCATGCCACCATCTCATGGTTCACGGAGTTTGCCAACCCGTTGGTGAAGGTAAGTATCGTTCCCCGTGGACAGGCGCTGGGTGCTGCCTGGTATCTGCCGGAGGAGCGTGTGCTTCAGACGAAGGAGGCCATGCTCGACGAGATGTGTTCGCTCCTGGGTGGCCGAGCCGCCGAAGAGTTGTTTATCGGCACGATCTCTACGGGTGCGATGAACGACCTGGAGCGTACCACGAAGCAGGCATACGGCATGATTGCCTTTGCCGGCATGAGCGACAAGTTGCCTAACATCTGTTATTATAATAATGCGGAATACCAGTTCCAGAAGCCTTATTCGGAGACCACTGCCAAGATCATGGACGACGAGGTGCTGCGGATGATCAACGAGCAGTACGAGCGTGCCAAGAAGATCCTGACGGAGCACAAAGAGGGTCATGCCCAGCTGGCGCAGTTGCTGATCGACCGTGAGGTGATCTTCGCCGAGGATGTGGAGAAGATCTTCGGCAAGCGTCCCTGGACCAGTCGTGCCGAGGAACTGCTGGAGGCTCAGATGCGGGCCGATGCCGAGCGCATGGCCGAGGAGCGTGCGAAGGAACTGGAGGCGCAGGCCGCTGAGGAGGCTCAGAAAGAGGAAGCGCCCCAACAGGAAGAACCCAAAGAAGAAGCATAAGGGATATGAAGAATTTTATCGTCAGAACCATTACGGCGGTATTTTTCGTGGCCGCCATTGTCACATGTTTCCTACGTGCAGAAGCCATGGTGCTGCTGTTTGCCCTCGTCACAGGACTGACCGTCTGGGAGTTTACCGGACTGGTGAACGATCGGGAGCAGGTGAGTGTGAACCGTATGATCAGCACCGTGGCGGGTGTCTATTTCTTCTTCGCCATGGCGGGCTACAATGGCGGCATCACCTCGGCAGGCGTATTTATCCCTTACCTCGTCACACTCATCTACCTGTTGGTGGCAGAGCTTTATCTGAAACAGGAGGATCCCATCCACGACTGGGCCTACACGATGATGAGCCAGCTCTACATCGCCCTGCCGTTCTCGTTGCTCAACGTGCTGGCCTTCCGTTCGGTGGGCAGTGACATCGCCTACACATGGCATGTGCCCCTCTCGGTATTCGTGTTCCTTTGGATCAACGATACGGGTGCCTACCTCTGTGGTTCGCTGCTGGGCAAGCATAAGCTCTTCCCCCGCATCTCTCCAGGTAAGAGCTGGGAGGGCAGCGTCGGGGGCGGTATCCTCGTGATGGCTGTCGCCGTGTTGGTGTGGTATCTGACGGAGCAGTACGGCATGAACGACCTGCAGATGAGTGCCGTCGAATGGGCGGGGCTCGGACTGACGGTTGTTGTCTTCGGCACTTGGGGTGACCTCATCGAGTCGCTCTTCAAGCGTACCCTCGGCATCAAGGACTCTGGTAACATCCTCCCGGGCCACGGGGGCATGCTCGACCGCTTCGACTCCTCGCTACTGGCCATCCCCGCCGCCGTCGTGTATCTCTATACACTGACGCTGATTTAGCGTATATTTATATATAAATAAGGTATAAGGTAAAAAAAATTCCCGAAATGTTTGGACGTTTCGGGATTTTGTTTATATTTGCAGCGGATTCGGGGGAGAAATCCCGGATTCATGATGCATAAGCTTATTTCGCACTTTACCGAAAAGACGTAGAAAATCTTATTTTGGAATAGTTCGAAAGCAAGCCGAGGGGAGGAAACCCGGGAAGCGGTTTCTTGACACTAGTAAGTTATGCACACGTTATGGCGTGTCGCATTCTTATGAAGTGTCAGGGGTTCCAATTTCCTACGTCTACCCCTCAGGTAAAGTGCATAAGGGTGGTCACGCCATTTCGTATGCCTTTCCTTTGTATATAACTGAGACAATTTTATAACCACGCGTAGGGCCCAAAAGGGGTACAAAGTTATGGCATGATTTAGGTTTGTAACAAGTTTGTACACTGGTTTGTAACACCCGGATAGTTCTACAAATATTTAATAATCAGTTATATATTGTTATTAATACTCTTGCTGTTACAAAGTTACAATCTATTTGGGGGAAAATAGGGGGATAAAATAATAAAAATAAATGTAGTCGTATTCGAGTATTACGGTTTGTAATTTGTAACTTTGTATCAGACATAGTCGTCAAGGCAAAATTAAACCATTAAACCAAAAAACCATGCACCATTCCGTCCTCATTGATCCTGCTCGTCTGGCAACCCGTCCTTATCAGGCAATAAGGCAGGGTTATTGCGCAATAACCCTGCCTTATTGAACCTTACTGCTCGCTCGAATGGTTAAATAATTGGAAAAACGGACAAAAAGATGCATTTTGTTATTGGAAAAACGGACAAAAAGACGTATCTTTGCATTGGAAAATCGGACACGAGTATGCTTAATCGTAAAATTGACAGTTTTTTGGAGCAGTTTTATAAGCGCACAAATAAAGCGCTTTTGGTGACAGGAGCCCGTCAGACAGGGAAGTCTTTCTCCATACGCCAGTATGGAACAACCCACTACGAGAACTTTGTGGAGATTAACTTTATCGAACAACCTGATGCAACAGAGATTCTAAAAGGATCAAAGAACAGCCAAGATATTCTTGTCAGGCTGTCGCTACTGACTAGTACCCCTTTAGTAGCAAAAAAGACACTTATCTTTTTCGACGAAGTCCAGGAATGTCCTGATATAGTGACTGCTATCAAATTTCTAGTTGATGAGGGCAGTTATCGCTATATCCTTAGCGGTTCACTGCTTGGCGTTGAACTGAAGGACTTACGCTCTGAACCAGTAGGCTATATGGATGTGAAGGAGATGTATCCTCTCGATCTGGAAGAGTATTTCCTGGCAATGGGCGTTTCCGAACAGGTGATGACAAATCTGCATAAGGCGTTCGAGCATGAACAACCTGTCGACAATTTTGTACATAAGAAAATGATGGACCTGTTTAGGCTTTATCTCATTATCGGTGGTATGCCAGCTGCCGTACAGAAATATATCGACACCCATAATCTGCAGGATGTGATGGCAGAACAGCAAGCTATCATTAGGCTTTATAAGCGAGATATTACAAAATACGATAAAGACCACAAACTCTATATCGATGAGATTTTCGACCTGATACCACCAGAACTAAACGCCAAGAACAAAAGATTCATACTAAAGGACCTAAACGAGAATCTGAAATTCTCACGCTATGAGAACAGTTTTCTATGGCTGAAAAATGCTGGCGTGGCTCTACCCACCTATAATGTTGAAGAGCCTGTAGCTCCGCTGAAATTATCACGCAGTCGTAATCTGTTCAAGTTGTTCCAAAACGACATAGGCTTATTAGCTTGCCAGTATGCCGAAGGTATCCAGATACGCATCATCAACGATGAAAAGGGTATCAATTGTGGTTCAATATTTGAAAACATTGTAGCTCAAGAGTTACAAGCTCATGGCTTCGAACTCTATTACTTCAATAGTAAGAAACAAGGTGAATTGGACTTTATCATTGAAAAAGATGGTCACACACTACCTATTGAGGTCAAATCGGGTAAAGACTATCAACGTCATAATGCCTTGAGCAATGTGATGGGTAATGCAGACTATGCTATTCCCCGAGCTGTCGTGTTTTGCAACGATAATGTAAGCGTCAGTGGTAACATCACCTACCTACCCATATATATGGTCGCCTTCCTCAAAAAAGAGGTCATCGGTGACGTCATATACAAGGTTGATATGACAGGGATTAATCATAGATAAAAGAAAGCGGGGCTCACATGATGGCGAGTCCCGCTTTTCTTGCTATTTCTTGTCGTAGCGGACGGTGAGTGTGGGGCGATAGGTGTTTTCGAGAGTGAGGGTGATGAAGCCGCCTTCGTCCTCGAACTTCGCGATTTTGTGATCATCACCGTGCTTCGGCATGTTGGGCCAGGCACCGAGGTTCTTCTCGAACTCGTCGCGCAACTCCTGCCACATCTTACGGGTGCTGTCGTTGCTCTGGAGAAGCCAGTTCTCCTGAAGGGCTGCCACCCCGCCATCCTTCTGGGCGACGACAAGACGATAACGTACGGCATCGTTGCCCATCACCACCATCTGGAAGTCAGAGTCGGTCTTTGCAGAGTCTATCGCAAAGCCACGAGCCTGCAAAGAGTCGATAAACGTCTGGAAAGGCAGGTCCATCGAAAGGCCACGATAGGCCAGTCCCTTTTTCTCTCCACCGGAGCAGGCACAGAGTGCCACTAATGCCATCAAGGCTACAAAAATCTTCTTCATACGCTGTCATGTTTATGATTTATGCGGCAAAATTACAAAAATAATTTGATTTCCGCCCTTTCTTGGCGATTAATTATGATTTATTTCGTACCTTTGCACAGATGTTGATGCTAAACTTGTTACTCTCGGCACTCTCACTGACCACCATCGCAGAAGAGGACTCCATTCGCACAGAGCGGCTGGACGAGGTGGTGGTGACCTCGAACTCAGCCCGTCAGCGTATCAAGAACTTGCAGACGGGTGCCGAGGTGATACAGATCGAGAACCTGACATCGGCACCACAGCTGTTCGGCGAGAACGACATCATGCGCAGCATCCAGCTGTTGCCCGGTGTGAAGTCGGAGAGCGATGCCTCCAGCGGGTTTCAGGTGCGTGGCGGTACGTCGGCACAGAACCAGGTGCTCTTCGATAATGCGCCCGTCTATAACGTGGGACACCTGGCGGGTCTCTTCTCTGCATTCAACGACGACGCATTGGCCTCTGCCACGCTCTACAAAGGACTGTTGCCGGCCCAGTACGGCGGTGCCTCATCAGCCGTGCTCGACGTGACAGGCAGGAGTGGCAGCAAGACGGGCTGGCACGGCGGAGCCACCATCGGTCTGCTCTCTGCCAAAGGCACCATCGAAGGCCCCATCATCAAAGACAAGATGTCGTTTCTGGTCACAGCCAGACGTACCTATATGGATATGTTCCTGAAACTATCGAAGGACTTCAAGAACAAC
>Ga0310695_10013662_pt1 | contig 11107 bp, 9 predicted proteins | sample RumenRJG_04DNA_FD_203882 | JGI IMG/M metagenome (GOLD analysis project Ga0310695, IMG submission 203882) | Bovine rumen microbial communities from Lethbridge, Alberta, Canada - RJG_04 (v2) (version 2) | ecosystem: Host-associated > Mammals > Digestive system > Stomach > Rumen | place: Canada... | reverse complement strand
GCCATAGCCCTTTAAACCCCGAGGGATTTTTGCTACATTTGGCGCACCCCAAGACCGGTTTATGGGATTTATGACTATGGATTTTTCTTTCAACAAGGGCATCTACAAAGAGTTTAGAGATAGACTCCAGAAGAACGCTTCAAGCCCCGAAGAAACGGCCAAGCACATCGCCGCCGCCATAGGCAACATCGCCCAAGCCGTAAACGTAGGGTTCATCAAGGCAAGCTTCATGAACCCCTCCGACAAGAGTGCGCAAAACGGGGCCTGGACGCTCTTCGAAGCCCCCGAAGGCTTTGAGCCCGCCGCCCTCATCGAAACATACCGCACCAGCGACAACGGCATAATCAACTTTTCGGCGAATCCCAAAAAGAAGCACAAGTTTGACGAAGAAGAAATCCAGGCTATCAAGCTCATCGCCCTCGATATCTTCGCCGTCCTCGAAAAGACGCGCCTTGCGAGCATGGTGAACAAGGCCCGCGTCACCGACGCAATGACAGGAATCCCCAACACGAACCATATCATGCAGAAGGGGCTCAACCTGAAAATTGCGAAAGAGCTTTCCCACTACACGGGAATCTTCATCAACCTGAAGAACTACAAGTACATCAACAATACCCTCGGTTCGATGGCCGGCGACCACGGCATCATCACGTATGCGAAGACCGCGCATGCCTACCTGATGGGCAAAGGTGAAATTGCACGTCTCGGTGGTGACAACTTCTTCGCTCTCGTAAAGAACGAATTTGTCGATCCGTTCATCCAGACGTTCTCCAGCCTCGATGTATCCTTCAACCAGAGAAACGTCATAAGACATTTCAGCGTCCAGGCCCGCATGGGTATCTACCCCATCAATGCAAGTGACGCCATGGGCGAAGTGATGCACGGCGGTTCCATTGCGCTCAATATCGCGAAGAACGCCTGCGGGAACGACATCATCTACTTCACGCCCAAGATGCTCGAAAACACCATGCACGAAAAGCAGGTGTCCGCAACATTCCAAGATGCCTTCAAGAACCACGAATTCGTCGTCTACTACCAGCCCAAGATCCGCGTTGATTCGGGGGAACTTTTCGGCGGCGAAGCGCTTGTACGCTGGAACCTCGGCGACCGTATCGCGGCCCCGGCGGAATTCCTGCCCGTACTCGAGAAGGAAGCCTCCATCTGCCAGCTGGACTTTTACGTTTTCGAGACCGTATGCAGCGATTTGCGCAAGTGGATTGACGCGGGAATTTCTCCCGTGCGCATTTCCTCCAACTTCTCCAAGCTGCATCTCAAGAACAAGTTCCTTGCGAGCGACATTCTCGCCATCATGAAGAAGTACAACATCGACAGCAAGTTCATCGAAATCGAGCTCACCGAGGTCTCCGATTTCGAAGACAGCGTCGCCATGCAGAACTTCGTGAACAAGCTGCGCGAACGGGGCATCTCCGTATCCATCGACGATTTCGGAACAGGCTCTTCCACGCTGAACGCGCTCACCAACATCGACGCAAACATCATCAAGCTCGACAAGTCCCTGCTCGAAAACATGAGCAAGAACAACGAACAGGATAAAATCGTCCTGAAGAACATGGTGAGCCTGATGCAAGAACTCAACAAGGAAGTCGTCGCCGAAGGCGTAGAAAACAGCGGGCAGTTGGAATTCCTCAAGGGAATCAACTGCCCGATGGTTCAGGGATTCATCTACGATGAACCCCTTCCCCGTTCCGAATTCGAAAAGCGCCTTAAGGAAAGGCGCGTCTACTAATCTTCTTCCGCCATCTTCACGTTGACCACGCGGGAATCATGTCCCACGCGGACGATGTACGAACCCGCATTGCGCAGGCTGACGGACGCCGACGACGAGTGGGTCGCGCCCTGCTCGACAATTCCGCCCATCAAGTCCATCACGGCATACTTTTTCGTCTTTTTGGACTTCGAAGCATCCTCGTTGAACACGATGGAGAACGTGAACGGTCCCGTCAGCACGACACGGAAGCTCGGACGGGCGAATTCTTCGTATTCCTTCTTGCCGCCGCCCTTGCCGCTGCTGGAGCTGTTCTTGCCCGCAGAGCTGGAAGACGAGCTGGAGCCCGACTTCGCGCTGCTCGAAGACTTAATCTCGACATCGAAGTCATCGGGAGTCTCGGTCTTCTCCGCATTGAACTTGATCTTCGCCTTCACCGTACGGTCAGCGAGGCCAATTTCGTATGTCTTTTCCTTCTTGGAATCCTCGAGGGACACATAGACGGTGTCAACGCCGGACTTGCCCACTATGCGGGAGGCCTTGTTGCCGATTTCCTCGTACTCGCCCTTAGAATTCATCCTGTACGGAGTCAGGTCATCGGGAACATCGAGCGTGTAAGAAACACCCTCGGCCTTTTCCGGCTTGAATTCCAGAGGATCGTCGCAGTCCGAATCACTGGCACACGGATCCACTATGTAGGAAATGTAGAGCGGAACTTTCTCACCCGCGGCCACGGCCGAGACAAACGGGTACTTGTCAATCCCGTTGCCGCTTGCCTGCACCGCATAGGCATTACGAGATGCAATGTCGAGACCGCCTTCGATCGTAAACGGAATCTTGCTGGTCTTTCCGTTCACCGTAACAACCAAGTTGTACGATCCCGGTCCAAGTTCCATCTTCTCGACATCGATTTTGGGAACAAGACGGTTCGTGAGGTCGATGCCGCCCTTATACACCTTGGCTTCGGTCATTTCATCTTCCGCCAAGACGATCCTTCCGTCTGCGCGCATCAAGCTGTAACTTGCATACACGAGTTCCGGCGAGACATCCTTTCCGCAGACCGTATCCATCTTCGGGTTCGGCCCGAGCCTGCTCACGCAATCCATATCGTGGAAATCGATGACGCAGGCTTCAAACGACGAAGAACCATCCGCTTCATTCACGCTCTTCTTGAATTCAACCTTGTTTCTCTGCTCGAAGAAGATATTCGAGTAGACCCTCACGTTAGTCATCGTCGTGCGGCGATCGCAGAAGAACATGTCGAAATCGTAGCGCTGGCCCGGAACAAGCGGACCGCTCTTGCCGACAAACTTGTCAAGGACGACGTAACCCGGGGCCGCAAGGTGCGTACCGCCCAAATCCACCGCCAGCTTGTTGTCGATGAACACCCAGATATCATCGTCGCCACGGAACGCGAACCGCTGTCCGGGATTGTAAACGAAGTCCGCATGGGATTCGAAACAGAAATGCTGGTTGCGCCTGACCGCACCGGGATCGCTTTCGTCATCCGTTCCCCAGCGGGGGGATCCATCGTTAGACGCAGTCATCTTACCAGTTCCTTCGACATACATGGGCCAGCCCTTCGGGGCTTCCGACGCACAATAGCTTCCCCAACACCAGACATCATCGTTCATAGAACCGGTAACCGTATACGGGTACCAATCCGTCAAATCGTTTCCAGTGGCATACCTGCCTTCGCAATTATGTCCGCCGTTCCAGCCGGGACCATTGCAGACCAAGTCCATACGCGGCATGTTCTCGCCACTTGAAGGATCCACCTTGCGCATGAAGGGAATCATGAAGGCCGGGCCTTGAGCCGCACGCTTGGTGCGGGCCGCAGCAATGGGAGTCTGCTGCGGGTAAGCATTCAAAATGATATCGTCATTCGACAATTCTACCGGATAGAATCCCCCCGGAATCGCCGGCTCGGCACCATAACTGATGTGATAGTCCGAATTGAATTCCCAGGAGCCGTCGGCATTGCGTCCGAAAGGCAAATCATAGCAGGACATCTCGTTCACGCCCTCCGTATAATTGAAGAGCATCTCGAAAATCTCGGCACTCGGGAAGCAAGCCCGGGCATTCTCAGAATTGGAAAGATGAGGCTTTTTATCGGGGCCGAGCGTATCAACGACGATACCCTGATGCACGCCGATGCAGTTCTGCACATACTGCTGGGCAGCAGTTCTATCAACACCGAGGCTGGGCACGCCCATCTGGCAAGCTTCGTAAAATCCGCCAGGATAATACTTGTCACACGAGAAGGACGGATGCAAACTCGCATCGGTATCGTAAATCAGCGCGCCGATAGTGTAACTGCATATTCCATCCACACCTGGGTCGGTGCTGTAGAAGCCCATATCATCCTCACTCAACCAGAGATTCGGATCCGGGATAAAGAAAATCTCTTCTGTCTGGAATGCCTCAAAGAACGACTGCAACGGGATTTCCGCTGCCGCGCTCCCCGTTCCCGTGACCCCGTCCACACCGATGGCATGTTCCAGATCCATCGCGTCGTCACGCATGAAAACAACATGGTCCGTAACGGGCTCCCCGAAAAATACGTAGTAGAACCACCCGCAACGGTTCTCATCGGCTGTCATGCGCACCGCGGTCTGGCCTCCGTCCACGCTAATCATCGGAACCGCACCTATCCACGCAACATCGTCAGGCGGGGGCATGAAGTAGATATATTTCGAATCAGGAGGCATGGAGCCTATGACAGTCTTTCCTTCTTCCTTCGGATTTTCCGACACGTAAACGATTCCGCCATCACCGGGACAAGGGATATACGTTCTACTAAAATCACTCCGGGATTTTGCGACATCATACCCAACATTATCTATAGCCTGCGGAAGCGGCATGTCCACTTGAGTGCTATTCACAATCGCGAACCCATTGTCAGGGTAATTTATTCCCGAAGTAAGCGAACCGAGGTCAACTTCCACGAACCCCGCTCCGTTTTTACCGGATGCCATCGAAATTTTGTACGTATAATTTGCATAATACACATAGGCAGCCGTCCAGGTATCCGGTATTTTCACATAAGCCGTTCCCAGGCACGCCGCAAACGCCGCCTGCATTCCGGCAACAAGCATCATCGCAATCAAAGTCTTCTTCATTTTCCATCCCTCCATTACAAGAACCAGAAGGTCATATTGAACTGTCCCTGCCAAGTCTTCGGCGCATCATCCGCATCGTTCAACGGCGTTAAGCCCAGCACGAAACGGAGGCCTGCCTCGATGTACTTCGAGCCGATACGACGCGTGGCGCCGAGCCCGAAAGCCATGTCGAATTCCGCGAAGTTGCACACGTCCTCTTCCCTGTACTTATGTTTCGATTCGTCATCGCTCACGTACGACTTGTCGCGGGAATAGAAGCTGAGCGAAAGCATCGGACCTGCTTCCGCATACATGATATTCGGGAGCGCGAAGCGGAAGAATACGGGGATATCCATATTGACCTGCCTCAAGGAATACTCGATGCCGAGCGAAGCGCGTTCCCTCAATTTTTCCTTGTCATCCCAGGTAAGCGTCACCGTCACGTCGGATTTTCCCTTGCCCTCGCGGTAGGACACCCCGACTTCGCCATGGACGCCGAACATCTCGGTAAACATGAACATCGCGCCTAAACCGGCATTCGCACCGATGCCCCAGTAGTTGCCCATCAGGTCGTCCTGGCCCGAAGTCTCGATGGAGTATCCCGATGCATGCTTCCCGAGGTTGGAAAGCCCGAGCTTGCTGTCATAGAAATCGTTGTAGGTCACGGCACCGAACACGCCAAGGAAGAACCGCTTCCGAGACGCTGTCGTTTTTTGTTCCGCGGGTGTGAAAGCGGAATCCTGCTTGGCCGCGGAAGAGTCCGCCTTCACTGCGGAGGAATCTACCTTCGCGACGACAACCGTATCCTTCTTGACGGAGTCCGCTTTGACCGTATCAGCCTTGACCGTATCCGCGGGCGCGGCAACAGCGGCCGCAGGGGCTGCGGAATCTGCAGGAGCAACACTTGAATCGACAGGGGCCGCAGCCGAGTCCGGAGTGGCGGAGAATTCTGCCGGGAACGCGCCGGAGTCCGCCGGAGCGGGAGCCGGCGCTACTTCAGCAACCGGCGCGGGAGCCGGTGCAGGCGCCGCTTCAGGGGCCGGTGCCGGAGCGGGAGCCGGCGCTACTGCGGGCGCAGGCGCTGGAGCGGGTGCGGGCGCTGCCGCGGGAGCAGGCGCGGCGGTTTGAGTGGGTGCAGCGGCCTGTTGCGCCATAGACGGCAAGGCCATAAATAGAAGAAGCAAGGAGAATCCTATTCTTTTCATACCAACTTCCCTCAAGTCCCTTTGATAAAAAATCTTTACCTAAAATAGCTCTTTTTCGGTCATCCGGAAAAATTTTTTTCAAAAAAAAGGAACGACCGCCGGGCCGCTCCATTTTTTTTGAAAAAAAGCGATTTTTAGAAAATCTTCTTCGCAGAGACGATTTCGCCACCTTTTTCGTGGAACAGGACCAGCGTACCGCCATCGATCTTCCTGAAGGCTTCCGTGAGTTCGTTCACGAGCTTGCCCTCGTCAAAGCCGATTTCGTTCTTGGCATTCTCACCCACCACGATACCGAAGTTAACCATGTTCGGAGCAGTGAAGCGCAGGTACTTGACGAGATCCTCCGGAGAATTTACGTAGTCCGTCGCGGTCTCGCGCTCGATTTCCTGCGGGTCGCGTGTGCTCACCGGGAACGGGAAGAGGTCCTTGTTGGCCACGTGCTTCACGTTCAGGTACAGGGCGTTGCCGACCATGAGGCTAAGCGTGTCATCGAGCGTCTCGCGCACTTCGATAAAGATATCGCAATTGGCGGACATCTCCTGGATTTCGAGTTTGGAGGGGCCGCAGGCCACCAGGGCCATGGAAACGAGAGCGGCGAAAGCAACTAAAAGCTTTTTCATCATTTACTCCTTGATTGTTCTGCCGCGACGCGGCGACTGGCTTTGAAAAAACAATATAAAAAAGATTTCGCGGGCGTCATCACCGCGAGAGGATACCGAGGGCCTTTTCCACGAGATCGGGAGACAAACGGAAAATCTCGCTCAACTTTTCGACGCGCAGGGACTCGTCGATACGCTCCATACGGCTCCCGTTCGCATCGCGGACCACCAAATTCCCCTTCTGATAGTAATACTGGATTCCATGTTCGCGGTCCAGGCGGTTCAGCACCGGGTACGTCATCATCTCGCGGTAAAAGCTCTCACTCCAGTGCTGCTTGAACTCGTCCACGGACACGCCCGCCATCGGATATTCGAATCGAAGCTTCATCGGCGAAGAAAGCTTGCCGTCACCGCGCACGGCTCCGCCCGTCCAGAGTTCCATGCGGTCTTCCGACGACCGAACCAGACGCACACTGTTGGGAACAAGGGGAAATAAGGTCTCCCCCGGGCCAAGCGGGTGTGCAAGCGGAATCGGCAGCGGGTCAAATATCAGGTAGCCAGGATCAAACAAGAATTCTTTGGACGAGAAAGATTCGTCAGGAAGAATCAAGGCGCAGTGGATGTTCTTCTCAATCCTCTTGTGGCCCATCACAAGGCGCGGAGAAAGTCCCATATCGCACATGTTCTGGTACAGGAACCACGTCATGCTGAAACATGTACCACCACCCATCCAGGTATCGACATCGTTTCGATCGCTGTCATCGAGCTTGCGTGCACCCGTCGCACTCCCGGTCGCATCGAGGCGTATGATTTTCGTGAGATTCTCGTACGTCACGTGCGACAGCTTGTCGCACATATCGAGAATCTTTTGCCAGGTCGCGGGTTCCATACATGCAAATATAGGATTTTGACTAATAAGCAATGACTATTTTCTATATTCTACACATGCTCGGAATTGAACAGAAAAAAGGAAACGACGAAAAGCTTTGCGGCAGGATGATCGCCTACGCGAAGATTCTCCCGTCCCCGGACGCCCAGAACGCGACCCCGTTCGACGACCTCGTCAAGAACGGCCTGCTTGCGCTCGAAGGAGACTTCCGCGAGACCTCGATGTTCCCGGAGACCCGGAACATCGGCAAGTCCGTCGATTCCAAACTGAACAACCTGCTCGAATCCATGCAAGAAGAAGGCATCGAGCTTCCGGACAACGTCGACATCGACTCGCTGCGCAACCGCCTTCACGAACTTTCCAACATGGAAGTCATTCCCATCCCGGCACGGATTGGCAACTTCGCCAGCGAAGAAGACATCATGAAGGAAAACGCCGACGTCTACTACATCGGCGAATACATCGGGCTCAACCAGGCGCACTTCTGCCTCACGACGCTCCCCATCTATTACCAGGCACGCTACCGCGAGCAGGCCAAGGCCGCCGAAATCAACCTGCTGAACGAAATGCTTTCGCAGTTCGAATCCGGCGCGATGATGGACAACGACGACATCCAGAAGGATACCGACGAGCTGTTCCCCGCGGGCCTTACGCTCAACACATTCGTTGGCGACCTGGACAACCTGCTGAACGTGCGCGTCATCCCGTTCCTGCTCGCCTGCGAGAATGACAGCGATTACGAAGCGCAGATTGCGCTGTTCTACAATTTCATGAAGGACTACCCGCAGCAGGAAGACATCACCCGCGTGGACCACGCCATCCGGGAACTGCGCAAGCGCGGCGACAACCAGAGTGCACGAAAGTTGCTGGAACTGAGTTGCAAGAAAATCAATTCCATCTACAGCGAAGACACGAAGACGGCCGAGAAACTCGAGGCCGAAATCAAGACCATCTGATTACATCTTGGATAGCGTAAGCAGGGCCGCACCCGAAAGGATGACGACCGTCGATATGGCGAGCTTGAAGCGTTCCTTGCGGGTCGCGTACTCACCGAATGCAAGAACTCCCCACAGCTGGTTCACCACCAGGTTGAGCTGCAAGAGCGGGTAACCCACCGCATAGCCGAAGAGGCCATCATCGGCAATCGCCCAGAAGATGGCGAGCGTACCGAACATCCAGAGGATTCCTGCACCGAAAGCGAACAAGGTCGGAACCACGGGCATCTCGTAACGCTTGTGACGCTTGAGAGTCAAGACGGCAAACAGGGCAACGCTACCGAGGCACACGCCCACCGAGAACGGGAACAAGAATTCCATATCGCCGAGATTGCTGAGCTTGTAGGGAATCAGGTACGAACCGAATACCGCACCGGAAAGGAGCGAGCGCCAGTTTTTCCAGATATGCTGCATCTTTCCCGCGGGAATCCAGATGCCCACGAGCATGCAGATGATGGCGGGAATCGAAAAATAGAGGAGCGTATGTTCGGCAAACAGCGTGACGCCCGTAATAAACGAAAGCAGGATACTCACGCTCATGGAACGCAGGCCCGCACCCGCGAGATCGGCTTCCGCCTGCACCGCCCAGAAACAGAGCCCGCCGCCAAAAACCCAGAGGCATCCGCAGAGGATACCTACCGGCTGCAAGTTGAACTGCCCCGTGACGCTGGCAATAACCGCCGAACACGCCAAGGCTCCGACAGCCATCACGGCGAGGAACGCCCACGAAGAATAGTTCGGGTATTTCTTGAGCGGGATCATGTATGTCCCGAAAGCGAAGACGCCCGTCAAGACGCCGATAATGCTGAGCAAGCTACTTTCCAATGCAGAACCCCGCAAAAATAGACTGTAAGACATCTTCGGACGAAATCTCGCCCGTTATACTCTGGAGGGCGCGGCGCACCAGCTGCATCTCGAAGGCAATCAACTCGACCGCGGGATTGTTCTTGAGCTGGTCAAGAGCGCGGTCAATTCCCGCGAGGGCTTCTTCGAGGCACGCCTTCTCTCGTTCGCTCGTAATCCAGAAGTCCTCGGAATTCTCGACCTTCTTGAACAAGGTCTTGTTCATGGCATGACGCAGGTCCGCAAGCCCCTCGCCCGTCTTGGAAGAGACGCGAAGAGCATTTTCTGTCAACGTCATGGCGGCCTCAGAGCCGCCATCTGGCACGCCCATCAGGTCACTCTTGGAATACACGATAAAGTCCGGATTGAGATTGCCACGGTCACTCCGTTCCCTCGCAATGACATGCGAAGCGCTGTCCACCACGAGAATCTTCATGTCTGCTTCTTCGAGAATCTCGCGGCTCTTTTCCATGCTGAGGGCGTCGAGTTCGTCAGTCGCGCGTTCCGCGATTCCCGCCGTATCGACAAGCCGGATTTCACCGCCGTCCAGGAATAGGCGCACTTCCACGAAATCGCGGGTCGTGCCCGGAATGTTGCTCACGAGGATGCGGTCCTCGCCCAGAAGCGCATTCACTAGGCTCGACTTGCCCGCATTCGGCGCGCCGTAAATGACGGCCAGCGGCAAGCGACCCACGGAGCTTTTTTCGCGGAAGCTATCCAGGATGCCCAGGATGGACGCCCGGATTCCTTCAAAGCGTTTTCCCCATCCTTCAAAATCCGGATCGGCTTCTTCCTCGGCAAAATCCACGTCGAGTTCCAGGCGCGCCGAAATGTCCTTGACCTGTTCGGCAAGCGTCAAGACCTTCTTCGAGAGCGCTCCGCCCAGCAGGCGGTGCGCGTTCTTCAATTCCGCAAGGTTTGCGCTGTGTATCACGTCCGCGACAGATTCCGCCTGCGCAAGATCCATCTTGCCGTTCAAGAAGGCGCGGCGCGTGAATTCTCCCGGTTCAGCCAGGCGCACGCATCCGATGCTGCGGATGGCCTGCATCAGACGGCGCACAATCAGCGGGTTCCCGTGCGGGTAGAGTTCCAGCACGTCTTCGCCAGTGTAGGAATTCGGGCCTTCGAAAAAAATGTAGAGGAGGCTATCGACCACATCGCCGGAATCCGGCATGCGGGCCGTCCCGTAGCTTGCGTGACGGGGCGCGAGCGTTCCTAGGGCCTTTTCGCCGAACAGCGCCCCGACCACCTTGCGCACGTCCGGCCCGCTCACGCGGAGCGCCGCCACGGCGCTTACGCCGGCGGGAGTCATCGGTGCGACAATCGTACGGGAATCCATGCTTACAAAGATAGCTATTAGTTCTTTTTCTATCTTAAACATCATGAGCAATTTCAAACTGATTTCCCGCCCGCTGGGCACCGTCGAACGCCATATCCTTAAGCGCGACGACGGCGCCGAATTCGAAATCCTGAGCGGATACGGTGGCGGCCTCAATGCATGGCGCTTTCCCACCCGCTTAACCGACGACAAAAAGAATCTCGACCTCCTGTTCGGCTACCGCGACGGTGACGACGTATTCAAGATGGGACCCGACACGAATGCGGGCTGCAGGCTTTGCCCCTTCCCCGGACGGACCGCCTATGCGCAGTTCACCTGGAACGACAGCACATACAAACTAATCAACAACGTAAGCTGGGCCCCGCACGCCCTGCACGGATTCCTGCAGAACCAGGAATGGAAACTCGAAA